>Ga0209138_1001450_pt1 | contig 20410 bp, 22 predicted proteins | sample SaaInl3SG_22_DNA_FD_184645 | JGI IMG/M metagenome (GOLD analysis project Ga0209138, IMG submission 184645) | Marine microbial communities from expanding oxygen minimum zones in the Saanich Inlet - ESP_153SG_22_DNA (SPAdes) (version 2) | ecosystem: Environmental > Aquatic > Marine > Intertidal...
TTGGTTTGGGCGGTGTATCGCAATCCAACAACTATGAACACAAATATGAGGAACATAAAGAATAACACTCCCGAGTTATAAGGAAGGCCAAATTTATTTACAAATACCAAGTCAAAAGCAGCTGCAATGGCAGGTGTTTTAGGTATGATACCCCACTGTAGTAAAGCGATAGATCCAAAACCAATAGCTGCTGCTTTCATAATATTGGCAGCCGAAGCACCATACTTGTTTACGAAGTAATACAAGAAAATAGCAGGAACAACCAAGATATTAAGAAGGTGAAGACCAATACCTAACCCTACAACATAAGCAATAAATACAATCCATCTGTCTGAGCGTGGCTCATCTTTCACCTTTTCCCATTTTAGTATCGCCCAAAAAGCTAAAGCCATAAAGCAAGATGAACCTGCGTAAACCTCTGCCTCTACAGCACTAAACCAAAATGTATCCATAAAGGTAACTGCTAATCCAGCAACTAGTCCCGCACCAAGTATAGCAATGGCATCACCCAATTCTACCGTTTTAGCATTCAGGTCTACTTTTAATATTTTTTTAGCAAAGTGTGAAGTTATCCAAAAAGTGAACATCACTGTAGCAGCACTCGCAACAGCACTCAACATATTCACTGCTATAGCTACCTCATTGGTTCCTTCTTGAGCGAAGAGGGTAAATATTCTACCCAACATCAAGAACAATGGAGCCCCTGGAGGATGCACTACTTGCAATCTATAAGATGCCGAAATGAACTCACCACAATCCCAAAGACTTACAGACTGCTCAAGTGTGAGCACATATACTGCTAAGGCGATTAGGAATGCCACCCACCCGAAGATGGTATTTATCTTGTTAAAATTATTCATACTGTTGTTTTTGTGCTTATTTCTTAACTATCGGCGAAAATAAATATTTAGTTCATAATCTCGACAGATAGCTAGAATCTGTAGACGATTACAACATCAAATAAGTCCGCTTTAAAATTATTTTTACTCGGTACATTTGTCGAAGGAGCCAATAAGATGGTTATTTGCATAGCATAAAAGCTATCGTATTTTGAGTAATCATTTTGATATATCGACCTGTCCTGTATGTGATCATACTGAGTTTGAACTATTCAAGAAAGTGCCCGATTGGTTGGTATCTAAAGAGTTGTTTGACATACATAGGTGCACCGCGTGTAACTTTAAGTTTACCAGTAATGCTCCTACAGAAGTAAACGTTGGCCCATACTACAATAGCGAAGAGTATGTGGAACATAGCGATACTAACAAAGGGCTGATATACAGTGTGTATCATAAGGCTAGAGAGCTTATGCTTCGCTACAAGCTACACATTATCAAAAAGCGTGTGGAAGGTAAAAAAGTATTGGATATAGGCTCTGGGTCTGGTTATTTCCTAAATCATATGATGCAGAATGGTTATGACGTAACCGGTGTTGAAATAAGTGAAAAAGCTCGTGATTTATGTTTCGATAAATTCAGTATTAAGGCGAATGTTCCGCAAGATTTTTTGGATAAAAAGCTGGGTAATGACTATGACTTAATATCGCTTTGGCACGTATTCGAACATGTATATACGTACGAAGAATACTTTGACCTTTTTGCAAAATCATTAAATAACAAAGGCAAACTGATACTCGCATTGCCTAATAGCAACAGTGCGGATGCTGACATTTACAAAGAGCATTGGGCTGCTTATGATACGCCTCGGCACCTTTGGCACTTCACACCACATACCATTGAGCAATTTGCACGTCACAGAGGTTTTGTACTTGAGCGAAAATACAGACTGCCGCTCGACCCATTTTTTAACGCTATGGTAAGTGCCAGCTATAAGGATTCCTTTACATTTTTGCCTATAACCATGCTCAAAGCACTATGGTCATACCTAGTGTCACTTATCCAGCTTGATAAATCGAGCTCACTTATCTACGTATTTAGAAAAGCGTAAATAAGCTGAATTGAAGAGAATCTTAATACTTTACAAAGGTCTTGGTAAGCACCGCCTGTTCGGCAACCAGTTTAAAAATATAATTACCCTTAGGTAGTTCTTGTACTTCGATAGTTTCCGTGTAAGGTTGTTCTATTACTTTCTTGCCTGTAGCGTCTATTATCAGAATCTGTGCGTTTGACACCTTGAAACCTTTGATATGTAATACATTTACCACAGGGTTTGGATATAGAACAATCTCTTGATTCAGCAAATCTTGAAGAGAGGCTTTTTCATTCTCAGCGATAGCAAGTGTATCAATTATCAATTTGTCCCCACCCGTTTTGCCGTTGCCATTTGCTGCCAGTACAGAAACAAAAATCTGAAGATCACCACTTCCAGATGCAGGTGCTTTCCAGTCGAGTACCCATGTCTTAGTGTCTCCACCACCACCACTTGCAAATTTGTGTGTGATGCGTGTAGCATTACCGCTTATAATATTCCCATCGCCATTAGATGTAAATTCACCTACGGCTGCCTCATTAGCATCTTGCACCATCATTTCAAAACCCCATCGGCCTGCACCTTCACTCGTAGGGTTAAGCGTAATTTGATAATTGGTTCCTGGCACATAGCCTTCTACTGGTATATCCGTAGAAATCAGGTCCTGAGACAATATGGGTTGACTAGCATTAGAATGACACCCCCCTTGTGTGGAACAGGTTTTTTCGCCATCCGTGGCAGAACCACTTCTGTTTCCCGGACTACCGCCACTATTCGCCATAAAAAGTATAGACACAGCTGCTAATGCAATTGTTTTGAAGAAGGTACTAAGTTTTATCAATTGACTATTATTAAGATATGTAGAAGTCAAAAATAGTATTTTACCTTGAGTGTTGTATGAACAAGTTGTGAGATATGAACAAAACACCTACATTTGCGGCAAGATAATAACAAATAAAAGGGGTCAAAGACCCCTTTTTTCTTAGCTAAAATTTTGGACGTAAGACATTTCATAACGCAAATTATAGAGGAAGAACTATCAGCCACCAACTGCTTTTTGGTAAACATCAAGAGCAACGAAAGCGGATCTGATTTGAGATTCTTCATTGATGGTATGCAAGGTGTTGGAATCCAAACCTGTGCTAGATTGAGTCGTAAAGTATCCCGCTTGCTTGATGAGGAGTATGAGGAGGAAACACCTTTTAGGTACGAAATATCATCTCCAGGGGTAGACCAACCTCTGCTAGACATAAGACAATATAATCAGCACATAGGCAGAGAGTTAGAGATAGAACTACACACCGAAGAAACCTTAAAAGGTGAACTACTAAATGTGGCAGAGGCAACGATAGATGTAGAGATTGTATTATCTAAAAAAGAAAAAGAACAGCGAACCATAGCGTTTGATGACATAAAAAATAGCATTGTAATAATATCCTTTAAACGAAAAAAGAAATGAGCTTGCAACTAGTAGAATCTTTCTCGGAATTCAAAGAATTCAAAAACATAGACAGAGCAACTATGATGAGAGTTTTGGAAGATGTTTTCAGAACCATGATACGTCGTAAATATGGCTCAGACGATAACTTTGATGTTATTGTAAATACCGATAATGGTGACCTCGAGATATATCGTAATCGTGAGATTGTGGATATGGGTGAGGTAGAGGACGCTAATAAAGAAATCAATATAGAAGACGCTCGCAAACTTGAAGAAGATTACGAAATAGGTGAAGAAGCTATTGAAGAAATTGATATGGCTTCCTTTGGTAGACGAACTATACTTACTGCACGTCAAACACTATTGAGTAAAGTACTTGAGCTAGAAAAAGACGAATTCTATAAATTATACAAGGATCGTTCTGGTGAAATTATTACAGGAGAAGTTTATCAGATTTGGAAAAACGAAATCATGATACTCGATGATGAGGGTAATGAGCTCATCTTGCCTAAGCGTGAAATGATACCAAGAGATTTCTTCAAAAAAGGAGACTCGGTAAGGGCAGTAGTATTACGTGTAGAAATGTATAACTCTAATCCTAAGGTTATTCTTTCTAGAACAGCACCTGAGTTCTTGGAGCGTTTGTTTGAGTTAGAAGTACCAGAAATCTTAGACGGACTTATTACCGTTAAGAAAATAGTACGTGAACCAGGAGAACGAGCTAAAGTAGCTGTAGAAAGCTATGATGACAGAGTAGATCCTGTGGGAGCTTGTGTAGGTATGAAAGGTAGCCGTATACACGGCATAGTGCGTGAGCTGAAAAATGAAAATATTGACGTAATTAACTTCACCTCAAACCTTCAATTGCTGATACAACGTAGTATTAGTCCAGCAAAGGTCTCATCTATTAATATTAATGAAGAAGAAGGCAAAGCACACGTATTCCTTCCTGCAGACCAAGTATCTCTAGCGATAGGTAAGGGAGGGCACAATATAAAACTTGCTGGCAGATTAGTGGGATACAACATTGACGTATATCGCGAGACCAGCGAGGAAGAGAACGTAGATGTAGTGTTAGACGAATTTACAGACGAAATAGATACGTGGATCATAGACGAGTTGAAAAACATAGGTCTAGACACGGCAAAAAGTGTGCTTGATATGAGCAATGAAGACCTCATATCACGTACGGAACTAGAACAAGAAACAATAGAAGAAATCAAGAAAATACTACAGGCAGAATTTGAATAATATCGCTTTAAACACATAAAGTATTATCTTCGAATGCTGCTTAGCAATACATGGCTGACAATAAAAAAACATACCGAATAAATAAAGTTGCAACAGAGTTCAATGTAAGTTGGAAAACTATCGTAGAACATCTGAACGAAAAAGGTTTTGACGTGGAGGCAAAAATCACTGCGAAGCTTGATAGTGCCATGTATCGAGAATTGCTTGGTTTTTATAAAAAAGATAAGCAGGCAAAGGAAGAATCGCAGCAACTCGAAATCAACATTCGTAAGGATGTAAAAACACAGGAAATCAAGGAAACTAAAATGCCTGAACCTCCCAAACCTGAGTTCAAACCAGAGCCAACTATCTTCATCAAGGATAACTCACTTGGCACTAAAACCGAGAAGGAAGAAGCTCCTGCTCCAGCTAAGGAGGAACCTGTGGCCACTGAACCTCCTGAACCTGAGGAAGAAAAAGCCGAGAAAAAACCAACCGAAGAGCCAGCGGATAACAAACCCGCAATATTACAAGCAGACGATAAAGACACCGGTAACCTTACTGTAATAGGTAAGATTAACATAGATAAACCTGCTCCCAAAAAGAAGCCTTCGAAAGCCACGCCCGCCAAGAAAGAAGAAAAGTCAAAGACAGAAGCAGCACCAAAACCTGAGGTCTCAAAACTTAAGGAAGAAGAAGTACCTGAAAATGTAAATACGGAGTATAAAAAACTGGAAGGAACTACCGTCTTAGGTAAAATTACTATTAAGCCGCCAATAAAACGTGCCAAGAAAGAAAGCGAACCGAAGAAAAAACGGAAGCGTATACACGGCGAGAAGGTGACTGCTGAGAAACTACGCAACGAGCGTAACTCAGGTAGACCTGGAGTTAAACCCGGTGAAAAAACTGAAGTTTCTGAAAAAGAAATTCAGGATAAAATAAAGAAAACACTTGCCCGTATGCAGGCAGGAAAGCAAGCACCATCTCATGGTGGTAAGGTGAGACAAAAAGCTCGTAAATTTAGAAGACAAGAGCACAAAAAGAAGTGGGAAGAAAAACAACTTCAAGATATTGTAGAAAGTAAGATATTAGACGTTACTGAGTTTGTAACGGCAAATGACCTTGCTAATATGATGGATGTGAGCGTGAACGAAATTATCGGTGCGTGTTTCTCTCTTGGGCTAATGGTATCTATCAACCAACGTCTGGATGCTGAAACGATACAAATTGTAGCTGAAGAGTTTGACTACGAAATAAACTTTGTAGATGCTGACGAAACAATTGAGATAGACGAAGATGATGATAGCGAAGAAGATTTACTTCCACGTCATCCAATCGTTACTGTAATGGGTCACGTAGACCACGGTAAGACTTCATTACTCGACCATATTCGTAATGCAAACGTAATAGCTGGTGAAGCTGGAGGTATAACACAACACGTTGCATCATACGAAGTGCAGCTAAAGAGTGGTGATAAAATGACCTTTATCGATACTCCAGGTCACGAGGCGTTTACCGCGATGCGTGCAAGGGGTGCACAGGTTACTGATATTGCGATTATTGTAATAGCGGCAGATGATGTGGTGATGCCACAAACCAAAGAGGCTATCAGCCATGCTCAAGCGGCAGATGTACCTATCGTATTTGCTATAAACAAGATAGACAAAGAAGGAGCTAACCCCGACCGTGTACGTGAGTCACTTTCTGCTATGAATATACTCGTAGAGGAATGGGGAGGTAAGTTCCAGTGTCAAGAGATATCAGCTAAGCAAGGAATTAACATAGAGGAATTACTAGAAAAAGTATCGCTAGAAGCAGAGCTACTTGAACTCAAAGCAAATCCTAATAAAAATGCTAAAGGTGCAGTACTCGAGGCTAAAATAGAGAAAGGTAGAGGTGTAGTTGCATCTATGCTGGTAAGTGAAGGAACCTTGAAAATAGGTGACGCACTTGTAGCAGGACAACACTATGCAAGAGTGAAAGCAATGTTCAACGAGCGTGGCAAGCCTATGAAAGAGGCCGGACCAGCTTCGCCAGTATCCATTCTTGGATTCTCAGCGGCTCCCGCAGCAGGTGAAACTTTCCAAGTACTTTCTGACGAATCACAAGCGAAAGATATTGCTAACAAACGTGAGCAATTACAACGTGAGCAGTCTATACGAACTACATCTATGCTTACGCTAGATACGATCGGTAAGCGACTTGCTATCGGTAACTTCCAAGAGCTTAAGTTGATCATAAAAGCAGATGTGGATGGTAGTAGTGAAGCACTTTCTGACTCGTTACTGAGATTATCCACTGAGGAAATAGAAGTGAAAATCATTCAGAAATCGGTAGGACCTATTACGGATAATGATGTACTTCTCGCGAAAGCTTCGGATGCCATTGTAATAGGTTTCCAAGTAAGACCTATGCCAAGTGCTCGCAAGCTTGCTGACTCCGAAGGTGTAGAAATAAAACAATATAGTATAATATACCAAGCTATAGAGGAGATTAAAGCTGCTATGGAAGGTATGCTTGCTCCAGACCTCAAAGAAGAGGTTACGGGTACTGCCGAAGTACGTGAGGTATTCAAAATCACTAAGGTGGGCACAGTAGCAGGTTGTATGCAAACCGAAGGTAAGATGTACCGCGACAACAAAGTGCGTATCATACGGGAGGGTGTGGTAGTATACTCGGGTGAAATAGAAGCACTAAAACGTTTCAAAGACGACGTAAAAGAAGTAGCCAAAGGCTATGAGTGTGGTATCCAAATACGCAATTACAACGACTTACAAGAGTTTGACTTAATAGAAGGGTTCAGAGAAGTAGAAGTAGCTCGAAAGTTGAAATAAAAACAAGAGTAGATAAGAGTTTGAAGAAAATCCGATACAGCGATGTGTCGGATTTTTTCATTTATGCAAACCCGTTAGGCTATGATACTTCCTGCGGCAGTGGCATCTCCCGGAGCTACAAACTTGAGCTTGCCATCAGCATCCTCAGCCATGAGTATCATTCCACTGCTTTCTATTCCTTTGAGCTTACGCGGAGCTAAATTGGCTAAGTAAGTTACTTGTTTACCTACAATTTCTTCTGGAGAAAAATGTTCAGCAATACCACTAACTACTGTACGTTTTTCTGACCCAATATCGAGTGTAATATTCAATAGACGGTCGGCCTTTTTTACCTTGGTAGCCGCCACAATCGTTCCTACGCGAATGTCCAGCTTTACGAAATCCTCGTATTGTATCGTTGGTTTTACTTCGGGCAGGTCTGCCGTTGCTATTTCGGAGGAATCAGCAATTGTCGCCTTTTTAATAGGCTTTACTAGCTTAGCAACTTGTGCGGCAATCAGCTCATCTTCTATTTTCTCAAAAAGCAAAACAGGCTTATTAATCACATGTCCTTCTGCGATTGGATCTTGATAGCTACTAAGGTTTAATAACTGAAGTACTTTGATAGCCGTTTCTGGTAAAAATATCTGTGAATATTCTCCTATTTGCTTCACTATCTGAATACACGTAAATAGACAATCAGCTACCGCTTGAGCATTAGTCTCATCTTTGATGAGTTTCCATGGTTCTGTATCCTGTAAATATTTATTACCATTACGGGCTATTTCCATAAATGCCTCAAGTCCCTGTCGCTGATTGAATTGGTCCAATGCTGCTTTTAATTTGTCCGTAACATCAGGCAATGAAGTATTCATCGTGCCATTTGGCACCTTGCCCTCATAATATTTGTTAGTGAGTACCACTACTCTATTCACAAAGTTGCCTAGGATGGCCACTAGCTCATTATTTACTTTAGCTTGGTAATCTGCCCATGTGAAATCTGCATCTTTGGTCTCTGGCAATATAGCGGTAAGTACATAGCGGAGCTCATCCGTTTTGTTGGGTAAGTCATTGATATACTCGTGTAACCATATGGCGTGATTTCTACTCGTTGATATTTTGTCTCCTTCCAGATTCAAAAACTCATTGGCAGGCACGTGAGTAGGCAAGTTGTAATCACCGTGAGCGTGCAACATCGCCGGGAATATTATCGTATGAAAAACAATATTGTCCTTTCCTAAGAAATGTGTCATTTCTGTTTCGGGATCTTGCCACCATTTAGCCCAATCATCTGTGGCCTCTTTGGTAGCAGTAATGTAGCCTATAGGGGCGTCAAACCATACGTACATTACTTTGCCATCAGCTCCCTCTACAGGAACTTTCACACCCCAATCAAGGTCTCTAGTCATAGCACGAGGTTTCAGACCTTCTTGTAGCCAGCTATTGCATTGTCCATATACATTTGATTTCCATTCATCCTTTTTACTCGCTACCCACTCATTTAAAAATTCTTGTTGAATCTTATCTAAAGGAAGGTACCAATTTTTGGTTTCTTTCAGTACGGGATTATTTCCTGTTAATGCAGATTTAGGATTAAGCAGGTCTTGCGGTGAGTTATTTCTGTTACACTTTTCACACGGGTCAGCCGTTGCATTTTCATTCCCACAGCCTGGGCAGGTTCCTATGATATACTTATCTGCCAAAAACTGGTTGGCTTCGGCATCATACAGTTGCTCGGTCACCTCCTCTACAAAGACTCCTTTGTCATACAAATTCTTGAAAAATGCGTCTGCAGTGGCGTGATGCAACGCGTTAGTCGTGCGACTGAACGTGTCAAAGTTGATTCCAAAATCTTTGAGTCCAGTGGCTATTATCGTGTGATTTTCATCTACCACTTGTTGTGGTGTTTTGCCCTCGTTTTTAGCCTTTAGTGTAATGGGCACACCATGTTCATCCGTACCACATACAAAAAGCACCTCCTTACCTTGCATGCGTAAGTGTCGGTTGTAAATATCAGAGGGTAAGAAACATCCAGCCAGATGACCAATATGAATTGGGCCATTAGCATACGGAAGTGCACAAGTGATAAGATGTCTTTTTGCCATTACGGCAAAGGTAAGACGTGAAGTTGTTTTATACTATTGGTTTACCACTATAAACTTTCGTATCGAGCCGCATGCATTTAACCTAAGGTAGTACAATCCCGCGGCTAGTTTTAGCGTAAACTGAGTATTTAGCTCCTCGATATTCAAATCGCGATAGACTAACCTACCATCTGAGCTTATGACATCTACCTTTGTTCCAACAAAGGCGGTCGATGTATTTACCAACCCAAAATTGCCATTATTCACACTTGGTGCTATCGCCCAACTATTACAAGATTCACTATATGTATAGAATGGAGGAAAAACTTTGGCGGTATCATTGTAACCCAAGGAGAAAGAGTAATATTCAGCTGCTGTTGAGCCGTAAACCTGACCTAATACTCCTGACGTAGACGATAACAAATAAGACCCACCTTGCAAAGAGGTACTCAGATAAAATAGATCACTGTCGGGTATTGGTTTAAAACCATCAACAACGACACTATTCATTATCACACTAGATGGTTCTTTGGTGATAAAGGTTATGGCGTGAGTGAGTATCGTAAATGCTACATCCTTTTTGGTCCTGAACCCACTTTTATTCACCATGGAGCTTACCGGCTGATTGATAATCATAGCTGGTCCATCTTTGCCACGTATACCACTACCTACGTGATATTGTGCACTGAAAATGGGCTTATTGCTTCTCACCATAAGAGGTGTGCTAACAGCCACTTCTATAGATTCATTTTGGTTGAGTTTCACTGCATTTGCACCTACATCTATCTGGGTTCCATCTTCTGATGCGAGTAAAATAATATACGTTCTACTCGCAACACCAAGGTCGGGCACGATGGCATACAACGTGTCGGCAAAAGTGGTTGGAGGCATTGCCATATAGATATGACTATCGTCTCCGTCGCGAAGTGCTGCTTGCCGAGCACCCGAAAACACAGCAATTGGTTTGTCCCCATTGACTATTGTACCCGTAAGATCGTCTATCGACTGAAATTGATACGTTTGGCCTCTGTTGAGTATAAAACTAAACTCACCTTTTGTTCCACACGGAGATTGACATACATTCACCTCTGTATTATCTGCTGTGGCGACAACAAGTAAGGCGGAAGGGGAAGCATCCATGGCATCTTCAGCCGCAATAATCACGTGATTTAAACCCAAACTCTTGTAAGGAAAAAGACGCGTAGTAGCGGAGAAAAATATTCTGTTGTGAATAGCCACTACTTCTATTGGTAAGGTAGTTTGAATATGAATAGCTAAATCGGAAATTACTCCAGAACCACTAGGCTCGAAATTAAATGATGGCAGCGTGAGCTTCTTGATCTCATTAGCCTTGAGTGAAAATGTAAATGAATAATTCCGCCCCGGTACTTCTAATGTCACATCTGTAGCACCTGCTATGGCAAATAACTGAATCGCATATTCAGGCGTACCATTGATACCCTGACTTAGGCTTTGCATATAGCCGAACCAAAACTCTTTACCTGAACTTTGAAGATTTTGCCCTTGGGCAAATACACAGCACCTTAATAAAAGACATACACATAAAAAAGATCTAAATATAGAGATTAACATAAGGGTATAAATTTCAAACAACTCTCATAAACCTTTGGTTTTATTATTCAGTAGTTTGGTCAGAATGGGATGCAATAACACTGCTCCCAAAATAATAGTAGTCCCAAAATAAAAATCAAAATTGAGATCCTTGTCCTCATTGAGCAACCAAATAGCTAAGAGAATACCATATACGGGCTCTAGGTTTATACTTAGATTGGATATAAATGCCGAAATGACCTTTAGAGCATCAAGAGACAAAGCGAATGCTAAACTAGTACACAACAAACCGAGTACAATTAGCCACCACCAATCATCACCCTCGGGAAACCACTGTGGCTGGGGCAATACATAGTGCAACACCGGATAACAGACAGATATGAATAAAAATCCAGACGCTAGTTCGATGGTGCTTACCGATAGGGTATTTTGACCCGAGATGTATTTTTTATTCAACGTAGAAAAAAGTGATGCAAGAAAAGCAGAAACAACACCAATAACAATAGCCCAATAATACGTCTCTCCCACTCCGCTCAAAAAATAAATACCTACGATAACCAATAACCCAAGAAGCAGTTCGATCCACTGAAACTTAGATTTGGTGATGAGCGGTTCAAGTATAGAAGTAAATAAAGACGATGTCGCCAAACAAGCTAGCGTGACCGATGCACTGTTACCCACTTTTATACTCCCATAAAATGTAAGCCAGTGTAATGCCACTAAAATTCCGATGCCAGCAAACTTTATAAAATTTGTCTTGCTAATGTTTCGAATACCGGCTAACACTCCAGGTATAAAAATGAGCCCTAATACGGCTATCCATAGCCTATTCCAAACTAATGCAGTCTGTTCTAGCGTTATCAGTTTACCGAGAATAGCGGTAAATCCAAAGAGAAAAACAGCCAAATGGAGTTGTAGGTACGCTTTTTGTTTGTTATTGGGTGTTGCCAAGGTAGCGACAATATTAATTTAAAACTACAAACGATATGAAGAAATTACTTGGAACCATAGCTTTACTGAAGGGAGTATTCAGTGCTAAAAAGACAGACCATACCACTACAAGCTGGACAGAGGATATCTCGGATATGGGTAAAATGGCTAAAGCTGCCTTTTCGGGAAACTTCCGGTTCAAGAAAAGAAACATCCTTATTGCCCTTGCTAGTGTATTCTATGTGCTCAGTCCGCTAGATATTATTCCTGAGGCGGTATTTGGCCCATTTGGTCTTGCAGATGATACGGCAATACTTGTTTTTGCATACAAAAGAATCACTAGTGAACTAGAAAGATTCAGAAATGAGTCGAAAATTGAAGAGGCTGAAGTAATTTCGTAAGATATTATGGCCGATCAACACAAGCTTAACGAACTATTTGACAAAGATGGAAACCTCATCAGCCCACAACTGCCTGATGAAATAAAAAACTATCTCATTGATATAGATGGTACTGTAACAGAAGATGTGCCCAACGAGGAACCAGAAAGAATGGAAACTTGCCTTCCTTTTCCTGATGCCTTAGAAACATTAAACCGTTGGTATGATCACGGACATATTGTTACATTTTTTACATCACGTACGGTGGAGCATAAAGAGGTAACAGAGAAGTGGCTTGATAAGCACGGATTCAAGTATCACGGGGTGCTGTACGGAAAACCACGTGGTGGTAACTATCATTGGATAGACAATCACATCGTACGAGCTACCAAATATAAAGGCAAGTTTACCGACCTAGTTACTCAAACTAAGAAGGTAGAACTATTCGAAGAATAAAACTCACTAGCACCGTTAAAAAATATAAAAGGCAACCTTTTCGGGTTGCCTTTTCACTTCTATATGTTTTGGAAATTTCTTTAGTTCTTCACGTTTAGTGTGATTTTTACCTTCACATCATCACTGAGTATAAAGCTGCTTTCACCCACATCAAAATCTAACCGGTCTAATTTCAATGTGCCGGAGAATGTTCCAGTCTCACCTTTATTGTCAAAGGTAAATGGCATTTTTAGCGATTTTTTCTTACCCTTAATAGTCACATCAAAAGTACCCACATAGCCTTTTTCTACTTTGACGATAGATGTAGACTTTAGCGTAATTTTTGGATAATTTGCGACGTCAAAGTACTCCGCTTTTCGCAGATGTTCGTCACGCTTATCTATACCTGTATTTACAGTTGATGCTTTTACCGAGGCAAATATGCTCGAATTAGCAAGATCGTTCTCATCAAACTTAATGGAAGCTGTAATGCCCGAAAATTCACCATCTACAGTTATACCTGTGTTTTTAATGTAAAACTTTACGGATCCAGTTGTTGGTTTCCAAGTGGTAGCAGCAATTGCAGCTATGGTCATTAGCCCGAGAGCTAGTGTTATTTTTATATTTTTCATTTTTTACTTAATTATTAAATGGTCTATAGTTGATGCCTATCAAACCCATCAATGATTTATATCTAAAACGATCATTATCTGAGTTGTAGGCAATTTTATTGTTTGTAGTATACTCTGTGAATAGAAACGTAGCTCCCGCATTTACTGACAGTTTTTTTGAGACTTCATAGGGAAAAGTCAACTCGCTATTAAGCATTCCTATATCATTATCACTTATCAGCAATACATTGTATGCGGTTGGCTTAGCTGTTCCCGTATTATTGGTATTCATTGGTTTATTGCTACTAATTATCGTTCCTGATCGTTCTTGTCCAAAAGCTATACCGGACAAATCTGCGGCTTGTGCTCGCGAAAAAGAAGTAAAAGCTTGGAAATCTCAGAAGAAATTAATGCAATTAACTCAGATGGGCTAGAGCATCCTGAGCATTTATTTATATCGCTCTTTTACGATAGTAGGAATAGGTGTCGGTTTTCCTTCTTCGTCTATACGCACAAAGGTGGTATTGGTTGTTACTACTACGTCCTCTTCTCCAGTGTACACACTTACCTTGCGAGCCTCTATTTTGAAAGTTACTGAGGTGTTCCCCATATGCTCTACCTCGCCGTATATCCTGATTACAAACCCCTCTTTTACCTTCTTCTTAAAGATTAGCTCATCTACTTTTACGGTAACCATATTAGGCGTATGACATACGCTTACAGCCATAGCACTTGCGGCCTCATCTATCCAAGCCATCATAATACCGCCAAATAAGTTACCGTGTATGCCGATGTCTTTTACCATACAGATGTGAGATGTGATTAATTGCATAAGACAAAGGTAGGTGGATGAAATCATTCTCAAATAGATACTTTTCTTATCGTGTACATCGTACTTTTGACCTATGGTGGTCAAAGTCAAAAAAGAGCACATCCAAAAAGGAATAGACAAGTACAAAGGTGAGCGGCAAAAAGACCTTGAAAAACTCTTTGCTCAAGGAAACCTGAAAGCGGAGGTCTATCGGTTTGCAGATGGACGTATGCTAGTGCATTATTTGGTTATTGATAGTGCATTGCTCTACCCTAATGAATCCGCCTTGATGGATGCTATTGTGTTAGAATAATACTCCCCACCGATAGGCGGGTGACGGCGAACAGTATGCATTCCTATCAGGATGCAATTTTTATTAAGGAATGATGTAGAAAAAAGGATTCGACCCCACGGGGTCTCAGTTTCATTACGGATTTTTCTTTATCAACATCTAACTTCGAGGGGTTTCATAGCAATTTTATGAGTTTAAAGCTAGGCTAATACGCGTTTGAAAAGTTGTAATCTTAGTTTTAAAGTTAATCTTAGTTTTATTTACTACACTCCCCAATTCTCCCTATCTAGGCTTCGGTAATGGATAGCTTCGGCTAGGTGCTCCACCTCTATGGTCTCACTAGCTGATAGGTCGGCAATGGTGCGACTTACCTTGAGAATACGGTCATAGGCTCTAGCCGATAGATTGAGCTTGGCCATCGCATTTTTTAGTAGTAATGAGCCTTTAGCATCTATCTCACAATACTTGCGTATGAGGTTACTCTCCATCTGGGCATTGCTGTAAAGTGGTAATTTTTCGAATCTATCATTCTGCAATGCTCGTGCGGTGATTACCCTATCGCGTATCTGTTCACTTTTTTCTTCATCTCCTCCTTTTTGGCTCAATTCATCAAATTTTACTGGAGTTACTTCTATATGGATATCGATACGATCGAGCAGCGGCCCACTTATTTTACTAAGGTATTTCTGAACCACACCCGGAGCACATACACATTCTTTTTCAGGATGGTTGAAATATCCACACGGACACGGATTCATACTGGCTACCAGCATCATAGAGCACGGATAGTCTACCGTAAACTTAGCCCTGCTTATGGTTATGCGTCTGTCCTCCAGCGGTTGGCGTAGCACCTCCAGTACTGTACGTTTAAACTCGGGCAACTCATCCAGAAATAGGACGCCATTGTGAGCCAGACTAATCTCTCCCGGCTGCGGGTGATTGCCACCACCCACGAGAGCTACATCGCTTATAGTATGGTGCGGACTACGAAATGGCCGCTGACCCATAAGCGTAGCATTGCTGCCGAGTCTACCTGCTACCGAATGTATTTTGGTAGTCTCGAGAGCCTCGTGCAGATTCATAGGAGGGAGAATAGTATTAAGCCGTTTGGCGAGCATCGTTTTACCCGCACCGGGAGGGCCTATGAGTATAATGTTATGACCGCCAGCAGCGGCTATCTCCATAGCTCGTTTTATGTTTTCCTGACCCTTTACATCACTAAAATCGAATATTAACTTATCAATTCCTTTGGCAAATTCATCTCGCGGATTTACGATGGTACGTTCAAACTCTTTGGTGCCTTCTAGGAGTCCTACTACGTCTTTGAGGTTATCCATTCCGTATACCTCTAGGTCTTTTACGATAGCTGCTTCTCGAGCATTCTCTTTGGGGACTATTAGTTTCTTGTAACCATCTTTTTGAGCCTGTATGGCAATGGGCAATGCACCTTTGATGGGGAGTATGCTGCCATCTAAACTTAGCTCACCCATTATGATGGTTTCCTCTATGAGATTGGTAGCCATAAGCTCGCCTGCAGCCATTACACCTATTGCAATAGTGAGGTCGTAAGCAGAACCTTCCTTACGTATATCGGCAGGTGCCATGTTTATCACTACACCCTTACGTGGGTAGGTGTATCCGCAGTTTTTCATAGCAGCATTTACCCGCGGTTGACTTTCTTTTACGGCATTATCAGGCAGGCCGATAATTTGAGTTTTGGCTCCTTGACCTACGTCTACCTCTACGGTGATGAGTTGGGCAGATATTCCATAAACGGCACTTCCATAGGTTTTGATAAGCATATATGGGCAAATATAGGAGAAAGCGTAATTTAAAAAGCCCACCTTCACTTAGTGCTTGCACTAAGTGAAGGTGGGCGAAGGTGGAGCTGCCGAGAGTCGAACGTATTGTTTTATTTATCTTATAGTCAATGTTTTATGTATAACAATAAATCGCAAGTGAAACATTTCGAGTTTTATTTTAAAACCTACACGATGTGGATAAACGAAGTGATTCATATATTTTGATTAATCAAAATATATAAAAAAATGTTTTAGCAGATGCACGAAAATATACTTTCTTGTCTTTTGTTTACTTTATTTTATTTTCTTATACTTGCTTAAACTTAATGTAAAAATGAAATTATTATTAAAATCAAAACTGACTGTATTAGCCATTATTGCATTCGCCTACACGTCTGAAGCTCAAAATGAAATGGAAGTTGTTGCATCTCGTCTCATATATCAAGGATTAGAGATAAGTGTTAAAGATGCAAAACAGATTGCTTTAGAAGCTGGATCTACAGCGGCATACAATGATTTTAGCAAAGCGAAAAAAATGCGGTCATGGAACTTTTTTTGGGCAATTTGGGGTGGTTATAATGTTGGTGCTGGACTTATCCGAACACTAAATGAAAATCCTACTGGCCCTGTTAATATTGGTGCGGGTGCTCTTCTTGCTAGTATTCCTTATTGGCCTAACAGAAAAGCGAAATACAATTTATACTTTGAGTCTGGAATTAAGGCCTACAACTCTTCGCTAAAGAGTGAATAATTAGTAAGAACGAGGAATTGCACAAAATAAAATTCTCGTTATCATCATTTCAAGTTCTAACTTAAGTATTTTGCTTCATTAATAAAATATATATTGCACTGTTTACTTTATTGGCATTCTCTAGTGGATGTACCTTGTTTTTCTAGAATTTTGAATGCTAGAGTATTTATTCCTCCGTCGAATTTCTCTGGACTAAGCTCTTCTCCAAAAGCAAACTTATGAGCTAATGATATTAGAAGTTTAGGAGGGTAAAGCTTCCCATTATGGTCTACATCATAAGTTGAAGAATGTCTTCCTTTTTTTATTCCTTCTTTATCTATCAATTCAATTGCTTGAATTATATGATCTCTGCTAATATCATCTAATACCATTTCGGATTTTATAAGGGTTTAATTCTCTGTCTCAAATCTAGACATTTGGATATATAAAAGAGGTAATTTCTATTTATATTTTATCTTTTCGGAGATCTTCGTTTAAAAATTAATGTTGGTTTTACACATAATCTTTGCGTTATGCCAACATGTAAAAACTGTGCTGCCGTAACGAATGGTAACAAAACATACTGCTCAAGTGCCTGTAAACAAAAAGCTTACAGAATGAGACGTAACGTTACGGCATTTCAAAATGACATAGAATTACTTAAAAAGTCTCCTCAAGAGATTGAGTTTAAATCTGTTTTGGCATTCATAGAAAAAGAAAATTATTCTTGGAACAAACCAACCTACGATGAGTATGCATTTGTTCGGGAATCACATCCAGAAATACAATCGGTAAAGATGCTTTCTGAATTGATTATTGAGATTAAAAAGAAGTTAGATGGCTATCCGGAATCGCCATACAAACTTGCTTTTGAAAATTATCTCAAAAGGAAACTTAATTTTTAGATGATCTATCCTCTAAATACTTAACCAAGTCTTTTCTTAAGTAATAAACTTGTTTGCCTAATCTAGTGTAGGGCAGTTCGCCTGATCTTCTTCTTTCCCAGAACCAGGTAGTTCCTCTTCCCAGTAATTGTTTTGCTTCAAGCTCTGACACATAATCATCAATTGATTTTGGTTTGTTAAGCTTGTCATCAATATCCTTAAGCATCTTAAGAATACGACTTAATTGTGTTTTTTTTAACATGTAAGTTGTTTTATTAATTTCATATTAAGCCACAAATGGCAGTCCAAAAAGTAGAAATTTATGGCATTTTTCAGCCTTTTAAATTTATGGTCTAAAATTTTAGACTAAGAGGTTTTAAAATAATTTTTTGGTTAAATTTTAAACTAACCAATCTTGTCATATTTATCGGAAATACTGTCAGGTGAACTATTTAATTATTAGTTTTTATGATATGTAAATATGGATAAAAGTAAAAAAAATGTCCGTTCAAACGGACATTTTAAGAATTTTATATTCTATGTCTAAGATTAATTTCTCAAGTTAAGGCGGTTTCAGCGTCATCATCAGAACAGCTAAAGACTCTTCATTAGAGGGGACGGACTTCAACTCAAAAAAAATGCTGGGTGCGTTAGTTGTCTTGCTTCAAAAAGATGAACCGTTTGAGAAGTTTCGTAGATCAAATGATATTGCTTCCAAAGTATGGAGTTTAAATAGTGTCCAGTCATAAGAAGTTCGGCTGAACAAACTCTTAGAGACTCAAGACACTATCTGTCAAAAAAATTTTTAATAGTTTTTTTAGCTTTTTTGAGGCGAATCGATTAGCCTTATACTCATAATAATTTACATTTTTCTCATATGCCGACATCCATTGCTTTGGAGTATCAAATGACATTGCATCGAGGTAATGTTGGAATTCATGCGCAATACATTCAATCATGTCAGATAGTGAACAACCTTCTTCTATTAACACTTTTAATTGTAAAGAAATTTTATTTTTCTCCCCTGTAAAATAGGCTAAAGTTCGACCATTTGAGTACCGCACAACATTAAGATCATCTTGTTTATAGTTGGTTATTTCAAATGTTGGGATATTGACGCTATACTCTTGACTTAATATTTCTATGAAATAGTTGCAGAGATCTAAAACCTCTTCTTGCGTTAGATCCCCTAATTTTACCCTATTGACTATCCTGGTATTAGAGGAATAGAAGTGGAGAAATACAAACAACAACAGCCCTCCAAATATGATCATCAAATCAGTGTCCGGGATTGATATATAAGCTAGCATAATTATGAATTTAAATATAAACGATTGAAGTTATAATTAGCTACGGTGTTAAGTTCGGAAAGCATCCCGTAATGCTCCTTTACCTTGACAAACATATTCTCTAAGCTATATGCCATATACTGACTGACTAAATTGGAAAAATAGAAATTAGATTCATTCACCTCCACTTGTTTTGTGCCTGTCAAACCAAGATAATTTGCTTCGCTTACTTCACTAATAAACATTCCTGTATAAAATCCTTTTAGATTAAATTTACGAACGAATTGGTCAGCATGACACCATATATATATTGAGTTCTCTTTTCTTTTGAGAACGTCTATAAAACTATCATCTATAATATGAGAACTGTCAGTATCAAACTGATTAACAGCTAAAAGTCCGTCAGAACTGCCATGTCCCATCATGATTATTCTATCGTACCCTAAAATCATATTTTGAAGGGTTGTTTTAGTTACCTCACCTGTAACAACTGAAACATTTTTGTTAGTATAAATCTGTTTTAGAAAGGAGGTAGATTCGTCTTTAGGATGTATTACAAGTGTACTTTTCATTTTTATTTATTGTTTTTTATCTAGTTCTTCCATGTCTTCTTTCTAGTCTTTTTCACCATCTAAATAGCAGTCCTCTTCAATCATGTCCTCAATAATCTGATTCAATACAGCTTCAATGATTGAATCCTGTTCTGATTCCGTAATCCACTTACACTGTTTGTAATTCCAAAAGTAAGTTTCGTTTGGGTTTTCATATTCAAGATCCGCTAATTGTTGGTGTCCAGCAAGTGTGGGTGCGCAATTCCCTTCTTCATTGTATTCAACAAGTGTGGGGTTTTTATCCTCACGATTAAGAATTTCAGATAATTTAAACCTTTGACATTTAGGTTTTATCATTGAACAGGACGTGGTCATTACAATAGCAGCTAATGCTAAATAGTTGGTTTTTCTTATTGTTTTCATATTCATCTAATATCTAATTCTTTTACACCTTCAACTTGTCTTGAATTGGCTACGAGCTGTCTTAACATATGCATCAACTCTTCTCCATCTTTAATTCCATATAGAACAATAGATGGCTTGGTATAATCTGATGTAATAATGGTCAATTGCGATAGCCCTACTAAACGATAGAGTAAAGGCTCATATAGCCTTATATCCTTGACT
>Ga0209138_1001451_pt1 | contig 20362 bp, 16 predicted proteins | sample SaaInl3SG_22_DNA_FD_184645 | JGI IMG/M metagenome (GOLD analysis project Ga0209138, IMG submission 184645) | Marine microbial communities from expanding oxygen minimum zones in the Saanich Inlet - ESP_153SG_22_DNA (SPAdes) (version 2) | ecosystem: Environmental > Aquatic > Marine > Intertidal...
AGAAAAGGCAAGGTCGGCAACAAGCTGCCAGTCTGCTAGCACCGCGCCAATCCATGGCGACCGCTCTTCGTCTTTGACTCCCACGCTTAGGGAGTTTAGTCCTTGGTTGGCTCATCCAAGATATCCAGCGCAAGTCGCCTAATGGCCTCCCTCATTTTCGACCCCTTTGCGCACAGGCAGAGCGGTTCGGCTTTTGCCAAAGACAGGTCGGCGGAAGCGGAGTCCTCTGGCACTAATGCCTTGATTTCCAACCTTGCGAGCCGGTGCAGCGTGTCTCGCAGTTGCCGAGTTGGATTCTTACCAATCACCGAGCTTCTGACTCGGTTTGCCACCGGCCAGAATTCAAAGCCAGCCTCTCGACAATCCCAAAGGAATCGGTTCACTCCAACCGGGTCGGATCCAAAAACACCGAGTGCGATATCTGACTGCTCCACCAAAGCCGCAACGCACGCATTTCTGGGCACTTCACTGGTCGCAGAAAAAAGCCCTTGCTCAAGCTGACTGGAGACGTCAAACACAACAGCATCAAAATGGTCGACAGTAAAGCTCACGAGCTCTCGCAGTAGTTCAGGGGTGAGCTCCGGCCACCTGCTGGGTGAATTCAGTCCGGTGAGCACCTTGAGCCGATGAGGCCCAAATTGAATCTCTTCGGTCAGCCGCTCTAGTTCCTCCAGAGTTAGGCGATTTGCCCGCAGTAGCCTGAGCACGGCAGTGATGCCAGGGCCCTGTTCGGTGAACCCTAACGCAGCGGCAATCGATGGCCGGTGGCTGTCTGCATCTATCAAAAGCACGCGCTGACCAAGAGTTGCCAGCTCAAAAGAAAGGTTGAGGGCTAGGGTCGTTTTCCCGCTACCAGAGCTACCCCAAACGGTCACAACGCGACCAGCACTAGCTGTCTCTGGTTCTGGCGCCTGGGCCTGCGGGTCAGAATCGGCTTTTGGCGTGGCCGGCCTTAGGAGCTCAGACAGTGTCATGGCAGCGGCAAAACATAGACTGGGAAGTCGGCGGCAACAGCCTGAAGCAAAAGCGTCGATTGCTCCAGATTCAAAAGGAGTTCAACATTAGGCGCCTCATCAGCAAAAAGACCCTCGCCATATTCCAGCGACAACACCTCTGCAACCGAAACAATGCGCTGAGGTTGATATCCCTCCTCGTTTTCAACCACTTGCCACACCGAAACAGCACTGCCGGCCCGGATGGAGGCAGCAGGCAGTAGGCCTGGGGTGAATCTCACCACAGTCTGACTTGGTAGCAGCCCGCTTCCCAGCAGTCTGATGGGGATTAGTTCGCCTTTGCCAATTGCTCCCGACAGAACCAGATCGGTCGCCTTAGAATCAGGGGTGGCATATTCTCCGGCGAGGTCTCCAAGATTTAACTCAACCACTTCGGTATCTGCGGCTGCTATCGAAGTCCCGGTGCCGATGTCGGAACTCGCAACCAAATAGCTTGGCAGTGGCTTTACTAGCGTTGCCAACGCAAGCCCAGCTACCACCACTGCCGAACCCACCAGCAGCAACACCCAGTTCGCGGGCTTTCGTCGAAGTCGCTTTGGCATTTTTGCCTCCTTGAATCTAAACAGTGGCAAAAACAGCAGCAGGTTGCTAAAGGTTTTCCACAGTCTGAATCCGGAGCAGGCTGAGCGCAGTTACTGGCACCCACACCACTCCCTCGTGAGCTGCAACCCTTAGCCAGGGCACTTGAATGCTGAGCAGCCAGCCAGCCTGGAATCCTTGACCGTCACGATATTCGACCCTGACAGGTGTCCGTTGCCGAGCAAGCAAGCTTCCCAGCTCTACTGAACTCGGAACAGGGATAACTTTGGCGATCACCTTGCAAACAGCAGCCATAGGAACCAGAGTGAGGCCGGAGGCACTGATCCCAGCAACAAAATCTGCTCCGAGAGCCAGGTTTGTCAGAACAACATCTTTGTTTTCCAATTGAATCAGGGCTGTCTCTGGATCATTTCTGGTCAACATGGCCGAAAATTCGGCTTCCAATTCATCGATTATTTTCATGGTCGGACATTCTCAGACATCAACCCGGAGCTTTTCTAGTTATCCCCAAATTTGGGATTTCTTCCCCAAATTCCTGAATTGATACCAGACTTCCATGAAATCGAAATGGGGGGTTTAAATGTCCGCACAACTGCGAGAAAGGGAACAAAAAGACCCATCAGGGTTTTTTGCAGAAATCTCTGCAGCCTACGTAGAAGTCTTAGCCGGCACCAGGAGGCCAGAGCAACTGGCCCGCTGGCTCACCGACAAGGCCTACTACGACATTACCCAGCGTGCGGCAAGAGCAGTCCGACATCGAGTGGTCACCGGCAGCTATCAACGACCGGTGGTTGTTGTCAGGCAAAGCCAAGTCTTTCCAACTGACGCGCGCGCCATCCAGGGCGTAGTGCTTTTGGATATTTCAGGCGCCGTCAGAGCAGTCTCACTCCGAGCAGAGTTGGTTTACCAGCGGTATCGAATAACGGAAATATCGCTAATTAGTTCTTGAAGAACGCGCTACCTTGCCCACCTTGGTCAGGCTTCTTAGGCTGAACCGGAGCCGGTGGGGCCACCTTCTTGGTTGACTCCTTGTGAACGTCAACCTTTCCCTGCTCAGTTGGGGCCGAGTAGGTCAGCTGCGCCGGTTGCTCCTGCTGTACTTCAGGCAAGTTCTGCTTGATTTCTACGTTGAACAAGAACTGAACGGCTTCCTCGCGGACGCCAGCCATCATCTCCAGGAACATGGCATAGCCCTCACGCTGATACTCGATCAGCGGGTCTCGCTGCGCCATAGCCCTCAGGCCAATTCCCTCTTTCAAGTAATCCATCTCGTAGAGGTGATCCCGCCATTTCCGGTCAACAACCGACAGCATCACTCTGCGCTCAAGTTCACGCATTAGCGCTTCGCCGATCTCGTCGGTTCGCTTCTGGTATGCAAGCTTGGCGTCGCTCAGCACTTCACTGGCCAGCCAGCCAGAACTTAGCTTGGTTCGGGAGCCAGCCTCTTCCAGCACTTCACTGATTTCAAGGCCGATTGGGTAGATGGCTTTCAGTTCAGCCCAAAGACTCTCTAGGTCCCAACTGGAAACATTCGACTCAAGCTCAGTTCGCTGCACCACCTGAGTGATTACTTCCTCTAGGAACTCCTGGAAAGTCGCTGAGATGTCCTCGCCCTGCAAAATCTGGCGACGATCGGCATAAATTGCCTCACGCTGACGGTTCATAACGTCGTCATATTTCAGGATGTTCTTGCGAATCTCTGCGTTCCTACCCTCAACCTGAGACTGCGCAGATGCAATTGCGCGCGAAACAACTCCGGATTCGATTGCTGAGTCGTCTGGAACCGATGATCGGTTCATTAGAGCCGCGGCCGCACCTGAGTTGAAAAGCCTCATGAGGTCATCTGTTAGAGACAGGTAGAAGCGAGACTCGCCCGGGTCACCCTGGCGACCAGATCGACCACGAAGCTGGTTGTCAATTCGTCTGGACTCGTGGCGCTCAGTTCCTAGAACATAGAGGCCGCCGACTTCCAGCACCCTTGCAGCCTCGGTTGCCACTTCAGCCTTCAGGCCGTCAAAGACAGCGTCCCATTTGGCTTCATACTCTTCTGGCTGCTCATCTGGATCCAGTCCAAGCTTTGCCATCTGCTGCACGGCCAAGAACTCAGCGTTTCCACCAAGCATGATGTCAGTTCCACGACCAGCCATGTTCGTTGCCACGGTCACAGCCCCAAACCTTCCGGCCTGGGCAACAATCACAGCTTCGCGGGCATTGTTCTTTGCATTCAAAACTTCGTGCTTAACGCCCTTTTTGGCAAGCAGCTTCGAAAGGTATTCGCTCTTCTCAACGCTTGTGGTTCCGACCAAAATTGGCTGGCCGTTTTGGTGGCGCTCAAAAATGTCTTCCACGACCATGCGGAACTTAACCTCTTCATTTTTGAAGATTAGGTCCGTCTGGTCTTTCCTGACCATTTTGCGGTTGGTTGGAATCGGAACCACACCAAGTTTGTAGGTGGACATAAATTCGGCCGCTTCGGTTTCTGCGGTTCCGGTCATGCCGGAGAGCTTGGAATACAGACGGAAGTAGTTCTGCAAGGTAACCGTTGCCAGTGTTTGATTCTCGGGCTTGATCGCAACGCCCTCTTTTGCCTCAATCGCCTGATGCATTCCCTCGCTGTAGCGGCGACCGGGCAGAATTCTGCCGGTGTGCTCATCAACGATCTGCACTTCACCATCGACGACGACGTAATCTCGGTCTTTCCGGAACAGCTCTTTGGCCCGGATTGAGTTGTTCAAGAATGAAATCAGTGGTGTGTTAGCGGTCTCATAAAGGTTTGTGATTCCTAGGTAGTCCTCGACCTTGTCGATTCCTGATTCCAAGACACCAATTGTTCGTTTCTTTTCGTCAACCTCGTAGTCCTCTTCCGGGACCAAATCCAGCGAAAGCTTCGCGAAAATACCGAACCAGCGATTGACATCGGTTGCGGCGGGGCCAGAGATGATCAGCGGAGTTCTCGCCTCATCAATCAGGATCGAGTCAACCTCATCGACAACAGCAAAGAAGTGGCCGCGCTGAACCAAATCCTGACGGTTTAGGGCCATGTTGTCGCGCAGGTAATCAAAACCAAACTCATTATTGGTTCCATAGGTAATGTCGCAGTCATACTGGGCCTTGCGCTGGACAGGGTCCTGACCCGAGACAATGCAACCGGTGGTCATGCCAAGGGCTCGGAAAATTCGACCCATTAGCTCTGACTGATAGCTAGCAAGGAAGTCATTTACGGTGACAACGTGGACACCGCGGCCCGGAATCGCATTTAGATAAGAAGCCAGAGTTGCAACCAGAGTCTTACCCTCACCGGTTTTCATCTCTGAAATGTTTCCTAGGTGAAGCGCGGCTCCACCCATCAACTGAACATCAAAGTGACGCATTCCCAGAGTTCGAACTGACGCCTCACGCACAGCAGCAAACGCCTCTGGAAGCAGGTCATCGAGAGATTCGCCTGATGCGAATCGATCCCTCAGGTTGCTTGTTTCGCCCTTCAGCTCTTCATCGCTCAGAGACTGGTAATTGGGCTCCAGGGCGTTGACCTCGGAGGCAATGGTCTCCAATTTTCTGAGCAGCCTGCCTTCGCCAGCACGCAGCAGCCTGTCAATAAATGATGCCAAAAGTTACTCCTTGATTATCGGCTGCAATTCTAGCCCGAGCGGTCGCCTTCTAGATAAGTGAGATCATCCCGTAGCTGTAGCCCTTGCGCCTATAAACTACCGCGGCTTGGCCAGAATCTACATCGTGATAGAGATAAAAGTCATGTCCCACCAATTCCATATGGTCCACAGCTTCTTCCTTGGTCATGGCGATTTTCTCAAATTCCTTCGCCCTAATTACCAATTGTGGCTGAGAAACTGGGCTCTCAACAGTTTCGGTTACTTTGATCTCACCGGTGAAAAGTGAAGGATCGGCTGGGGTGACATCAAGGTCCTTGAAGCCAGAGCCAGCCAGTTCACTGGTGCCGACTCGTTTGTGTCCGCCACCGCGGTGCACCTTCTTCTTGTCTGAGTAGCGGCGAAGTCGCTCTTGTAGTTTCCCGAAGGCCATATCGAAGGCAGCAAACTTATCTGGAGCCTGAGCCTCTGCCCTGACCACATGTCCCGGCTCATAGACGGTCAGTTCGACGCGATCTTCCTGTCCGGATTGTTTGGAGTGTTCGTACCTGGTCACCTTGACTAGCAGCTCTTCTGGCTTATGAGCGAGCTGGTCTACTTTGCCGGATTTTTCAGATACGTAATCTCGAAAGCGATCCGAGACTGTGAGGTTTTTGGTTGAAAAAGTAAGTTCCATTTTTACCTCCTGTAGGCAGTTTTGCCTTTTATTAAAACTACGCCCTTTTTTATTTCGGTGTGCGCGCTTTAGAGAATTCTCTTAGCCAACACACAGACTCCAGTAACCGTGTGCCCGGCCTGGCGAAGTGCCCGAATTGCCTCTAGTGCCGTAGCGCCGGTGGTCATAACGTCATCTACGAACAACACTCTGCTGCTGCCAGGCTTAGCTTCCATCGCCCCACCCAGGTTTCTAGCCCTTGCAGCCTGCCCCAGACTTCGCTGATCGCTCGCCACTCGCTGCCAGGACAGGAGGCCGACAACCGGCTGGCTGGGCCTGTCTCCAGATTTAGACAGCAACTTGACCACGGGATCAAAGCCGCGTTTTTTGTAGTTTGCGCGATTTCTAGGTGTGAGGCAAATGACTTCCGGCCCGGTTTCTCTTGCCGCTTCTGCCAAAAGGGCGGCCAGTGCCGGTGCAAGCTTGCTGGCCAATGAAGTCCGGGCATCGTCTTTGTATGATCGCAGCAGCTTTCCAATTGGCTCATCGTACTCATGGGCGTACCACACCGGCGTCTTTCCCAGCTCGCTTCGCCTAACAGAAAACTCTGGCAAACACCCCTGGCAAACCGGGCTCGGCGCCTGGCCACAGACGGCGCAGCTGCTTGGAAACACAAAATCAATAAGGGGGCTATACACCCGCACATTGTCATTGGCATTGACCTTGGCTTTACAGCAGCTGAGGCAGATTGTGGAGAAGCGGGATATTTGTGGCCCTGTTACCTCAGGGCACTCATGCTGACTACCCCGGTGAGGATGCGTCTCCAGTTATTTGCAGTAAAGAGCCATACCTCGCCCGCATCGGAGAGCAGGTAGGTGCTTGCAGTCGAGACTGCGCTGTGAATTTCAAGCCCAATCGCCGGCGGCATGGTCAGCTGAATTCTTGGTCCAGCCACCGGGTACTCGCTGAAAGCCGTGAGGCCACTTGCGGTTGTCTCCAGCACCCGCAGCGTCGTGTTACCCTGCCAGGCAACTGCAACAGGGTCGCCCAAAACCGGGTAGATCATTAAGCCAGGGTTTACCGAAAGTGGAATGCGGTTTGCGTCTCGCAAAACGGTTCCAATTGAGATTACCGAGTCGGCCTCCACCTCAGAGATGGACTGAACGAACCTGGTTCCCTCCGGGGCAATGGTTGCGGCAGTTCGGGTGCCAGAAAAAGAACTCTCGAGCTTTCTGACGACGGTAGAGGGGTCGTACACCTCGATTGGTTCGGCAGCATTTCTAGGGAAAGCCCAGAGCGAACCGAACTTGTCATATTCCAAAGCCGCCACATCGACCAATTCGCTTAGTTGTGTGATCTCAGATTGCAGTGGCTGAACTCGGATCTCGAAAACACCGTCGGCATTTGTGAATGCGATGCGGTCGCCATCATCGGTCAGGCTTATGAGCAGCGGTCGATAGTCCTCGAACAGGTTGTTCGTTCCACTCATTGGAGAAGACTGCACCGCTCCAAGTCGCTCCACTCCATTTGCGGTTAGTAGGTAGGTGGGGTTCATGCCAACAGTTGGCTCGATGCCAATGTCACTAATTTCTTGCACGGACCCATTTACCGAAAGCGAGACGTCATCAACGCCCAGTACTTGAAGCAGAGTGGATCGAAGCTGGGAAAGCATCACTCTGCGCTCCAGCGCTCCAGCGCTGAGCGCATCTGCATCAAAATCAACCTGAGCCACGCCATCGACAATGATTACGGCGTTGATGGTGAGCTGCGTTCCCTCTGGAATTGCAGATGTGACGCCAGTCTCTAGCCAACTGCTTGGTCCAGCCAGTAGCGCGTTGACTAGCCTGGTTGCAGTTGAGGTCTTGGATGGGAACCAGCGCAGATCAGGCACTAAATTTTCAAGACCGCGATCAACGAAATAAATCGGGAATGCATTAAACACAACGCTAAATACCGGCGTGGTGACAACGGTTAGGTTCGGAGCACTAGAAATACGCCACTGTCCATCCACCTCAACCAAACGGAATCGAAGATTGGTTGGATCCGGAGCACTGCTGTCCTGATATCTACCCTGATCATCTACCCTCGCGCCAACGTTCAGGTCAACCACCACCAGCGAATCACCGCTCTGTCTGTAGGACGGTGCACCGGTTCTGATGATGGTCTGGTTCTCTGGGTTCCAGCGCTGGGCGAACTCTTGACTCAAAAATTGCCTGGCAACCGCATAGTCATTTTGGGGACCGGTGCCAGCAGCCAAGAACCCAGAGACAATTTCCTGGGGGCTGGCATTTTGCGCGGGGCCTGAGGGCGTGTAATAGGAGAACTCCTGAGCAACAGCTGGCGCCAACTCAGGACCGGTCTGGACATCTAGCTTGGTAGGCAGCGCAGCGCAGCCGGACAGAACCAGCGGTAGCAGCAGTGCGATTAGTTTCTTGATCATGTTTGCACCGACCTTGGGGGAAGCGGAATCGGTGAGTTACCAATGATTGAGTCTGCTCGTTTTGGCAGAGTGAGCCTAAAGCTGGTGCCCTTATTTGGTTTTGACCAAACCTGCAGCCAACCTCGGTGCAGAGTTGCATCTTCCTTCGAAATGGCGAGCCCGAGCCCAGTGCCCCCTACTGAGCGCTGTCGTGCCGGGTCCGCACGCCAGAAGCGGTCAAAGACCCGATCCAGTTGGCTTCTGGACATGCCAACACCGGTGTCAGTGACACAAACCGCAACAGCATTTGAGTTCTCCCCCACCTGAACGGTGATCGCCCTACCTTCACCGTGTTCAACAGCATTCGAAAGCAAATTGCGAAGCAGTCGTTCGATTCTCTTGGCATCAAATTCAGCTTCCACGGGACCGCTTGGCAGCTCGATCAAAATTTCAGTGTTCTTGGATTGAGCAAGCGGCTCAATGCTGGCAATGGATGCACCAACCACAAGATTCAGGTCTTGCAATTCAAGGTCGGCAACCACAGCACCCGCGTCATATCTTGAAATTTCCAGCAGGTCAGCCAGAAGCGACTCGAATCTTTCGATTTGGTTCTGCATCAGCTCTGCTGATCTTGAAAGAGCCGGTTCAAGCTTTTCGCGATTGCCAAAAATAACCTCACCGGCAAGCTTGATAGTTGTCAGTGGCGTCCTTAGTTCGTGAGAAACGTCGGAAACAAACCGACGCTGCATTCTGGAAAGTGAATCCAGCTGCTGAATCTGCTGCTGCAGGCTGGCGGCCATCTTGTTAAATGATTTTGCCAGCTGCGCCAGCACGTCCTGACCTCGCTCTGGCAGCCGTTCATCTAGCTTGCCGGCCGAGAGTGTCTGAGCAGCCTTGGCTGCCTGCTCCACCGGCCTAACAACTGACCTGGTTACCAGGTAGCTAACCAGCGCGATTAGCGCGAGCAGGATGATTCCGGCAACCGTGATGGCATTTTGAACCAGGGCCAGTGACTGCTGCTCTGCGCTCAGATCAAAAACCAAGAAGAGCTCAAAACTGCCGGCAAGTGGAATGGTCAGCGGAGCACCGACCGTAATTCCGGCAACCTCAACGCCATCTCGAACAAAGCTAACCGGCGTGTAGGTCAAGAAGTCGGCTGACGCCCGAACCTGTTCTCTCAGCGATTCTGGGATCGTTCCGAGATCAAGATCCTGCGAAATTGGAGACTGAAATAACTGCAATTGTGGCTGGCCTGGACTCCTAAGAAGCGCCACCTGCCTTGACCCGCTGCCGCCGGTGATCTCAAGCGAAGGAACCACGGAGTTGATTAGCGTTTGCAGGGTAGTTTCATCGGTTAGAGATGCCGCAGCGATGGTTCCCTGGACGCTCGAAACAGCACGCTCAGTTTCACTGAGCACTTGATCCAGTCGGTTTTGATAGAAGCCATTGGCAAGAGAATACGAAAGAAAACCACCGAGAGTAATCAGAGAGAGCGCGCTAAGGAAAACGGTTGCGAATACTGTTCTTGCCGTTAGTGAGCGTCTAAGGAGTTTGATCACGAATTCTCTGTGCCGGCTCGATAGCCGTGGCCACGAACCGTCATTACAATCTTGGGATTCTCGGGGTCAGCTTCAACTTTCGAACGAAGCCGCTGAACGTGAACATTGACCAGTCTGGTGTCGGCCTTGTACTGGTATCCCCAAACCTGCTCCAGCAGCATTTCTCTGCTGAAAACCTGCTGCGGCTTGGCCGCCAGCGTGTGAAGCAGCTTGAATTCCAAAGGAGTCAGCGACAGACCGACTCCGTCTCTCTGAACCTCAAAGGTCTTCGGGTCAAGGCTTAGCCCGCCAACCTGCAAAATGACGTCGTCATCCGGCAACGGACGCAAGCGAGCCTTGACGCGCGCTAACAACTCAGCACCCTTGTGTGGCTTCACAACATAGTCATCGGCACCGGCCTCGAGGCCAAGCACTACGTCTTCGGTGTCGCCCTTGGCCGTCAGCATCACAATCGGAACCCCGGACACTGCTCTGATTTGCCTACAAACTTCGATGCCGGATTGGCCAGGAAGCATGATGTCTAGAAGCACCAGGTCAGGCTCGTGGCTTTTGAAAATCTCGACGGCCTCAATACCGTCTGCTGCAAATACCGGTTCGTAACCAGCGCCAGCTAGGACCAGTCCAACCATTTCGCGCAGGGCATCGTCGTCGTCAACAACCAAAACCTTCTGAATCAATGCGACCTCCGATCGTTAGACCCGTAGGGGTCTAAGAAATGGCTTACTTCTAGCTACCAATCTAGCTTGGTTGAACTAGACCCAACCAGAATTCTAGTTTTTTCTAGGCCTTGTCCGCGATAGCAGCGAGGGCGGCATCGCGAATTTCGGACATCAACTCTTTGCTACTTGCCTCAACATTTAGTCTCAGTAGCGGCTCGGTATTTGACTCCCTCACGTTGCACCACCACCAGGAGTCTTGATCAACAAAGCTGTAGGTGGTTCCATCAAAGTCTTCGGCATCATTAGCCTCAAGTAACTTGGCGACCCTTGCCTTGGCTGCCGCGGTGTCAGCAACAGTTGAGTTGATTTCACCCGATGAGAAGTAAGGGGTGTAGTGGTTTGCTATTGCTGACATCGGCTGGCCAGCCTCGGCCAATTCGCTGATCAGGTGCATGGCAGCAAGCATTCCATTGTCGGCACCCCAAAATTCTCTGAAGTAATAGTGCGCCGAATGTTCGCCACCAAAAACCGCTCCGGTTGCAGCCATCTGATCCTTGATTAGCGAGTGGCCAACCTTGGTGCGAACCGCTTTTGCACCAGAAGCTTCAATGACCTCTGCAACGGCACGCGAGGTCAGAAGGTTATGCAACACTGTGGGACTTGACTCACCCAAAGCTTGGACTCTAGCAATTTCACGCTTCGCCACTATTGCGGCAACCGCCGATGGGGTCACCGCTTGGCCCAGCTGGTCAATTGCAAAGCAGCGGTCAGCATCACCATCAAAAGCCAGACCCAAGTCCGCCCCAACCTCCAGCACCTTTGCCTGCAGATCGACCAAGTTCTTTGGGTCTAGCGGGTTTGCCTCGTGGTTCGGGAAAGAGCCGTCTAGGTCAAAATAAAGCTCAACAATCTCAAGGCCTGGGTTTTTGCCAAGCACCGCTGGAACAGTCAGGCCTCCCATGCCATTGGCGGTGTCGACAACAATCTTGAGCTTCTTTGACCCCTGCAGCGGTACCAGTTGATTTAGGTACTCGACATAGCCAGGCATGACATCGAGCTGTCTGATTGCGCCTTTAGTCAACTCATCGATTCCCGTTTCGAAATACGCGCTGGCACGATCTCGAATCGCTGCAAGACCGGTGTCCAAGCTGATACCCCGAGCACCTGCCCTAGAGAACTTGATCCCGTTATAGCTTGCCGGGTTGTGGCTTGCGGTGAACATGGCGGCTGGAACATCCAAGGTTCCAGATGCGTAGTAAGACATGTCAGTAGAGCAAAGACCAAGCATCACAACATTCGCACCGCGCTTAGTTGCACCCAAGGCAAAGGCCTCGGCAAAACCTGGAGATGAATCTCGCATGTCGTGACCAACTACCAGCTCTTGGCCGGATAGCTCGAGCTCGTCTGCAAAAGCCGCACCGAACGCCGCCACGATCTCTTCGCTCAACTGACTGCCGACCAGTCCGCGCACATCATAGGTCTTTACGAAATCTTCAAATCTAATCAATAACCATCTCCGGTATCCAAGAGCCCAAGAATACAATGTAGCCATGCCTTCTGTGTCGCGCAGCCGTGATCGCCACGGCAGAGGAATGCGCAGGCCAATCCCCTCCAAGCTGTTCAAGCATGGGCTGACTCGCTCGAGCTTTTTTGAGGAGGTCGTGGGCGACACCTGTGAATACCTCCGCAATTCGTTCACTGAAGAGCTAGGGGCATTGAACTATCGGATCGAGGATGTGCCCTCCAGAGAATTACCAGAGTCTGCAAATCGCTGGTCAACCCGCAAATCGACAATGACGATCGTGCTCTATCGAATTCCAATCGAGCGCAGTGGCAAGCAGCGTTTGACTGATCCGCGAATCATGATTGAGCAAGCAGTCGTCTCCGCCGCGGCCAATCTGATTGACAGGGACCCTTGGGATCTGCTGTCCAGGGGCGACTAACGAACGCTTACAAGCAGTTCATCACCGAAGTTTTGATTTTCGGTTGGCCTAATCACGGCATAGCCAGGCACATCCAAGATTTCCAGGCTTGCCGCGAATTCACTGGCTGAGCCCAGTCGTAAACTGTCTCCCGAAACCGGCACAGATATCTGAGCCAAGGCAGGAATCTCAAAGCTTTGATACTGCTGCCTGTCACCGGTGGTTACCTGAAGATTCAAGGTGATTGGACTGGCACCCGGGTTCGCCAAATACAACGTTGACCTGTAATCGGGAATCGGGAGGGTCAGGTCGGTAAACAGCTCCGATGCAGTCAACCAAGAAAAGTCGATTGTGGGCTGGATCACTGGATTTCTAATTCCGACAAGTATCGGCTGTGCACTCTGAACCTGGACTAGGTACTCTCCATCGATCAGATCAAGCTCTAGCTCGGAGAGCTCGCCAGCTGCCAGTTGAGCCCTGACCACTTGCGTGGACTGGCCAGAAATTGCAGTAATAACAACCTCTGTCGGTATCTGGCCAGGGTTATAAAGCCTGGCAACGGCCGGCTCAAATCCAGCTGAGCCCACTGATAGGCCGGTAATCAGTGAATCGGTTGTCGGTTGTGCAACTGGAGACTGCAGATCAACACCCCTGGTGCTAAGCCCGAAGGTTGCCCGCTGCTGCATCGCAACCGAGATTGGCTGACCCGAGGTCTGAAACGAGAGCGTGAAGATTGGTTGCTGGAACACCAAGGATGAAAGCGGAACCACACGATTTTCTTGGGCTGCCAGAGTCAGCTGATCGCTTACCTGCCCATCGGGGAAAGTGATGATGATCTCCATCTGAACTTCTTGGTCGTTTGGGTTTGCCACCAGCAGCGCGCTGTCATAGCCAACCGAAGCCGCTCCAGAAATAAACCAACCGCTGAATGAGGGCTGTGGGCAGTAACTGGCCATCATGCCACTGGCACGCTCTCGAACAACGCCCTGAGCCTGAATTGCTGAGAGCAGGTTCGTGCTCTGATCAGACCCGGTGATTTTTGCCAGTGCCCCCTCTGAGGCCCTGAGGCCCGGATCTACCAACAATTCACCGTCTCCGGTATTCAGGTAGATACTGGCTTCACCAATCCGTTCAATCGCACCCAACTCAATGCCCGACTCGCCGCCGATTTCGGCGAAGGCGCCTGGACAGTAAACACTGAGGGGCAAAGGCTCCACTGATACCGGAAGGGTCTCAGGGGTTGGAAAACTAACCGGTTCCGATGAAAACCCGGGAATGAACAATCGGGATAAAAATAGCGTCGGCAGCAGCACCGCTAGCAGAATTTTCATGGTGAGCTTCATGCTTCACCCCGTTGACGCCGTGAGCCGCGCACCGATGCCGGTGTTGGGATCGCTAGCAACACAAATGCCGCCAACAGCCCCAGCGGCAGGATGCGATTTCCCTTGGTCCTAACCGCGCTTTCGTCCAACTGACTTCCCACTACCTGCCAGAGCGAGCCAAAGCTTGTCTCACCAGCTGCCTGAAGTGAAGTGATCGAATCGATTGCGACCTTGCCATTGGCAACAAGCTGCTGGTCGGCTCCAGTCAAAAGCACGAAGTCGATTCCCAGTTGATCCATTAGGGCGCGGGCTCCGGCAGGATTTCCGGAGATAAGAGAACCAGTGAGCTGGGCAAGCTTTGGATCAATTTCGCTAGCTGGCAAGCTGAGCTGATAGGCGATGCTGTTTCGCTCCAGAGTTAGACCAGCTCCCCAAATAAGCCTGGAGACAACCTGAGACTCAGTTGCTCGGATTTCCAGAGTCCTAACCCCTGGATCAACCTCACTGGCTGCAACCACAAGCGCTGGCGCCTGCCGCTGGCTGCCAGCAAAGACCTGAGGCTTATCGATGGTGGTCATTAGCAGCATCGACAAACCAATTGAAGCCACACCCACAACGGCAACCCCAGACACGAGCAGCTTGCTGGCCAGGCCATCGAGGAAGACAGCGGTTGCAATCAGAAGGGCCGCGAGCGCGAGCGCCGTGACAACATGGCTTCCAGAAATCGGTTGATACCAACCAGAAAACCAAAACAGGATAGCGACCAGCCAGCAGCTGAGAACCAGCCAAATTGAATTTTTGAAAAAAGCCAGGAGCGAGCCGACCAGGGCTAAGCCAAGCACTGCCGACGTAACCAAAAGTGAGTACTGATCACCCGGAGGCAAGTAAGCGGTGGTCGTGACAGTCAGCAGCTCGAGGCGACCTTCGGTCAATGCATGTTGCAACCACGGGTAAATGAGCGCGGCGCCAGGAACCAGGTACCAGATCACTATCGGAAGCTTGCGGATTCTAAAAAGCCCAAAACCGAGGACCAGCAAAATGGATGCGATAAAGGCTATTGGGGAGCTAACAGCGACCATCGCCCCAAAGATTCCAGCAAGACCGACCCAGCGCCAGGAGCGAGCAGAATTGAAGGCTTGAAACGCTCTAACGAGGAACAGTGCCAACCACGGGCTAAGACTGATGGCTACCAACTCGGCTACCCCAGCCTGTGCCTGCACGATAAGCACCTGCGGGCTTAGGGCAAACAGCAAGCTAACGCAGTTCTTGACCCAGGTTTTTGAGGTCGCCACCCCCGACAGAAGCCAGAAACCTATGAAGCTGATCGTGGGTGCAAGAAATACGAAACTTGCCAGCGCAATGCTCGGGTTATTTGGAGCCAAGAGCGCAAACAACGACAGGACCCAGTTGAATGGGTCAGATGGCAGCGCCACCGAATTCAAAAAGCCAAGCTCAGAAAGCCCAGTCGCGTCAAAGACACTTCTGATAGTTGATCCAAGCGGCACGAGCCGGTCGGAGTAAAGCGGTCCGGTAGGAAAAAGCGGCCAAGCTGCTGCAAGCGGTAGCACTGATAGCCAGGCGGAACCGCTGGCAAAGAACCCCTTGTCTGGCCTTATGGCCGCCTCAGGTAAATGCTCGAGCTTTGATTCTCGGCGCCGCTTGCGCTGCGCTGCCGTGGCATAAAAGTCGCGCAGCGGTTTTGTCTTGCCTAGACCGCGAAGTGCTTTCCTGGCTCGCAACCTGGCGCCGATGGTAAACCAGCCCCAGAGCCAGGCCTGAAATTGACCATAGATTCTGGTTGGGCGCTTTGCCATTAGATTTTGCGGAATTGAAACCAGCGCTGCAATTGGCAGAGCGAGATACATCAGTGGCAGCAGCAGCGTCGGCAACAAGGTGCCTGCAAGGTGAACGTGGGCTTTTGAGAGAGCCTGGACTCGGTTTCCCCCAAGCCACCTTCTACTTCGATGCTGTTTCATTGACAGACCCGCGTGAACCACCCGGGCTTTCGGTTCAACCACGACCCTGAAACCTGCAACCCTTGCCCGAGCACAAAACTCAATGTCTTGGGCAAATACCGGCGACTGATCATTTAGCCCACCGAGTTTCTGCCAAAGCCCCGCGCTCACCAGCATGCCTGCTGTGGAAACAGCCAGAGTGTCCTCGGAGCGATCATGCTGACCCTGGTCATATTCTTTTTCAACCAACAGGAAAGGCTTGCCGGTGGCCGTGACGGTAATGCCCAGCTGTTGAATCTGAATTTCGTTGTCCCACTGCAAAAGCTTGGGCCCGACAATTGCCACGGTTGGTGAAAGCTCCGCCGCACTGGCAAGCATTTGCAGCGCTTGTGGCTCGGGAGCGCAGTCATCATGCAGAATCCAAAGCCAGCCGGGTTGGTCCTGGAGTGCTTGAATTCCTGCCTCGATGGCTGAACCTAGCTTTAGATCCCCGGGCTCAATTACTGAATAGCCGTGGCCCCTTGCGATGTCCACACAGCTAGCATCACCGCTGGTTTCGACTACAACCACCTGAGAAATTGGTTTGGTTTGTGCGGCGAGTGCACTTAGGCAGCGAACAAGATATTCAAGTTCTCCATGGGAAACGACAATCGCCGCAACCGAGAGTGAAGACACGATTTATTAGGCGCGCTTGCGCAGGCGGCGGCGTTCGCGCTCTGACAAGCCGCCCCAAATTCCAAATCGCTCGTCATTTTGCAGTGCGTACTCCAAGCACTCTGACCTAACCGAGCACTGCGAGCAAATCTTTTTGGCGTCCCTTGTTGAACCACCCTTTTCAGGGAAGAAGGCTTCTGGGTCTGTCTGGGAGCAAAGTGCGTCCTCTTGCCAGCCCAATGGGTTTGTTTCCTGATCGCTGTAGGCACCGGCTACTCCTAGCCTGAGCACATCAACGAACCAATTCACTGGCACTTGACCGCGCTGTTCCATGCCTACCCCTATCTAAAGAAACCTAATGGTGTAATTACACTGGTGTAAGTATGGTCCTGTCAAGTTTGACTATTTGGAAATTGGTCCAAATGTGACTAAACCTTAGAGGTAACCTTTAGCCATGAAACTTCTCGTAACTGGTGGTGCTGGCTACATCGGGGCCCACGTTGTGAGGCTCGCGGAACAAGCTGGACATGAAGTAGTAGTCGTAGACAACTTCTCTACTGGGCTCAGCCAAAGGGTCCAGTGTGAGGTGGTAAGCCTTCAGCTTGCCAGCCCAGATGCGCAATCCGAGCTTTCTGCTCTCATGCAAAAACATCGATTTGACGCCGTAATTCACCTTGCCGCAAGAAAGCAAGTTGGCGAGTCGGTAGAAATTCCGGAGCAGTACTTCCTTGATAACTTGGGGGGTCTGGGCAATCTGCTTATCGCGATGCGCGAAAACGACCTTCACAAATTGGTGTTTTCCTCCTCCGCAGCAACCTACGGAATCCCGGATGTAGAAACCGTTTCCGAGGACTACCCGGGTAAGCCAATAAACCCCTATGGCCAAACAAAGTTGATTGGTGAGTGGATGGTTGCCAACGCAGCGGTCTGGGGCCTAAAGGGCGTGAACCTTCGCTACTTCAACGTGGCCGGCTGTGAATTCCCAGACTTGGCAGATACCGCCGAGCTAAATCTGATTCCAATCGCAATTGCTCAGCTAAAAAGAGGGGACAACCCGATTGTCTTTGGTGACGACTATCCGACACCGGATGGCAGCTGCATTAGAGACTATGTTCACGTCGGAGATCTTGCCCGGGCACATTTGATGGCCGTTGATTATCTGGATGCCGACACTCGCGAATACGCCACGTTCAACGTTGGCTCTGGATCTGGGGCCTCTGTGCTTGAGGTTCTTGATGCACTCAAGAGCGCGTCCAGAATCGACTTCGTTCTGGAAATCAAGGCTCGACGAGCCGGAGATCCGCCTCGACTTGTGGCTGATACCACAAGAATCGAAAAGGTTTTTGGCTTCAAAGCTGAGCATGACCTGGAACAGATTGTCAGCTCCGCCTGGGATGCCGCGAATAACTAGTTCGGCACCTTAAGTACCTGACCAATCCGAATGAAGTTGGCGTTATTTATGCCATTCAAGCTGGCCAAGGCTGATGATTTCACCCCGAGCTTGCGCGCGATTCCCCAGAGGGTGTCCCCGGCTACCACCTTGTATGTTGCTGGAGCAGCTGGCTCTGGCTCGGGCTCCGGCTGCGCCTGCTCAACATTTGTATTTGAGGTGCCGGTTGGAATTTTCAACAATTGCCCGATGCGGATTCGATTCGGATTGGTGATTGAGTTGTAGCTCTGTAGAGCCGCAGTTGAAATTCCAAACTTATAGGCAATTCGAAGCAGAGTGTCACCAGACTGAACCCGGTACTCCACGTCGCCGGCAGGAACTACTGGCTCTGGCTCTGGAGTGGGCTCCGGAGTGGGCTCCGGAGTCGGTGCCGGGGTGGGCTCGGGCTCCACTGCTGGTGCAGATGCGGTGACGCCAGGAATCAAAATCAATTGACCGATGCGGATTCGATTTGGGTTAGAGATTTTGTTGAAGCTCTGCAGTAACGAGCTGCTGACGCCAAATTTGGATGCGATTTTGCTCAACGTGTCGCCGGAAACAACGCGGTATTCCTGCTGCTGACTTGCGGCGGGCTCAGGCTCAGGAGTTGGCGCTGGAGTTGGCGCTGGGGCTGGAGTAGGAGCTTGAACCGGAGCAGGCTCTTGTTCGACCACTTCTGGAATGGTGCCCTCAAATGTTAGCTCACCAAAATCTCCTGATGGTATGCCATCGAGCGACGCTAGTTGCACTGTGGCCGGAGCAGTGCCGGCAGATGGAATGCTGTTTGCGAAGTAGTTGGTGGCCTGGATGTAGCCTGGCCCATCAGCCCTGAGCGTTGCAAAGTGAGCCCATGATGAAATGCGCTGCTTCTTGCCATCGCTTACGAGATAAAGCACACCGCTGTTGGTTCTGATGAATTGACCAACGGACCTGGTTGAAAGCTCCATCGAGGCACAGGTGATGTTTGCAAGCGGATAAACGCTGCCCGGGAATTCAGCGGCCGCAGCAGGTGAAGTTGGGTATAGCACTCCCCTGTCTAGAAGATAAGTCTCCCCGTTGCACTGAACCTTGGCTGAGCTAAAGCCAGTTCTAGTGGTGAGGGCCTGCAGGTCAGCCTTGGGGACTGTATAGGTCTTTGACTTGGAAACCGAAGGTGCCTGAGCGCTTGAGGCAAGCTTGATCTTGTTTGTTAGGTCATCGACCAGATAAAGAGCGCTAGAGCCACTTTCCTTGACCAGAGAGCCAGGGGCAAGTGCCAGTCCAACCTTTTCTACTGCGTTGATGGCAGCCTGCGGAAGCTCAACAACTGCTGGCTGATCAATCAGCTTCAAAAAGCTCTTGACCATCGAGGCATCGCTGGTGATGCGGCGCTCTCCGGCCTGAACAAAGTAGGAGAACTTATTGCCCTTCGATGTGACCACTGCCGGAGAGGCAAGGGTTGCATCAACAGTCGGGATTTTTGCCAACACGGTGTCGGGAACGGTGACTACCAAATCAGTCCAGTTTTCTGGGTCGCTCACAGCCATCTTTCCGGCAGCGGTAATTACGTAGCTGGAGCCCGTTGGCGATGCCACAAAACCCCTGATGGTCTCAGGTTCCAGGGTTGCCTGAATTGCCTGGTAGTCAACCGCGGAAGGTGCTTGATCGAACCACTTGGAAAGCCCAGTGGTGCTCACTAGCGATGGGTTCAGGAAGAAGGTCTTGCCACCTGCCGCAATTGCAGCCTGGTTACTGCCAGCGATCTGGAACATGACCGACTCCGACGCCAGTGCAGCCCCGGGCTGGAGTGAAGCAACCTGCTCAATGGTCATTGGGGTTGGAGTCAGAGCCTGGCCACCAACTGTTTGAAGTGCAAGGTCATCGACTACGACGCGCGAGCTGGCATTTTCAATCCAGTAACGGTTGCCGTCTTCGGTACTGACCAGTCTTGTCAGCGCACCTCCATCAACGAAGGCGTTCAGCTGGAGCGAAGTGAGCGATACGGTGGCGTCGCAACTGACGCCAAAAGCTTGAGCCACAGAGCAATCACTGGCCTGGTATTTCACTCCGTCAACCAGCAGATATTTCAGGCCACTGCTTGAATCACTGACCAACTGAGTCATCTCGCCGCTGGTGACAAAGCTATCTAGGTAAGGCTGGGAAATCTCTCCAATTGGACCCATTGGTCGAAGCGCAGCCAACAGCCTTGAGTCGCTGACAAGGTACTTCTTGTCGTCCACGATCAAATAGGTCTCTGGTCCAGTTCCAGTAAGTAGGTAACCGCCACCGATTGGGGAGCCGAACCAGTCGTGGTAGAACCGCCAGAAGTTTCTATTTCCGTAAGCACTGCAGCTGTCTCCGGAACCATAAAGATTAGAAAGCGCGGCCTGGTTCGGGGTGTATGGGGTGTAGTAGTAAAGGTTTGCGGTCGCTTGGTTCTTTAGCTCAAAGCTCTTCGTGCCACAGGAAGATTTTGGATTGAATCGCATTGAAACGGTTCGGCCCGGCTTCCAGTAGGTAAAGGATCCTTCCGGATTTCCATACCAGCGCAGCTGTTTTGCAGCCCGGTAGACCTGGTTGAAAAGGCCAACATAGACCTTGCCACAAATGCCTGGGTCCGAGTCCGGGCAACCAAATCCCATGGCGGCCCT
>Ga0209138_1001452_pt1 | contig 20357 bp, 25 predicted proteins | sample SaaInl3SG_22_DNA_FD_184645 | JGI IMG/M metagenome (GOLD analysis project Ga0209138, IMG submission 184645) | Marine microbial communities from expanding oxygen minimum zones in the Saanich Inlet - ESP_153SG_22_DNA (SPAdes) (version 2) | ecosystem: Environmental > Aquatic > Marine > Intertidal...
GGTTACAAACTTAATCAGTGTACCTAAATGTAAAAGTGGACACAAAAGTGGACACAGAATGAATTACACAATCTCCATTACAAGGGTACAAAATGAAAAATTTTGCATCAGCTTAACCTACAATAGCAGACGCTACAAGTACTACAACGGCAAACCTATTGGACTACTTAAATCACCTAACAAACTACCTGTATCAGAGCGTAGAGCAGCATTTGAAGACTTAAAACTGGACTACCAACTTGCCTTACGTAATGGTTGGACACCTGAAAGTGTCAAGAATGACAAAAAAGACCAGGGTAAAATCACAGGACCAGCTACTGCAGATCATCTGTGGTTAATCTATGAGAGTATTAAACAAGAGAACTATTCTAGAGGATACCTTAAGGATATCTACTACTATGTAGGTAACATTAGTAATCTTTGTAAAGGAGAGATTACAGAAGACACCTTCACCAAGTTTCTCTCTACGAAGAAACACTGGAGTAATACCTCTTACAATACTGCTAGAAGATATATAGGTGTATTAGAAGAACGTTTAAGACATTATGGTTACACGGGTAACTGGAAGCTAAATAACAAGTCTAGACGTGCTACACAGAAGCTTCACAAACCTTTTAGGAATGTAGAAGTAGTATTGAATGATATCTATAAGTTTAACCCCAAGCTTCACCTCTGCTGTATTCTAACCTATGGGTGCTTACTACGACCACACCAAGAGATACGTCAACTTTTATGGGGTGATTTCTTGTCATTATTGTCCCAAGTGAGCTTATCTGGTAGTAGAACGAAGGGTAAACGTAACAGGGTCATTCCTGTACCAGAATACATAAGACCTTACTTAACTGGCGGTCCAACGCATCACAACATCTTTACAGGTACTCCAGAATCACATAACCCCAGTTACTTTAAGACGTTATGGGGTAAGTACAAGAAACAAAGTACTCTTCTACAGGATCATCATACGTTATATAGCTTCAGACATACTGGAGCTATTAAAGTTTATGAAAAGACAGGGTCACTAACAGTATTACAGCAGGTCATGGGACATGCTGATTTGAAAACTAGTCTTACTTATTTAAGAGGGTTAGAAATACAGCAACTGGAGGTTGATCAGCTTCCTGAGCTAAATAAATAAACTTCGTGATTACAACCAAAACAACTTCTGTATCTTCCGCAGGTTAATCTACTCATGAAAAATTTCCAACACCTTCTATTTACAACAATCATCTTATTTCTGTGTTTACCCGTTCAGTCTGGTAGCCAAAGCCGGACAAAAACCACTTTAGTCAACGGAAACCTACAAACCGTGACCATAGATAGTCTAACTGCCTACAGAGAAGACAGCGTTTTTAGGATGATTCCCCTTGAACCATATGAAGACACAATGATCTATTATCAATGGCGTTTAAATTTAAACAAATACCAAGAACTTGCTGATTATCAAGATCAAAAACTTCGTGATTATTTAAGGACAAAAGAGAGGAAGGACAAAGATGATAAGGAGAGAATTAGAGCTATGGAGCAGATCATGTTTTGGCTAGCTTTTGGCTTAATACTTATGTTTTGCTCTTATTTAGTCATTACAGAACAAAAGGGATACTTTCCCAATAGCTTTGGTAGATTTCTTCTTTCAATGAAGAATAAATTAATTGTGATTCTTCAAAAACTAAAATCCGTATGGGTACTTCTTTTTTTAAGAAAACAATGTCCATTTTGTAAGACTAGAATCAATGCAAAAGCGTCCGTTTGTAAACATTGCTTAAGAAATTTACCCGATTAATTGATTAGCAACATCAGTTTCTAGAATAAACCCCATCAAACTTTACACCATAACCACTATTCACGCCAGAACATGCCTCGGTAGTTAAATTTACTGCTAAGTCATCAAAAGTGAAACTTAAAACATCTCCTTGATTGACTTAATTTTAAGCAAACTCACCAGCTGAGTCTGTGTCAAATAGACTGTGTCCTTTATTATAGCCGTGGATATAGCATAACGATTGAAGAACATCTTCTGGAAAACAAAAAAATTTAATCACGTGAACATTAAAGCCATTTGTATTCATCTACTTCTTCCTTAAAAACCTGTAGAATGGTATTGTCTGAGAACACAAAAGAATCAATTAGGATCAGTTTCGTTTCAGATACGGGTACTTCACTTGTTGGTAAGGGTTGCTGAAGTATTTTTGTGTTTACGTCTTCTTTTGGGATTTGCACACCGATACTACCTCCAACATCTTTACAACTGACAAGCTGAATAGTTATTGCGATGAGTAATACTCTGTGGATTAAAAAATGCTTACTGAATAGACTCACGGAATAACAAAGTTAAATTTTTGAATGCGTATCTTATGTGAAGTTTAAAATTAGCCACGAAAGAAATGAGTGAAGGACTCCAGGAAACTAATTCCCATAATATCTTTATTATATTTATTATCACATTGTTTGCAATAGCTTTTTTAGCGCCGTTATTCAAACAAAAGAAAGTTAGAAGTGAAATAAAATCAATAACAAAACAAGAAAATCAAATTGACGTTCTGCGTGAACTTATGTTTAAGGCTGGCTTGTCCTTGTCCCGTGCCATTAGGTTTGCAGTAGGAGGAATTATCACGACGATTGTTTTTTTAGAACTTGAAAATCAATTTCCACAGGTTGATTCGCTAATCTTAATTGGATTAAGTATATGTCTACTCACTATTTATAGTGTTGTTTATAAACTCATCCATGTAAGTTTGTATTTAAAGGGGGCTAAACAAATAGATATATAAGCTTTCAATGATCCCATGGTTTTACCCTATATAATGCACGTCTTAGTTAATTATAAAGTATGGTCGTATTTGGTACAGACGAACGTTTTATTGTAGAACACTTTAAGCCCTATCTCAAAATCTTTGAGGAATATGCAGCCATACTTGATCAAAGACATTATGCGCATTTATACGTCAGAATACTTGACTATTCTCGCAGCAACTTGTTAACCTATAGCGCAGTATCTATAAGCAAACGGGTGACTAACCCAAATGAGAATCCAAGAGTTGTTGAGTTACTGTCTGAATTAAAGCAACAGATTGAACACACGTGTTCCAAATGTGGAGCCTACAACGCTAAGCAAAGGGATAATAGTTACCCTTTAGATAATGTATCTGTATTATGTGAAAGATGCTTTTTAAATGTGGATGATGTTGCCATTAGGTACATCTCACCTCTTATAGAGTTTGATTACGCAGAAAAAGGATCATTTTATTTCTACGAAAATCAATGCTACGTAGGCACAAACAACCCTAAGTACAAGAAATTTTGTGTAAGCAACGACCTGATTAATAAAGGAATCAAACATGATCTTAACGGATTTAATTGGATTATAAAAACAACCTTTGCTGGTCAAGATACAGGCTTTATGGATGAATCTGGAACTATTGTTTACACTGGTGATGTAGTACTATGTGAAGGACGTCATACCCCAGAGATTGATCTATATGATGCAACTAATAAGTCACGAAATTCATATATCAAGTCAACTGATATATGCTACACAGTATGTGGTTCGGTGGCTACCAATCCATCTCATTACAAGAGATACAAACACAACTTGTTTGAGGCAGTTCTAGATAATCATGGTGCTTTTTTAGTACATAGTAGAAAAATAGAGGTTATCGGCAATATATTTTATAACCTACCTGTGAACCAATCTATAGACATTTGGCAATTAGCTTGTGATTTTGCCCAGTCAGGATACAACGAAAGTGGTTTTTGGAGTAAACATAATCTTTCAGATGCAAGAGACGGGTTTAGTACAATTATTACTCCTTCATTTTTATTGGAAAACTGAATAACTATAAAATTAAATCTCGGGACAATGAAAAGAGTTAGACTGTTGTATACTTTTTTTTCTTGTGTAATCTTAAATCAGACTTCAGCACAATTAAAAGGAAGGCCTGACCCTAGTGATTATGGTGAACCTTATGACTGGAGTGAATTTAACGCCTCTGACTTCCTTATGTCTGCAATTATTTGTGGGATCATATTTGCTGCTGCTATTAAACTTAAGAGTCAGAAGCACAAAACGTATAATACCATTGGCAACGTTTTGATTGGTATAGGGGTAGTTTTTGCATTGGGTACAATCATTGGACCAATTGGTGCTGCGCTATTAATTGTTTGGCAAGTGTTTGTTGGTGTAGCAATAGTAGGTGGGTTAATTTGGTATGCACTGAATATCACGAATAATGATTAAGAATAATCTTTTACTTGTTACTCTACTTTGTCTAAGCACATTGGCATTTGGTCACAGTGGGGGTACAGATTCTAAGGGAGGGCACAGAAACCATAGTACAGGTGAATATCATTACCATCATGGTATGGGACCACATCAGCATACCAAGAATGGCACTTGCATACCTAAAAGAAACAGAAATATATTTTTTGGGGCGCTAGTGATAATTGGTGGAGGTTACCTCATTTTAAAAGACTCGTAGAGGGTTAAATAAAATATGAAAAAAGAAAGAATATTCACTTTAATAGTATTGATTTCAATTGGATTATTAATAATAATTATGATTACCAAGTCAAAGTATTATAAAGATTTAAAACGTGCTCAGTACCGAGAGGAATACCGGGAAAAAGTATTAAAATCACCGTTTAGTTACATTAGGGAAGGTACTTATAAGACGACAGAAGAATTGACTAGGGCTAAAGTAACCTTTAACAAGTTTGGTGTTTCTGAGATAAAATATAGCCAGTATGATCAAAGAATCATAGACTTTGAATTTACCAGCAGAGCATTAATTATAGATTATCCTTATGAATGGCAGGATTTGACAGATGATGGTGGGTCTGTGCAGTATAGTCGGGCGTTTGAGAACAAAAAATATTCTCATGTCCAAGAAATAATCAAGTTCAATCCCATTTTCACAAGATTAATCCCTAGGCATTTAGACGATTCAACAACAACTTTTAAAATAGAAATTGAAGAGTGGTATGTACTTGACATGAAAAGCGGTAATGTTATTCTAGACGTCCTCAATACAAATACAAATGAAGCTAAAACATTAACACTTTATTGCCATAAATACTATGACGGTGAGTTCAGGGGATTTGGCGCTATTACTACTTGGGGTATTGATGTTAAGAGCAGGCTCTACAAACATGCCAAAGATGTTTTACTGCAAGAAGAATACCAAAAATCCACATCATCAAGAAAACGGTTAATGGGATACAATATATCAGAGTCTTTAAAATTTCGGGGGTTTATGACTCTTGACGCAGAAAGATTGTATTTTGAAAATGGGAAAGCGTATCACAATAACACTCCGGATTATCACCAAAAAAGCAGGCTAGAAGAATGGTAGAAATAATCCAAACTGCCTCCCCTAAACTAACAATGTACCTTAAGTTCTTGACTTTAATAACACCCATTCATATGATTGGTGTTAACGGGAGAATCAGCCGTTAGACGTTTATATGTTGCCTGAGTTGTAGTCTTACGTGAAACATTCCTTTTTCAAAGTATTATCTATTACTCAGTTCTTAATATCCTTTTAATATAGAGCATTGTTATTTGCTTTTCCTGTATCATAGAAATGCTAAATCCATCACAGTACCATTCTATAAACTGACCAATTTCAGGGTTGTAATTGACCTGGGCTTCACAGTTCCTGTCAAAGTAGTCCATAAAATCATCCTTAAGTATCATAGCTAGATCATTGCTAAAACCAATTGAAATGGCTTCATCAGCTATCAAAATATAGGGGGCTGTAGAGGATAGAGTTTGGTAAAGGACATATTCATATTCTACAAGGGTTATCTCTGCTGGCTCTATTTCTGTGTTTAATGGATAAGCTTTGAAGAACTTTTCTTTGAAAGCTGATACATCATCAAGTGCAGTGACATAATCCTGGACACCAATATCTTGAGACCAACAAAATAACGGCATTAGTAAAATTATCAGGACTTTCTTCATTACTATTTAGCTTTCTTGTAAAACTAATCACTTTACTGCTGTAGTGTAGTGAAAGAACGCTTTTTTACAACAAGTTATGGGACATGCTGACTTAACTACTAGTCTTACCTATTTAAGAGGATTAGAAGTGAAGCAGTTGGATGTTGAGGACTTGCCTGAATTAGTCTAATACGAGACACGAGGTATATTGTATTGGTGATTAACTTAATAACCTAAACTTAATAGCATGCGCCGTATACATCTGTTATTGATGTTGTTACCTATTTATCAACTGATTGGACAAACAAGATACGATCTTAATCTGCCAAATGTTCAGTCGTATAGCCAACAAGCTCAAAAGTATAAGCTAGGCTTAGACAATTCTAACAATAGTAAGGGTCATACAATAGGATCCTATATGGTAACGACAAAACTTAACGTAAGGGAAATACCTTCAACAAACGGCCGTATTCTTGGTCAATTTTCCTCTTTTCAAACTATACACGTCCAAGGTTTTGTAGGAGATTGGGCACAGGTAAAGGTGCAAATTAACTCCTACATCTATCAATTGGCTTATGTTCACAAAAACTACATTACGCTTATATCCGCTTCCAACCTGCCCATTTATGCAGGAGGAGGTTACAATACATATGACTACAGTGTTTCGGGATACGGTGACTATGACTATGTTTACGGTGAAGTCACTGTAGATCAAGACGGAGGCTCTGGCTACATCTACCTAGAAAACGGGGATGAATTATACATCACGGTAGATTGGACTGGTTATGGAACATTAGAAGGATATGACGATGACGGTAATTACTATCAGCTAGACGTAGACTAGAGTTATTCCATAATTAACTAAACTCTTAAAGGAAATGAATCCAGTTTATTTGAACATCCTTCTTGTGGTAATTGGCTTGTATTTAACCGGCCTAATTGCCTTAAGATTAATGGATAGCGAGATTGGTGATCTTTATAAAATGAGTCGCTATAAAAGCCTGAAAAACTATTTGTTCTTTATAATTATATTTCCTTTGGCAGTAGGATTTATTGGGATTTTAATGTTGGGCATGCTACTGTTTTCCTTTGGCATGCATCCAACTAATTGGTTTTAGAATAAGGCAAGGTGAAAAATAAATTTGAAAACTACACTGATTCAAGACTCGTTCATGAGCTTAAATCTAAACGTGATATTTTACATAAACCTTGGGTCAATATTATCATTCCATTTATTCTATTAATTGCTGAGGGATATGGAATTTATCTAATGGTAGCAAGTAGCCTAGCAATAGAAGTAGTATTCTTGTTAACCTTGCTATTAATGACTTGGATGGGCGGCTGCCTGATATTTATTTATGGGTATATAACAGCCATGAGAGATGAGGAGATTATCGTTAATGAATTGAGAAAGAGAGGGAATGACAATTTCCGGTGATTTTCTCCGTATGTTCTAAAAATTCCATCAACGTATTTTGTGCTTAAAATCTGTTTTCACTCCATAGTTTAGATCAACTTCTCCTGAAATTCCACTTAGCTTACCCGTCTCAGAATATTGATGGATATTCCAGTCAACAGTAGAAGGACATCTGCTGTAAGCTGCTATCCATTTAGGGTACTCATTAAAGTAACCACGTAAGTACTCGTTGTAAAAGCTGAGATTGGTATAGATCATTGGTTTCACCCCATATTCTTCTTCAGCTAGCTTTAACCAATTGGCAATACCTTGACGTAAATTATCAGCTCCATATTTACTGGGTTTTTCTACATCTAGTACTGGTATAAGTTCATGTTTATCCATATCAACAGCATTTTTAAAATTGTTGAATTGTATCGCAGAGTTTCTATTAGACCAGTAGTAATGATAGGCACCGCTTTTTAGTTTCACCTTTTTTGATCCACCTAAGTAGTCTTGGTATTTAGGATCTTCATTAAGGCCCACTGTAGCACGTATGTATACAAAGTCAATTGCAGGATGATTTGAATTTAGCTCCTCCCAGTCTATCACTCCATTATGATAACTGACATCTATCCCGTGTACACTATCTTTAATGTTACAATCTTTCACTACTTCCAACTCCTCTTGATAATCCGGAGGAGGTACTTTTTGCTTACACCCTGCTAATACAGCTAAAAGGGTTAACACACATATATATTTCATTTTATTTATTGGATTGAGAGACACTGTCTAAGTAGACATTCCCATATTCAAGCTTATAATATAAAGACATTGATTTAGTTCTGTGATTAAACTTCACCGTACGCTCATCTTCTTTTATATAAACAGCTACGTATTCATCTTGAGTGGTAGTGACCTTGAGCAACTCTTTCTCTACCACTATATCCATTGAGCCATCCATAAGTACATGTGCCTCTACTGGCGTTAACGACTCGGATGTAAATAGCTCAAGCTTAGCTAAAGAATCTAGTTCATCCATTATGTATTTATCAGATCCGTTCTTAAAGTTAAATGACCATTCTTTCCTACCTAAAAAGCTTTCATCAAGACGAAAAGCATTGATCCATGTATAAGAATTACCCTGCTGAGCATACCCACCTTGGAAAAATAAAAGATCAGGACACTGAGTTAATTCATCCATATAAAAGTGTCCTATGTTACCCCATTGATTGTTAACGTCAATTTTTGCTTCTTTCCATGAAACCGTTCCGTCAGTGGATCTATAACTACGTCTTAAAAACACAGGAGCACTACATGAATGACATCCCTCCCAATCATCAGATTCTATTGTTAATACCTGAAGCTCAGTACTGTCTTTAAAAAGATGTCTTTGTAGGAGCTCATATTCAGGTACAGGAAGGGTGCTTAATTCTGATTCAATATCGCTATCAAGGGAAGAACACCCTGAAAATGAAAGCACGATTAGGATCCTCGTAAGATTGGAGAAAGCACCTTTTTTCATATTGAAATTTAAATATTGAAGATATACAGTAATTTTATTCTTGACCAATCATTACTCTCGTCAATATTAGCTATTCATATAAAGAATAAATTTTCTCAAACTCTTCAAGTGACGATTCAAACCACTCTAAAAATTGATCCGATTTTCTCATGGAACTTAATATATCATTCAAAAAATATGGATCACAAATAGGCTTTATAACTAATGAAATAAATGCATGTTTAGGATAAGAACCGCTTTCTTGAAATTTTTCAATTTCCTTTATATAGGTAAGCTGTTTATCTATCAGGTACCTACGATCTACAAATGAATAAGTTTCCCTTTCCCTATGTCCAGGAGATATAGCCCCTGGAAAGTATTTCAAACATTTCCTCATGAATAAAGGAGCAATTTCGGAATGCTCTAATGCAAATTTATGTAGGAAAAATGCAAAGCCGAGAAATTCTAGTTCAATGATTCTATTCTTAAAGGGAGAATTTTTTTGTATCTCATGATGTTTTTGCAGAAAGGCTAAATTAACTTGATTAAGTTGATTTCTCAATTCATGAAACACAACGTCTAAATTACTCTCTGAAAGTTTTTTTCTACTTGCTGTTTTTAGGTTTGTCTCTTGTATACTTTCTTCTTTAGTGGCCTTGGCATCTTTTAAACGTTGGTCATAGTCTTCTCTTAGTCCTATAGTATCAATTACTGAATCAAATTTTGTAGCTTTTGATACAAGCTCTCCAACTCTTCCAAGGATAGGCGCTAAATATGAACCATTAGGAGGATACTGACCTACTTGCGCTATAACGGCTTTAGGTACTAACGCTGCCATAGTAATAGCTCTATCTATATCTTGATTATTATCAATCATAAGATTGTAGACATAGAGCATTGCATCTTCTATGTTATATGGTGTACCGGCTTTCCTTTTATTTGCTATATCCTTAGCAACAATTTTTGCAAGTCCTTGAGCTTGTTTATTTTCTATATTACAAAAAGCCATATTAACAAAGTATATCGTTTATTTCATCACCAATTTCCCCACCTTCTTCGCTTTCTTTAGAGGTGTCAAATGTATTAAAGTCAATTGTTTCTACTGTTTGTGTAGCTTGATCTAAGTCGCCACCTTCTGGTGCTTGATGAGTTGCAGTTGGTTCTGGTACATTTTCTTCTTCAGTAGCTTTTGCATCTTTTAAACGTTGATCGTAGTCCTCTCTTAGTCCTATAGTATCTAATATGTAATCAAAGTTTGTAGCATTAGCTTTTAACTCAATTATTTTCCCACCAACTGGAGCTAAATATTTAGATGTCTTAGCACTAATAGACATTGCCGCAAGTAATGAACCAGGAATTAAAGCAAGTGCTGTAACTGCTCTGTCAGGTTCAGAACCTCCTTCTATAAGTTTATTATAGAAAGTTAACATGGTTTCTTCTACATTGTAAGGCTGACCTGCAATTCTTTTATTAGCAGCATCTGTAACAACGGCATCTAATAGTGCCTTTTGATTTATCTTATTTAAATCACAAAATCCCATATTAACGGAGTATATCGATACACAAATGAACCTTTGATTTTATCAAGATCAGTTTCCCTAAGATATCGCGCTAAAACAAATTTTCATTATCATGCGTTCATTTTCTTAGTATTTCCTCCTCATGTTGATTTCTAGGTTAACAAATGAATCCACAGGCGTTGCATTTACTAGCAGAATACTTCAAATTAGTGATGGGTGCTGAACGGAATGAGATTAACGGCAGCAGCACTTCCTTGTAGAGACATAAGGTTAGAGTTACTGCGGGATCTATACACAGCTCAGGAATAGTACCAGGGAGAAAGTTCCAAGTATAGCGGGTGGTTAAACACTTGACAGTTGTCTCCAAGCTAGGCGGCTTTAACGTACCAGTCTAGACACTGCATAGAGGGAGCATATTGCTTTAAATCTTTGCAAAGTACGTACCAGCAGCACTCTGAAATAAGGTGCTGTCTGGGATACTTGTACTCTTCACTACAGAAAAAGCATAATACCAGTACACTCAGTAGTACTTCTACTACTTTACTAGGTACAAGTAAAATATCATCACAACAGCACATACAGGTAAAAACATTCCATATCTTGAAGCAAGTGTCAGTAGTCAAAACTAAAATTGACAACTTATCACTAGCAACCAATAAACACTTCAGAAGTATGGAGGAACTAAGATTATGGCATTATACAACAGCTGGAAGAATTGATGAAATTATAGAGTCAGGCGAAATCAGAGCTACAAAATTCAATGCTACTTCTTTAAGAGAAAAACCTACAGTTTGGGTAAGTTCTAATCCTTTATGGGAAAGAACAGCTACTAAAATGATAGCGGACGACAGTGGTAATATTACTACACTTTCAATGGCTGAACAACATGAGTTAATGGGCCTTGGAAGAATAGAGATATTTAACGACACCCCAGATCTTTTTACCTGGCATAGATTTAAAAACTACATAGCCCCTAAAAAGCAGATAGCTAGAGACATGGAGGCTGCAGGAATTAAAAATGGTGCTAACCCTTTAGAATGGTATGGATCTCATAACCCCATAGAAAAAATAGATTGGATTAAGGCTGAGATTTGGGATGGCAAACAATGGCAACTACACACCATTTTTGAGCATGAAGAATAAGCTAGTGATCAGATTGTCCCAATAGTGATTCACTTCCTTTCCACGGTTCTAAAAGGTATAATGATTTTAAAACCTTTCTTTTAAAATGACTGTATACCGCAGGTGCTACGGGGGTTTTAGTCATTTTTACTATGTCTAAAAATTGCCTTGCATTATTTAAGTACCAATCCTTTACACTTCCGCTAAAAGGATAACCATGTATTTCTCCGGCATAACGGTCCTCCCAACTTAATTTTCTATTCAAGTTAAAATGTTTGCTGTTGGGATTCCTTATACTCATTAAGCTATTGTTCTTTACCGTATACCGTAAAGGTCACTAAATGAAATATATATGCTCACTAGTAAGTCTAAGGACTTTTCAAGCTGTTCTCAACAGGGTAATGTAGTGAGTTCATCCAATCTTTAGGATTAGACAAGAACATCTTTAATTCTTCCTTGACTTGAGGTTTCATAAGTTGGCTATTGTTTTCTAGGGTTAAGACAAAGATTCAAACAGACGTATCAATAGCTATGACAGTATTAAGCCTTCTGTAATCAATATCCACTGCAGCCTTCAAATTCTAAGAAGTTTTTGTAACGAGATACATAATCACTCATAAGAAATTAGGTCAGGCTTGTTCCATTATTCTTTAAACGTGATAAATACGCCTGAATCTTCTTACTTTAGAGACTTCACCAAGCCTGATAAACCATCAGATGAACAAAAAGTCATTAACAGAAACGGATATATGCATGAAGTATATCACCCCTAGTCTGGAGAAAGCAGGATGGGATATACATACGCAGATTTCTAGAGAGCATTATTTTACTGACGGTAGAATCCAAGTACAAGGGAAACTGAGTACAAGAGGAAAAGGTAAAAAAGCTGACTACATACTTTCTTACGGCAGGGATCAGATGATTGCTGTTATTGAGGCTAAGGACAACAACCACAGCATTGGATCTGGTATGCAGCAAGCACAAGAATATGCTGATATTCTGGATATTCCATTTGTTTTTACCTCCAATGGGGACGGTTATATGTTCTATGACAAAACGGCACAATCAGGTCCATTAATTACAGAGTTGTCGTTAGAGGAATTTCCTTCACCAAAAACCTTATGGGAAAAATACTTGGCTTTCAAGGGAATTGGAGAAGAAAGTAAACCCGTTATTGAGCAGCCGCTTTTCTTTGGTGAAGGCAGTTACCGACCAAGGTATTATCAACAAATAGCTATCAACAGAACAGTTGAAGCAATTGCTAGTACAGCTTTTGCAATATTAAACCCCATACAAGAATGTTCTCCTAGACACCTTTATTATACTCTAAGATCCCCTTTTTATATTGAGTATGTAGAAAGCTTCATGAAAGGAGTGGCATATCCTGCTATTAATGACAAAAATTTACTAAATGGTCCTATTCCAGTTCCTCCATCAGAAGAACAAAAAGCCATAGTAGAGGTAGTCAATACTTTATTTAAAGAAGTAGAGCAATTAGAAACTCTGACTAAAAAAAGGATACAGCTAAAGGAAAGCTTTGTGGTTTCAGCATTAAATAAACTTACAGAGGCAAAAAATACTCAGCAAGAATGGAATTTCCTTCAACAACACTTCTCAAGTTTTTTTACTGAAAAGAAAAACATTAAAAGTTTAAGAGAAACCATTCTTCAATTAGCCGTTCAAGGCAAACTCACTAAAGGTTGGAGAGTAAATAACCCTAACACAGAGCCAGCTTCAGAACTCCTTAAAAGAATTGAAGCTGAAAAGCAACAGCTTATAGCTAAGAAGAAGATCAAGAAAGAAAAAACTCTACCTCCTGTAGAAAATGATGAGATGCCTTACGAATTGCCTGTGGGTTGGAAGTTTACAAGACTTGGTTCTATTATCAAGATTTCCTCAGGTGATGGATTAACTTCAACAAACATGGATAAAGATGGCTCCATCCCTGTTTATGGGGGAAATGGAATAACAGGTTATCATTCTAAGTTTAATGTTTCAAAGCCTGAAATAGTTATTGGTAGAGTTGGATACTATTGTGGTAGTATTCATTTAACTGAAGAGAAAGCATGGGTTACTGATAACGCATTTGTTACAAAATTCTCTGAACAGAATATCTATAGAGGTTATTTAGTTTGGTTATTAAAAGGCACAAACTTGAAAGAGAATGAGAATGCCACAGCACAACCAGTAATATCAGGAAAGAAGATTTATCCAATAGTTATAGGCTTTCCTCCATTAGAAGAACAAAAAGCTATAGTAGAAAAAGTAAACTCTCTCATGGCTTTATGTGATGAACTAGAGCAACAAATAGAAACAAGTAATATTCAAATTGAGCAGCTTATGCAATCATGCGTGGCAGAAGCATTAGCATAGTGGATAACTTTTAGTTCTTCACAAAACTTGGAAGTGACCATCTATTAGTTGGAGGTTTGTAGAAAATAACAGTTATGAACCGTATTCAGAGCACCCCTATTTACCAAAATGATGACTTCACACTAACCTTACATCTTGTTCAAAAGGAAGATGTCATAACCCACCACTTTGAAGTATCTACGCCTAATGGAACCTTTATTGATGATGATTTTCTAGTTAGTTCCATTTACATGCTGCGCAGTATGGATTCTTTAATGAACCCGTTAGGAGATTTAAATTTGGACTAACCCAACTTAACAGCAGTAAACACTAGCTTTCACATCTCCGGTAGGGAATTAATTGTACAATAAATCCTTAAAAAACCCACCAACATTTCTGCCGGCGGGTTCTAATTAAAACAATCTGGTCGCTAGTGCTAATAACAGGTAGGCCAATAAATAACGTCCTGTTATAACATAAGCTGCCATAAAGGGATACTCCTCTCTATAGGTACTTTTCATACCTGCATAGAAATAGGCAAGCAACCCATTAAATAGTAATAATGAGACTACAACAGAAAAGCTAGTCATCTGCTAGAAGTATTAACTGCTCTATACCAGCATACCTGTCTAAGTAACTGTCTACATAACTACTTTTATTGGCTTCAGTAAGCAGGTTATACAAATTCCACAAAGAGATGCTTCCATCTTCTTCTGAGGAAAAATGTTCATCCATGAAGTATCCACGTACTACTTTGGCCATCTGCTGATCTCCTAACCAACTACTGGTATCAATCTTGGGGTTGTAAAAGTCACTGCGTACTTTACCAACAAACTCCCAAAATTGCACTTCACTTAAGTAGGTATCTGCCCATACTTGTAATTTTTGTACTTCCCTTTCAGGATGGAAAGAAGCACATAAGTTGTAGACGTCCAAATACAAGTCGTCTGTATTACGGGTATGGATTTCCTTCACATAACCGTCTGCAAAAATGCAGAGGTTACTACATACATGTACCTGAAACCCAATGGCTACTTTAAACTTCTGCGGCGTTGTCTTGCCGTGCATCTTGTCTTGGTTAAAGGCTTTCACACCTGCTACTACAAGATTCACCACTTTACCATCAATGACCTTGGTAATGGAAGGCACTTGTACCAAGAACATCATACGTTCATAATACAAAGTCTTCTCATGATCCAATAACTCTATAGGTTTCTTGTGCATGGCCTCAGGAATACGTCCCTGTATGGGATGACTCACTCTTATCTGTGGTTCTGGTATGTAGGTATCCTCAAAATACATCTGTACAGCATCACGCGTCTGTTTTACAAACTCATAATGAGCAATGGCCACTTCATTGTCTTTAGCAAAAACTGGGATGATGTGGTCTTTCTTCATTTCAGCAACACTAGTGCTGGTAGTATTCGCTACGATAAATTGGTTCTTAGTTTCCATAAGCGTTGTGGTAGTCTTTTACGTGATTAGTACTTAATGAAGCAGGTGTTTTAGGCGTATCATCCGCCCATTTCAATAAGCGTTTACCTACTTCCTCTGTAATTAAGAATGGTGTTTCCATAGGAAAGAGACCTGTACGGTCTTTTACAGCTGTTGCTTTATGATCCATACCTATGCTTAGCACGGTGGTGAACTCATAATCTATACCGTCACGCTGTACGGGCTTCATCCCTACTTTTTGCGGTACTGCCCTACCCTTATCATCTTTATTAAGGGAATACTCTTGTTTACTACGCATTGTAGCTATAACATGCATAGGCATAGAAAGCATGTGCTGCACTAACGCATTGTGTCTTGGTGTAATCTTCGCCCAATTGGCAAAGCTGTTACTGCCTGTACTACTGCCGTGCATTTCCAGTATACCACCATTACCTTCCCACTCATGGGATAAAGAATCAATAACAATGGTTTCTATACCATTAGCTACACAGACATCAATAGCCTCCTTGTAACGCTCAGGTGTAAAGGGTGCTGTTAACTGCAATACTTGGTAGTTCCCAAGGGAAGAGTACAAGTGTGCACTGCCGTTCTCTGTATCTACGATAGCTATATTATCATTACGTGTAAGACCAAATGCTAAACGTAAAGCACTATAGGTTTTACCGCTTCCTGAAGCACCTTGCAGTGCGATGCGCATGTAAGATTTGCTCTTACTAGCTCTTTCTAATTTCATAAACTTTAAAAATGAAAAAGGCGGATGTTCTCACACCCGCCAGGTTTAACTTATGATGCTGCTACATACATGTTCCGGTGGTGCAGCATCTTACTCTCACCGGTGTTATAATCTGTTACTTCAAAGGGTTCAACTTCCTGCTTAGTGATATTACCAGGAAGGGTATGTCCAATGAGTTGTTGGGCCAATTCTTCATCAATTGCAGCAAGTACTCTAGCTTTCTTTGTGATGAAGTAGGTTCTTCCAGATGTTTTACTTGACTTAGGAATGAGTTCACTCTCTAGATGTAGGAACACACGATTTTTGCCACTAACACCTTCACGGGTGCTGTAGCCTGTAATAGTTACCATAAGACTTAAGATTTTTTTAATGAATGCTGATCAAGAGGAACAGCTTTTAGTCCTGTGAGATGTTAAGTTGAGTGCAGCTCATAAAACCTCTTCACAACTGTTAGCAAGAGGAACAGCTCATAGTATCCCATAGAAAAGAGAAGCAAGAGGAACAGCTTATATCGTTTATTTAAACAACTGTTAAACCGCGAGTGGAACGAAGCGGAAATATGTTACGATAGAGGGGGCACCTGCAGACTGTGTTATTGTAGGGGGACTATTTACTAACTTCCCTTGCGCATACCAAGTATATACTATAATGGCAAGTCAAAACTTTGATGAAACTCTAACTAAACGCCAACAAGACGATTTAGTGAATTTAGAGTTGAATCACTTAAAACGAATCCTTAAAATCAATTTAAAAATTGATTGTCATGAGGATGACGTTGAATTTAAAGATGGTGTAATGAAAGAACTTGATCATTCTCTTTATTACCCATATGCCTCATTGTCCTCTAACTTAAGAATGGACTATTTCAATTCTCATGTAAATACCTTTTTACCATGCGATTCTGATTCAATAGAAAAAATCAAATCTATACTGATAACGCACTCTGCAACTAATAGTATTTGGCATAACCTAGAACCAAAATCCATAAATACCAACAAGCTAGTTGCATCAAATATTGATTCAAAATCCTATGAAAGTGAGACATTTTTTAAACAGTATGGAAACGTACTGCATATTAAACTCCTTCATTTCTCAGCAGAGTTATGTTACATACACTCAAGTAACATACGACAACGAATAATTAGCTCTATAGTTACATTCTTGAAAGAGTTTGAGTTAAGAACAAAAAGTCTAATGTTGAGCAATGACTTTGATAAGTCTCAAATTACTATATCCGATGAATTGTGCCTTCTTATGTATGCTTTTAAGACGGTAGACCAAAAAATTGATGCTGCTGACACCAATAAGGCTAGAACCTATCTATACTATGGTGTTTTTAAGGAAACCCTGATTCAGATAAAAGAATTTATGGACGAATTGTCCTTACTAATGATTCAACCAAATCAAGCTGCAGTCATCCCTGAAAGTCCTAAACAATCGTCAAAGGCACTTTTTAAATTTTTAAGTTGGGAAAAGTCAATTCTACTAAAATGCTATTTAAGAGAATATTCCGAATCAGAAGACCATGGTGAAGCTTTTGAATTTGATAATAATTGGTACTCCGTATTTACTGGATCAACTCAAGTGCATATTGCTTGGCACGCTCCATCTACACATCTAGTTTCTTTTCTAATGGATATACACGCGGCAACAAAATATCAGGTAAAAAATGCAATTATTAACCCTCTAATTAACCCCCAGTTTAAAGAGCCTCAGTGGAAAAAGATGAATTTTATTAAATTAGTTTTAGACGATGAAGAAAATTCACTTCTTGACGTCCAATTCATAAAAAGGCGGAGCATAAGCGGCAAAGACTACAAGTCTTTTCAGTTGTTGAAGATTGAAAGTGAAACTGAGTCCGTTTTAAAACTAAAGGATGCTGCTGAGATGACTCCAACCCATCAGTTACTGATTAAAATATTAGGTGTAGAGGTATAAAGTCTATTTTTTACCCTACGCCATTGCCTCAATTCCCCCTACGCAATTTCAAAAATCCCCTAAACACCTGTATAGCAAGCAATTATAGGTTAATCTACTTGTTTAATGGATTGATACGCCTATACCTTTGTACCCGAAGGTACGGCCAAGTTGTTGCCAAAACTTAAGGGAGAATGACTCCAACTGTGGTACACAGATTTTGCTTGACCCTTCATCGTTATTATTAATTTTTATACTTTTTACAATGAACACAAGTGAATTTAAAACAATCAAGAGAGCAACCTCACCAAGTATCTTTAACAACACTTTTGCTCTGTCTGAATTAGACAGCAATGCCATTGAGACCATCTCTCAGAATATCACCACAAGCTATTTTCAGCTTTGTCATGGATATTTAGTCCTAGATGATGATTCTAAGATTACATGGAATTCTTTTCTAGAGATGGAAGAGCCAGAATTCTACAGTCAAGACAAGCTACATATTTATCCCTTGTCATATTCTAAAGGAAACTATATCCTTCCCACAGCAATCAGCGGTATTAAAGCTAAATTTTCTTTAAATGATGGTAAACTACATATTCATTATGGTGAATTGGGTACGATAGAATATCTCTACCAAATAGGTCTTGGTCTTATTCTTTCCTCTCAGAAACGAGGATGCCAAGAGATACTGGATTCAATCATTTCTCACTATGAAACACATGGCGCAAACATAGAATTTACATTCTGTGAAGATGAGGAGGATGAAGATGAATTATGGGGTTAAATCCAGTATGATATGAAGACTATTATTCAAAGACTTCCACAATTACTCCAAGACATTTTAGTTGTGGATCAAAACAGTAATGAGTTTCAGAAGAAGTTACAATTAATCTCCTCTGTTACTAGTATAGGAAGTGTATTACCAAAGTTTCAATGTGTCAATAGAAATCAAAAGCTGATGTCTCCAAACATATATGCTGTGATTTTAGGTGAACCAGGTTCAGGTAAGAGTAAGATTGACGTAGGAATGACGATAATGACAAAAACAGAGGGGGTAATTAAGCAAACTGTTTCTACAACCATGCTTGAACCTGGTTTGCCTACTAAGTGTGTAATCATACCTTCAAATACATCTAGACAACGACTGATTCAACATCTCTATGTAAATGGACCATATAGTCCTAACCTCCTTTACAGTACTGAATTGGACAATATGAAGAGTACTTTGAAAGATGATAACACTGGGTTTAGTGAAGAGCTAAGAAAAGCATTTGAACATGAAACAGTCAACTACTCTATCAAGACAGGTAATCTTACATATACCATAGATCACCCTAACCTCAGTTTATTGGTAAGCGGTACTCTTGATCAAGTATTGGGGTATTTGAATGTAGAGAATGGTTTGTTTAGCAGGGCATTGATTTGTTACAGTACAGAGAAAGCTAAGTTTAAGGACCAAAACGCTGCAGACCAGGATAAGCCATTACAACAAGGGTATGCTAGGTATGCTGATGATGTACTGGAGATCTACAATAGATACAATACACCTAAGACAGCAAAATTCTCCCAACAAGGTCTTAACCTTATCAAAACTTATGGTGAAGAGGCATTGGAAGTAGGAAGCAAGTACTTTGGAAGTAGTGGATCTGGCGTAGCCTTTAGATTAGCAGCTATGGTACAAAGAATTGCTCTCATACTATATGCTTGTGAGAACTACAAAGCAGAGGTATCTGAAGAAGTGATCATACCTGATGACATGGTACAACTTGCTATTGATATAGTTAAACTTTACCAGAATGATAATTTCAAAGTACTCTGGGAGATACAAAAAGTTTTTAAAGATGAAGTTGAAAAAGCTATTTACGACGTACTTGATGAAGATTTTACAACTGAATATGCAAAGACAGTTTGTGGAGCACACGGTTACAGTGGAAGACACTTCCCAAGGCTGGCTACTAAATGGAGAAACAGAAATCTTGTAAAAAGAATAAAACAGGGGATCTGGAAAAAAACACTACCCCCGTTTATGTCATAACTGTCATTTACTTGTACTTGGTTTTTACAGCAAATTGGGAACTCTAGATGGAGCTCCCTTTTTGCGTTTGTAAATACTTAAAGTTCAAAAGTGGACAGTAAAGTGGACAGTAAACATGATTTTGCTACTGTTTTTGGAATAATAAGATTGCGTAACTTTGGAATAGATAAGAAGTATAAACAACGTCTTCTTTTACTTTAATACACTGAAATACAGCGTAAAAAAAAAGCACCTGCTATAAAAACAAGTGCTTTTTAATATGTGACCGAGGAAGGATTCGAACCTTCAACCGCTTGATTCGTAGTCAAGTACTCTATCCAGTTGAGCTACACGGCCATCGTTCCCGTATGGGGTGGCAAATATAGCGGAAAAAGTTAATTGT
>Ga0209138_1001454_pt1 | contig 20352 bp, 22 predicted proteins | sample SaaInl3SG_22_DNA_FD_184645 | JGI IMG/M metagenome (GOLD analysis project Ga0209138, IMG submission 184645) | Marine microbial communities from expanding oxygen minimum zones in the Saanich Inlet - ESP_153SG_22_DNA (SPAdes) (version 2) | ecosystem: Environmental > Aquatic > Marine > Intertidal...
GATACTACACCTGACACATGGGGGAAGTACCCAATAATGACCAACACTCACCGATAGGTAAAACCAGTCATTAGTGTTCCGAGAGGTAAAGAAGAAAGGTCTGAACTCGTTAAAATGCAGGTAGGTTGAATTCTTGTTTGAGTGCTTGTTAGATTCAACTGAAAAATGGAAACAGTTTTTTAAAAGGGAATTTCCCTTAATGGACTCACTATATCTAATTGTGAAGTATTAGATGAGTTTTAAATATTATAAAAGTTTAAAATAAAGAGTACCAACCTCGAACTGATTAAGTATTTAGAGTACGAGGTTATTACTGTTTTTTAAAACACTCTGAAAGGAAATAATATGATAAGAAATAAAACAGATGAACAAGCAAGACATATGGTAGAACTATTAAAGAAGAAGTCTGTCTTGATTAAAAACTTTTCTCATAAACTTGAGAAGTACAGAATATCAGGAGATAGAGATAACTATAACAAGAAGTTCAAAGAACTATTAGAGAAAGAAGAGATTAAAGTATGTGGAAAGAAGATTGAGTAAAAAGGATTTAATGGAACTCTATGGAGTAGATAGAGTAACCATAGAAGATTGGAGGAGAAATAGAGGATTAAAAATGATAGAAGTGTCTACTCATTCAAAATACATCACAGAAAAGGATTTATTAGAGTGGGAAAATAATCTGAAAGAGAATTCTTCAGTTAAGAGGTTAATTAATCAAAGTGTATCAGAATGAAGTAATAAGAAGATTTGATAGACTCTCCTAATAAGTATTATTTAACTACTCTATCAGTATTTCAAAAATGAGGTTTCTTGTAACCCCAACTATACTTTTTCTCTAAACCCTAATCGGAGTGGTTTTTATATCGAAGTTAGTTTTTTTTTAAGAAAAAACATATTTTTATAAAATGAAAGAAAAAATTAAATCCCGTTTAGTAAAATTACTTAATCAATTTGTTAATGAAAATGAAATTGAATTAGATAAGGATGTTGTTTTAGATGAAAACATAAGGTTAATAGGAACAACTTCAGTTTTTGATTCCATGGAACTTGTCCAATTTATCGTTGAGGTTGAAAGCTTATTAGACGAGGAATTTGAAATAGAAATTGAATTAGCATCAGAGAAAGCAATGTCCAGAAGGAACAGTCCTTTTATATCAATTAGTACATTGACAGAATATATTGTAGATGAATCCTAAAATGAAAACTATATTAATTACGGGAAATAGGAAAGGAATTGGACGATATCTTTCCGAATTATATTTAGAAAAAGGATATCATGTAGTAGGTTGTTCTAGATCTGATTCAGACTTATCTCATAAAAATTATACTCACTATTTATGTGATGTTAAAGTAGAATCTGAAGTTAAAAAAACAGTTAGAGAAATAAAGAAAAAAAATGGTGGGGTTGATGTATTAATAAATAACGCTGGTAAAGCTTCTTTGAACCATTCTATACTTACTCCTTCCGAAACAGTCAAAGATCTTTTTGAAACAAACTATTTAGGGAGTTTTTTATTCTCTAGAGAGTGTTCTAAACACATGATTAAAAAAAAATGGGGAAGAATAATCAACTTTTCTACAATAGCTGTTCCTCTTGATTTGGAGGGAGAAATGGTATATGCATCCTCCAAAAGTGCTATTGAGAAAATGAGCAGGATAATGTCTAAAGAATTATCAACTTATAATATTACCATTAACACAATAGGTCCTACTCCTGTATATACTGATTTGATTAAAGTTGTACCCAAGGATAAAGTTGAAGAAATCATAAATATGCAAACAATAAAACGGTTTGGATCCTTTGAAGATATTTCAAATGTGACTGATTTTTTCATAAGTGATGAAAGTTCTTTTATTACAGGTCAGAAAATATATCTTGGAGGATTGTAATGATTGAATTAATTAAAAAATACGAGGGAGAATGTATAATTGACCTAAATGGAACTTACACTTTTTCTGATCTTGTTAGTCAAACAAATAAATTCAAAAATCAGTTATATAATAAGATTAGAAATCATGATAGAGTTTTAATCTATTCAGATTATACTTTTCATTCCATCTCACTACTTCTATCATTGTCGGATCTTAATATTAACATAATCCCTTTAGTTAAAACTACAGAATCAGAATATCAAGAAAAAGTTGAATCAGTTAACCCACATTTGATTCTGTCATTTAATGATGAAAATAAACTAATCATTAAGAATTCTAAATTAACTCAAAATAAAGAAGATGTCTTTAATGATGTGACTAACAAGGGAGATACAGGAATTATACTGTTTTCTAGTGGTACTACTGGAAAACCAAAAGTAATGATTCAAAACCTTACCAAAATTATATCATCTATTAAATGTCCTCGAAGGCAAAAATCTTTAAGGTTTATAATTCTATTAATGTTTGACCATATTGGAGGATTGAACACTTTATTTAATTGTTTAATCAATGGGTCTCCTTTTGTTATTCCTCAAGACAGAAGTCCTTCTTTAGTGATTTCAATAATAAACAAATATCAAGTTAATATTCTTCCAACAACACCAACATTTCTAAACCTTTTAATGATAGATGAGAGTTTTGATTCTTCAAAATTAAAATCCCTGAAGCTTATTACATACGGGACAGAACGTATGTCAGAAATAATTTTAAATAAACTAAACACAAGTCTTCCAAAAGTTAAATTATTACAAACTTTTGGTACAAGTGAAACAGGAATTCTTAAAACACAAAGTAAATCGTCTAATAGTTTGTATTTTAAAATAGTTGATGATGAAAAAGAATATAAAATAGTGGGTGATGAACTTTATTTGAGATCAAAAACTCAAGTCAATGGATATGTCAATCATAATAATGATAATTTTTTAAACGATGGTTGGTACGCTACTGGAGACCTAGTAGAAACAGATGATGATGGTTACATTAAAATTATCGGAAGAAAAAACAAAATAATTAACGTGGGAGGATTAAAAGTTCTTCCAAAAGAAATTGAAGATGTTATCAATTTGGTAAATGGAGTTGATGACTCAACGGTTTATTCAGAACCAAATAATCTTGTAGGCAACATTGTTTGTGCTAAAATTTTCACCAAATTGGAAAACACTAAAGAATTAAAATCAAAAATTAAATCAGTTTGTAGAAAAAATTTAGACAAATTTAAGGTGCCAGTTAAATTATATTTTGAAAAACTAGAAATGACAAATAGAGGAAAGAAATGTTAAAATTAGGTGTTTACGGTACAGGGGGGTTTTCTTTAGAGGTTTTTGACTTAATCAAAGATATTTACTCAACTACAAATTTCAATATAGATGAAAATGTTTTTTTTATTGATGATTTAAATGATAATAAAAATCATTTAGGATTAAATATTGTAAAGTCATCAGACATTAACTTCGAGAAATCAGAAATTATCCTAGCAATAGGAAATTCTATAGTTAGAGAAAAAATTGTAAATAGTCTTCCTCCACAAACAAAATATGGAACTCTTATCCACCCTTCTTCATATATTTCTCCAAGTGCTAAAATTGGAAAGGATGTAATTATTTCTCACCAATGTGTTGTCTCTTCAAATGTTCAAGTATCTTCCCACAGTCATTTAAATTATCAAACATGTATTGGTCATGAAAGTAAATTGGGTAAATATTTTACCTCCGCTCCCGGTGTAAGAATAAGTGGAAATTGTGATATAGGAGAAAATGTTTATTTTGGGACTAATTCATGTACTGTTCAGGGTATAAAAGTGAAAGAGAACATTAAAGTTGGAATAGGGTCAGTTGTTGTTAACAATCTAAAAAAATCAGGCACCTATATGTTCAACCCCTCAAGAAAAGTTTTTTAAATCATATCCTACAAAACTCCTTCCTAACTTATCACAAACTCTACCAGTAGTTCCACTTCCCATAAACGGGTCTAACACTAATTCAAACTCTTTTGAGGTTTGAAGAATAGGTAGAGTGATTATTTCCTCAGGGAAAGGAGCAGGGTGTTCTCCTTCGATATCTAACTTTTGATTTGCTACAGAAGTTCTTACAATATCTTCATTCCAATAATCACCCATATTCTTTCCTTTGATGTTGGGAAGGTAAGGTGATATGGAATTAGAGTATTTCCCATTTACACTTCTGTGTCGAGGTGGAAGAGAAGGTTTTGTTTTATCTGAGAGTTTGGTTAGTGTTGTATAATAATCATACTCCATTGATTTTGTGAGGTGAAAGATAAACTCATAAGATGGAGTAAGATTGGATTTTGATGATGAGGGTTTAGGATTGGTTTTAGACCAAATAATTGTATTCCTCAATATCCATCCTTGTTCTTGAAGTTTAATAACTACCCTATGAGGAACATTTTGAAGATTCCCATTATAAAAAGTATCTCCAAGGTTTAATAAGAAACTTCCTCTATCATTTAATACTCTCTTACAATCTCTTAGATGTTCTGATAGATTTACTACAAACTCCTCAGAGGTTTTCTCATTGCCTAAACCTTCTTCTTCAGAATATTTTCTTTTATTCCAATAAGGAGGAGAAGTGAATATGGTTTGAACTTCACCATCTTTTAGTTCACTCATATCATGGGATGATTTTTGGTAAAACCTCCATGATGAGTTCTTAGTTGTTTTTGATTTACCCTTGGGTTTACTTTCTCTACTTTCTTTCTCTTTTAGTTCTCGTTGGATTTGAAGATATGATTGGTTAACAGTAAGAATACCTTTATCTAAAAGTTCTATATGGTCAGGGTGATATTTATGAATAAAAATTAATCGTTGTAACTGAGAAGAAGAGATTCCCATTTCTTTAGACACCCTATCTCTTGAAGAACTTATGTTAGATTTAACAGAAGTTAAATCAGTTCGTTTTCCCTGTCCTTTTCTGTAGAGATTGTCAAGTATTAGATATTCATTAATAAGTTCCTTAAAACTCTTTATTCTTTGTTTATTGAAGTGGATAAGTAGTAATTCTTCTTCACCATCTTTAACTTCTTTCACCTCAACCTCAATTTCTTCCCAACCCAATCGTTTTACAGATTCAAATCTTCTATTTCCACTGATTACTTGATTACGGGAATCAATAATTAGAGGTTGTAATAATCCAACCTCTGAAATACTTCCCATAAGTTCCTCAATTGAGGATAGGGTGTAGATTTCTTTGTTCTTTGGATGATGTTTTAAAATGGATACTTTAACCTTCATAGGGTGAAGGTAGCTAAGAATTTTGTGGTATGTAAGTAATCAGGAAATCAACTGTTTTACTTTCTCCTTCCAAACATCTTCTGGAAGTGTTCCCATTTCTTTTAATCTCAACAAAGTTTTTAATTGTTCCTCTGTTTCTGAAGTAATTGATTTTGATTTCTTTTCCTTTTTTTGGTCAAGTTCTTGATTGAAAAGTCCATCATTTACTTTCATAATATCTTTATCCAAAACATTGTAATATCCATCAAAGACCTTTTGAGTAGTATGTCCTGTCATTTTCATTATACTCCTAATTGGTGTTCCTAATTCTATGTGTTCTCTAATAAAAGTTCTTCTTCCTATATGTGATGATACTATTGAGTAAAGTGGGATAAAACTTGTGTTCTCCTCTTTTCCATTTAAATCCCAATCCCTAACTCTTACCCCTCTATCTAGACCAATATGTTTACAGATTTCTTTTATGTAACTGTTGTATTTCTGATTAGAGATTGCATTTCCAAACTTGGTTCTTGGGAAAAGGTAGTTATGTGCGTTTTTATTCTTGGAATACTTCTTCCATATCTCAAAAGTCATTCTGTTTATCCTAACTCGAACTGGTTCCTTTTGAATTTTTATCTTTTCCATGAAAAATGAAAAATACCCTAATCTCTTTCCATTGATTTCTTCTGTATCATAATCAAAATCTCCTATCTTCATTTTAACCATATCCCCAAACCTACACCCTACATTACAGAGAAAAATTAACATGTCTTTATACACCTCAAAAGATGTGTAAGTTGAAGACCATCTTTTATTGTCGGTGTCAACCCAAGAATCATCAATATATGTTAATCTCCTCTCCTTTTGTAGAACCTCTGTATGGTTGGAGTTTTGAATTGAAAAGTTGTCATAATTGTATAAGTTGAGGACCTCATCTCTTTTAAAAAAGATTACTTCCCCTCCACCATCACTAAGTACAATACCATCTGGTTTCCTTATACTAAAGTTGGTTCCATATTTCTCATTACTCCAATTTGAAAATCTTGTAAGAGCTTTCATTCTTTTTCTAATAGTTGAGGGTCTTAATCCTTTTCTATCATAACTCCATCTACAAAAACCGTATACCCAATCACTATCCAGGTCTTCTGGGAATAAAAGTATATTGTTTTTTATTTGATATTCAGAAGCATATTCTCTAACCTGTTTAATGCTCGTATTAGTACTTCTTTTCGTTGAGGTTCTGTTATTGTATGAAGTTGAATTTATCCATTTTTCATATTCAGTAATCATCGGAAGAAAGTGAATCTCTTTTCTACTTATAACTTCTTTCGTTCGTTTGTCCTTTCTTAAATAACTTCTAACTAACTCTACAAGGGGATCTTTATCTTGTTTTTTGATGGTAAGTACTATTCCATTGATTTCATCAAGTTTATTCTTAATCAGTAAATTTTTATCTCGATAATCTTTATCTGAAGATTTTATTGGGTCTTTAGATGTTTTCTTCCTCCAATTATAATCCCAGTCTTTTATTTGACAAACAACACCGGTACTAACCTTTGTTCTCTTTCCCTTGTAATAATAGTCAATAATAACAGGTACAGAATCCTTTTGATTCAAATGATTCTTTTTGTTTTTAAAGTCTAATCTGTAATAAAGTCCCATCAATCAGTCAATTAACATTCTCTAATGTATGAAAAAAACCTGATATGTGGTACCCTATATGGTACCCTAAAGGTGATTTTGATGAAAAACAAAACCCCAACTACTTGTTTAATAAGCAATTAGGGTTTCTTGGGTGTGGTCCCACCTGGGCTCGAACCAGGGACCAACTGATTATGAGTCAGCTACTCTAACCAACTGAGCTATAGGACCGAAGTCTGCTTTTAATCAAAACAGCAATTCTTGGCACAAAAATAAACAACTTTCCCAATACCTCCGCGCTTTTTAAAAATACTTTTTTGCTGAAAAAAATCCCTACTACTACAGAAAGAAATTTACTTTCAAATTCTATTATTAATTAGATTTCCCAATAAAAAAGCGATGCCTTTTGCGTAGTTTTTTAGTAGTTTTAACGCTTTATATAATAAATGAATACACTAAAAAACACTTATGGAATTCTATTTCTTGGAATCCTATTGAGTTGTAGTTCAAATGAACCTGCAACCGAAGAATTACCCGAAACCTTAACCGTTTCTTCTATTGCAACTTTTTCTGCCAATCAAGAAATACGTTCAACGAACATCACCTCTAATCTGGAATGGCGAATAAATAACGACGCTAACTGGATTAACGTTAGTCCTTCATCGGGATCTAATAATGGAGCAATAAGTGTTTCTGTATCTGCAAACTCAAGTCCCTACATGCGTTCGGAAATGCTTTCTGTCTCGGGCGGTAGTCTTTCAAGATTTCTACATATTACGCAAGAAGCAGCCACAGAAGAACCCGCTCCTACACCTTCAAGTGGTTTAGATCCAAATCAAGCCCCTGCAGAAAACTTTGATTTATCCACGTGGAAGTTAAGTATCCCTGTAAATAAAGGAAATGGAACCGCAACCGATATTTCCGTTAGTCAACTCAATAACAACTATGAAAACAGTACTTATTTTTATACAGCATCAGATGGAGGAATGGTTTTTAAATGCCCGGTAGAGGGTTACAAAACATCAGCCAACACAAGTTACACAAGGGTAGAGTTACGTGAAATGCTTCGAGGCACCAACACAAGTATTAGTACACAAGGTGTAAATAAAAACAACTGGGTCTTTGGCACAGCACCTCAAGCAGATAAAAATGCTGCAGCAGCCTTTGATGGTGAAATGAATGCCACTTTAGCGGTGAACCATGTTACAACATCGGGTAGTAGCAGTCATATAGGAAGAGTTATTATAGGACAAATACACGCAAACAATGACGAGCCTATTCGTATCTACTACAGAAAATTACCCAACAACAACTTAGGCGCTATCTACTTTGCCCACGAACCAACCGATGGAAATGGCAGTGAACAATGGCACGAAATGATCGGCACCAGAAGTAACAGCGCATCGAACCCTTCAGACGGAATTGCTTTAAACGAAGTCTTTAGCTATCGTATTACGGTTGTAGGGGATGTCCTGACCGTTACCATCATCCGCGAAGGGAAACAAGATGTTGTTAAAACCATCGATATGGTGAATAGTGGTTTTAATGTAGGTGGTCAATACATGTATTTCAAAGCTGGGGTCTACCATGTTAATAATTCTGGAAATGACGCTGACTATGCTCAGGCAACCTTTTATGCTTTAGAAAAATCGCATACAAGTAACTAAGCTTTTACTTGGGTTAGATCAACACTTAATGGGCTTTGCCAACAATGAAAGCAACCACTTTTTAATCGATTAAAACCAATCTTTGTATCTTTAGGAAAACAGCAAACTATTTTTCAGATGAAATTCCTTTTCCTAAGCCTAGTCCTAACCTTTGTTCACCCCAGGGTTCCTGCGCAAGACGATTGTCGTGTACGGTTGCGTTATTTCAACTTTGATACCATGACAGAACAAGAGCGTTTGTTGTGGCTCAATTGTGCTTTCGAAAAACTTAAAACAGGAGATGATGGCGCTTTAATTCGTTATAAGGAATGGAGCGGAACACTTATGTCATATCCTGAATTTAAAGCGCTTTGGGAAAAGAAAAAAAAGAGCTCATCCTAAAAAGAAGTATCTTTATACGCGTTGTATAAACTCTTTTTTCTGTGATTGTAGAATTAAAAAAACATTTTGGAAGCAACTTCGAAACCGCACTTTTAGAGGAAATTGCTCAAGTCGGTACCTTTCGCTCTGTCCCTGCTGAGGTGGAATTAATGGATATTGGCCAAACCATTAAAGGAGTTCCTTTGATGCTCCATGGGGCAGTAAAAATATCACGTGAAGACAGCGAAGGAAATGAACTCTTGCTCTATTACTTAGAGGAAGGAGAATCCTGTACCATGACCTTTGCTTGGGAATTGGGGCAACAAAAGAGTAAAATACGCGCTGTGACTGAAATGCCTTCCGAACTTATTATGGTTCCGCTCTCGGTCATGGAAAATTGGTCGGAACGCTATCCTTCTTGGCGGCAGTTTTTATTCAAGAGCTATCAAAAACGCATGGATGAACTCCTCGAAACCCTCGACAGTCTCGCCTTTGACCAGCTGGAAAAAAGACTTTGGAATTACCTCATCGAAAAAAAACGAGTCACTAAACAAACTACACTTTCTATTACCCACCAAACAATCGCACAAGACCTACATAGTTCACGCGTGGTCATTTCTCGCTTATTAAAACGCTTGGAAAACAATCAAAAAATTAGTTTACACCGCAATGCCATAGAATTAATTGAACTTGTGTAACCTAGGTTACTCTGGGTGTCAAAGTAGTAATGTACATTTGCTGAACAATGAACAGCATACAACACTATTTTCCGATTCTCAGCTGGTTAAAAACCTATTCCCCTTCTTTTCTTAAAGGAGATATTGCGGCAGGCATCACAGTGGGGATCATGTTGATACCACAAGGAATGGCTTATGCTATGATTGCTGGCCTTCCGCCGGTCTACGGACTGTATGCAGCCCTCTTTCCGCAAATTGTATATGCTATCATGGGCACATCGCGCCAACTTGCCGTTGGTCCTGTTGCCATGGATTCTTTATTGGTTGCCGCTGGTTTGGGTGCCCTATCCCTTACAACAAACGCAGAATATATTGCCCTCGCTTCTTTTTTGGCGCTTTTTATGGGGACCATACAGCTTTTATTGGGCGGTCTAAAATTAGGCTTTTTGGTCAATTTTCTTTCAAAGCCTGTAATCAGCGGATTTACTTCAGCAGCAGCTATTATCATCGCATTAAGCCAGCTAAATCATTTGCTTGGCATTGACATTCCGAGAAGTAATAAACTTCATGAGCTTTTCTTTTATTTAATAGAATTGGGCCCTCAAACCCACCTTTTAAGTGTCCTCATAAGTGGCTTAGGTATTTCTTTTTTATTGATCGCAAAAAAACACTTTCCCAAACTTCCCGGGGCATTACTCTTGGTCTTTCTAACCACTTTTATTGCGGCGCAAAATAACTGGGAAAGCCTCGGGGTTACACTGGTTAAAGAAGTTCCTGAAGGGCTGCCTTCTTTTGTGTGGCCAAAAGCTAGCTTGTCTCAGGTCTATGAGCTATTCCCTCTAGCATTAACTTTGGCGCTCATTGCTTTTATGGAAGCTATTTCTGTTGCAAAAGCCGTCGAAGAAAAGGAAAAAACAAATTACCTCAACCCCAATCAAGAGCTCATTGCCTTGGGAAGTGCAAATATTGTTGGTGGACTGTTCCAGGCCTTCCCAACCACCGGAGGGTTTTCTAGAACAGCCGTCAATCATGATGCTGGAGCAAAAACAGGAGTTGCGGCTCTTTTTAGCGCAGCCGTAGTGGGGCTAACACTCCTCTTTTTCACCTCCTTTTTCTATCATTTACCCACGGCTGTCTTGGGCGCTATCATCCTTGTTGCTGTGGGAAAATTAATTGACCTAAGCTACCCCAAAAAACTCTGGAAAAACAATCGATCCGAATTTTACGTTCTCTTGTTTACCTTTTCTATTACCCTCTTTGTTGGGATCAAAGAAGGAATTTTACTAGGGGTCTTTGCGGCCCTTTTATATATGGTATACCAAAATACGCGCCCACATATTGCCGTTTTAGGACGCATTAAAAACACCCACTATTTTAAAAATATTGATCGCTTTTCCAATGAGGTCACAACTTTTCCGCATGTCCTGATCTTGCGTTTTGACGGACAACTTTTCTTTGGAAACCAACGCTATTTCAAGCAACAACTCTCGCATTTAATAAAACAACATCCTGAATCGGTCAACCATTTAGTCCTTGCTGCTGCACCCATCAACTATATCGATGCAAGCGCCATGGAAATGCTTTCTCTCTTGTTCGAAGAGCTAAAAGAAAACGGCACTAACCTTTACTGGACCGGCCTGAGTGGTCCAATTAGAGATCAGTTTCACAACCTAGGTGTTTTGAGTCGTTTTAACAATCTTTTTGTCTATTCTTCGCTAGAAGCTGCCCTAAATGCCATTGAAGGAAAAGCCCCTTCAGAAATCGAAAAATCAATCGCTACCCAACGTAATAACCATTAATTTCAGAACATTATGACCATAGAACAAATTTACACCGGTTGCCTTTCTCAAGGAGCTTACTACATTGAAAGCAAAGGAGAAGTGGCCATTATTGACCCCTTAAGAGAAGTACAACCTTATTTGGATCGTGTCAATCGAGACAATGCCCAAGTGAAGTATATTTTCGAAACGCATTTTCATGCAGATTTTGTGAGCGGACACATTACCCTCTCCAAAAAAACAGGGGCTCCCATTGTCTACGGACCAAATGCTAATCCAGATTTTGACGTACTTATTGCCAAAGATGAGCAAGTTTTTCCTTTAGGGGAAATCAGCATTGTTGCCCTGCATACTCCGGGACACACCTTAGAAAGCACCACCTATTTACTTCGAGATAAAGACGGCAAAGATCACGCGATTTTTAGTGGAGACACCCTTTTTCTTGGCGATGTGGGACGTCCCGACCTAGCCCAAAAAGCCGAAACCATTACCCAGGAAGATTTGGCCGGCAGGCTTTTCGACAGTCTCCGAACCAAAATAATGCCTTTGGCCGATGATGTTACCGTATACCCTGCCCATGGTGCAGGTTCTGCCTGTGGAAAAAACATGATGAAGGAAACTGTGGATAGTCTAGGGAACCAAAAGAAAATGAATTATGCGCTTCGTCACGATATGTCCAAAGAAGAATTCATCAAAGAAGTGACCGACGGCCTCCTTCCACCTCCTTCTTATTTCCCATTAAATGTAAAAATGAACAAAAGTGGTTATGAAGACATTGGGCAAGTAATCGAACGCGGAACACATGCCCTAACGCCAGATGCTTTTGAACAATTGGCCAATAGCGAGGGAGCAATTGTATTGGATGTCCGCCACCAAAACGAGTTTGTAAAAGGCCATATTCCCCAATCCATTTTCATTGGAATCGATGGTGGCTTTGCCCCTTGGGTTGGCGCGCTCATTGCCGATGTCAAACAACCGATCTTACTGGTCACTCCTCCCGGTCGAGAAGAAGAAACCATCACTCGTTTATCGCGTGTTGGCTTTGATCAAACCCTTGGATATTTAGCAGGCAGTTTTGACGCCTGGAAGGCACAAGGCAAAGACTTTGACCGCATCAGCGGTGTCAGTGCCGAGACCTTTGCTCTAGAAATGAGCGAAAATCCCTTACCCGTTTTTGATGTTCGAAAAGAAGGAGAGTTTATTTCTGAACATGTTGAAGTTGCCAACAATGTATCGCTTGACTTTTTAAACGATCACTTAAACGAATTCCCAGAAAAAGGAAGCTTTTATCTCCACTGTGCGGGGGGCTACCGCTCTGTCATCGCTGCATCACTTTTGAAAAAAAGAGGTATTCACAACATTATTGACGTGCAGGGTGGCTTCAAAGCGATCAAAGAAACGAACATCTCATTAACCGACTATATTTGTCCATCAACACTGTAAACCATGATAGAATTTTTATTACAACCCTGGCCCTGGTATTTTAGTGGCCCCATGATTGCCTTTGTCCTCTTCTTACTTCTTTGGACAGGTAAATCTTTTGGAATGTCTTCCAACCTTAGAACCCTTTGCGCAGCAATGGGAGCAGGTAAAAACGTTTCCTTTTTTCAATTTGACTGGAAGGCACAACGCTGGAATCTCGTCGTGGCTTCAGGTGCTGTATTAGGTGGTTTTATTGCTTCCAATTACCTAAGCGCTTCAACCGCAGTTGCCATTACTCCAGCCACCATTACACAATTAAATGAGATGGGTATTCTCGATGCAGGCCAAAGTTATATGCCTGCGCAGCTTTTTAGTCTAGCAGCCTTTAGCTCGGTTAAGTCTGTTTTACTCTTGAGTTTGGGCGGCTTTTTGGTGGGCTTTGGCGCCCGTTATGCTGGAGGATGCACCTCTGGCCATGCTATTTCTGGACTCAGTAATTTCCAACTCCCTTCCCTCATTGCCGTTATTGGCTTTTTCGTGGGTGGCCTAATTGTTAACCATTTCATTCTTCCAATTTTATTATAATGCGCACACTACTCTATTTCTCCATCGGAATTCTTTTTGGCATAACCATGTTCAAATCAGAAGCGGCCTCGTGGTTTCGCATCTATGAAATGTTTCAATTCAACGCTTTCCACATGTATGGCATTATTGGTTCTGCCTTGTTTTGCGGTGCAATTATCACTTTTGTGCTTAAAAAATTTAACGTTAATTCTGTCGTAGACGGAGAGCCCATTGTTATTCCCAGCAAAGAAAGTGGCTGGAAACGCTACCTTTTTGGCGGAGTGTTCTTTGGTTTTGGCTGGGCCATTTCGGGCGCTTGTCCAGGACCAATGTTTACCGTATTAGGGGCTGGGTTTTTGCCCATACTTGTGGTCATCGCTTCTGCAACGCTAGGTACTTTTTGTTATGGATTACTCCAAAAAAAGCTTCCGCATTAGGCTGCGGTAGGTATCCAAGAAGCGAGTACTTCTCCTAAACGAATGGCCCACTCAAAGGAATAGGCTTTAGCGAAAATAAAACCAATAAATACGACATAGAGGCCAAGCAGTAAATAAGCGTGGACTTTCCGTAAACCAGCATTGAAGTAATAAATCAAAAAAGCGGTAACCGTTAAAAGCACTAAGCTTGCTTGCAATTCTGCTACATTGGCAACCGTTTCTGGTGTCATGCTAATGGGACCATTGAAGAGCGTAAATGCAAACAGTGGAAAGCCAAGGGCGAAGCAAATATCAAAAATATTGCTCCCAAGCGCGTTAGCAACGGCATCGTCATAGTTCCCTGCAACCGCATCACGATAAGATAAAATCGTATCTGGGACACTGGTTGCGGCTGAAGCCAAAACAACCGCAATAAAATAAGGGGCAATCCCCATTTCGCCTGATAATAATTCACAAGAATGAATTAAAACAATACAGGCCAAACCAATGACTAACATCGAAAAAAGCAACAACATCCATGCATTGAGTGTATTGATTTGTTTTCGAATAAAAACATGTTCAAAATCCAACAAAAGGAGAGATTTTACTATGGTTGGTTTTCGACCAACGGGGTATTCTTTTACTTCCTCTATTGTTGTTGAGGCTACTTCTTCTTTCGTTTTCATGGTTGAAAACATATAGGCAACATAAACCACATAGGTAAACATTAAGCCTAGTCCGTGCATCCAGGTTAGATGATTTCCTGAAACCATATAAATGAGGATAAGTTCGGCGATTATTAAACCGATCCCATCGCGAAGAATAACTTTCTTCGACACCTTAACTTTGTGTGCTATGCCGTAACCAATTACAGCAATAATAACGACTGCGGGAATAATCATCCCGTTGAAAATAGCACTTCCTGCTGTTGTCCCAATTCCAAAAGCAAAATTGTCAACCTCACCTAAAAGCATTAAACTAAAAAGAGTGGTAAATAGCTCTGGAATTGAACTTCCCACCGCATTAATGGTTGCTCCTCTTACGCCGTCTGTTAAGTTTCGTCCGAGATAGCCAGAAGCTACCTCAAACCCATCGCTTGAACGCCATATAATTAACATTGCAAGGGTAATGGCAAAGAGAGCAGAAAGTATAACCATGGATTTGTTTTATCGTCACAAAACTACATTATTTTTGTTTTATGTCCCTGCTATTTTTGAGGCGATGGTTTCTCAAGTCTTCCTGAAATTTTGTACCTTAGTAGCTATGGGATACTTTTTGACAAATATATTGGTTTACGGTTTTTTGTTTGCCCTTGTCGTAATGGGCTATAATGCTATCCGAGAAATGAAGAATAAAAAATAAAAGACTGACTTACCTCATCAAACAGTTTGTTTTTGCTTTTTATCCTCACTACTTTTGTCTAAAAAGCACGCAACATGAAATCCTCTAAAAAACCCGACGGTGTGGCATGGGATGAAGAAAATCAGGAATATATTTCCAAGCTTCTTCCTTACGCAACAAGCAACAGCAGTCCCGTCATTTCCATTCCCAATGTTGATGCTTTCAAAAAGAAAGGTGTGGATAAGGTTTCTAAACAGTTTCAGGCAGAACTCACCGACTTACAAAACAAGATCAAATCGTTTGTTACGCTTGCTGCGGATACCCAACAGGTTTATTCAGCAAAATTTAAATTTGAACCCATTGTCGGAGAAAGCTATCATTTATATGTAGGCGAAAAAGGCGAGAATTTTCTTTCGCTAATTGCTCCATCCAACTGGAACAAAGAGCACCTCGGTACTTTTCGTCTCAATGGAGAGTATAAATGGGAGCGCGAGGATTAACGGAAAACTTGTGTTCCAAAACCCATTCCCGTGGCATCGAATTGAATCCCAACACCTAAATAGAGATAGTCCCCAAGAATGTTTTTATAATGCGGGGGACTTTTTTTCCAACCCTCAACCATACATTCAGCCAACGCTTCTGTAGATCGGGTATCTCCGCAGCCAATAACGTTTTCAAACCAAGGGACCCGAGCAATGTTTTCGGCAATTCCACTATATCGATTCCCTGTTTTTCGCCAAGGTTGTATCCCTAACTTTTCAGCTCGTGTAACCGGATTTAATCCCTCAGAATCAATATGACTGTAAAATGCTTTTGTGGCCATATTATTGCTGTGATATTGCGCTAAAAAGGTGAGGCTGTCCAGCGCTTTTAAGGCTGGTAAACCCTTGGCTACTCGTAAGGCGTTTGTTTTTTGAAAAATAAGGCGGCTAATCCCTTCTGTGCTTTGTTGTGCCAAGGTGAGCTGGCAAGCCAAAAACAAGCCAAAGAGTAGTAAAGAAAAGAAAGGCTTTTGCATTTGAAAAAAATTAGTCCAACAAATATGCTTAATTTTACCCAATAATCACAGCATGGAAAGTCCAAGACAAAAGAAAATAGCCGCCTTATTGCAACAAGAAATTGCGCAACTACTTCAAGGAGCCATCCGAAAAGAAGGGGTGAATAACCTTTTGGTCTCGGTAACAAAAGTAAATGTAACGGTCGATTTATCTGTCGCCAAAGTTCACCTCAGCCTCTTCCCTTCCAAAGAGGCCGATAAATGGCTGGAAGGCATTCAATCAAATGCTTTTCAAGTAAAACATGATTTAGCACAATTGCTAAGAAACGAACTGCGCCGTATTCCTGAGCTTCTTTTCTTTCTTGACGATTCTCTCGACTATATCGAAGGAATTGATGCCGCTCTAAAGGCCACAGAAAACCCTATCCTAGATGGTGAAAAACTGAAAAAACGCAAAAAAAAATAAGCCGTGCGTGTCCCCTTTTTTATTGCCTTGCGTTACTTTTTTTCCAAAAGCAAACAAACCATTGTTAACCTAATCAACCTTATCTCTATCGGTGTTGTTTTGGTTGCTACCGCTTCTCTTTTTATTGTCCTAAGCGCCTTTAGTGGGCTCAAAGAGTTTGGGCTTTCTTTTTCAAACTCCTTCGATCCGGATCTCCGTATCGAGACGGTACAAGGAAAAACACTTCTTGTTGACTCTCTTCAAATCGCTGCACTACGCGAGTTGTCCTTTGTTGAAGCAGCCACTCCTCTGCTTGAAGAAAAAATCTTTTTAAACTTCCGCAATAAAAACCACGTTGCTTACCTCAAGGGGGTGGAAGACAATTACCAAACCGTTGTTCCTATAGATTCTTTGATTGTACGTGGGAATTGGTTTGTGAACGATTTTGACGAAGTGGTTATTGGCGGAGGCATTGCGCGTGCCCTTAGCCTTGGCGTATACGATTATACCGATTTTTTAACCTTAACCGCCCCGAAAAGAACAGGCGGTGTTGGCTTAGGGCAAAATCCTTTTATCAACCAAACAGCTTTGGTCGCCGGGATCTATTTTGCGAATGAAGAAATCGACAAAAAATACCTCTTTGCTAAAATCGATTTGGCGCGTCGATTACTTCAGCGTGGAAAAAACGAATATACCTCTATTGACTTAAAAACAACGGGGCAACAAAGTGTTTCATCTATGGAGGAACAAATCTCTACTGTTCTTGGTCAAACGGTTTCTGTTCGAAACAGAGCACAGCTCAATGCAGCTTTATACAAAATGTTAAACACAGAAAATGTAGCGGTTTACCTTATTTTTAGTCTTGTCATTATCATTGCACTATTCAATGTAGTGGGTGCGCTCATCATGATGTTTTTAGATAAAAAGCCACAACTTCGCATCTTGTTTGCCATGGGTCTGTTGCCCAAAGAAATACAACGGGTGTTCTTCTATTTAGGGGGGTTAATTAGCTGGGTTGGTGGCGGCTTGGGAATAATCGTTGGAGGGGTTTTAGTGCTGTTTCAGCAGGCCTTTCCCTTTTTACTTGTGCCAGGAACGAGCTTGCCTTACCCGGTGAAATTTGAGCTAAACAACTTCTTTGTCGTTTTTTGTACCATCTTTGTCTTGGGCACTTTTGCTGCTTTTTGGGCAACCCGAAATATGGACAAAAAAATAGCTAAAGGCTAAACCATCACATAGTCGTTCCAATCGCGCTTCACATCTGCCAAAGCGGCAAAGACGTCTTCTGAGGCGTTAGATGTTACCATACGGGTACGGTACTCTTTAAAATTTGGAATTCCTTTAAAGTAATTCGTGTAGTGACGACGCGTTTCCAAAACACCCAAAACTTCTCCTTTCCACGCAATAGACATTTCAAGATGACGACGAGCAGCCTCTACCCGCTCGCTAATTGTTGGTGAAGGAAGATGAGTTCCTGTCGCAATAAAATGTTTCACTTGATTGAAAAACCATGGGTTTCCAATACTTGCTCGGCCAATCATTGCGCCATCCAACCCATATTGATCGCGCATTTCAACAGCACGCTCTGGTGTATTGACATCCCCATTGCCAAAAACAGGGATCTGCATGCGAGGATTGTTCTTTACTTCTGCTATTGGCCCCCAGTCAGCGTCTCCTTTATACATTTGTGCTCTTGTTCGGCCATGAATAGAAATTGCAGCACAACCAACATCTTGCAGCCGTTCGGCCACTTCGACAATCTTGATCGAGTCGTGATCCCAGCCCAAACGTGTTTTTACTGTTATAGGCAGCGAGGAGTGCTTAACCATTTCTTCGGTTAGTTTTACCATCAAAGGAATGTCTTTGAGAATTCCAGCACCTGCGCCTTTGCAAACTACTTTTTTTACTGGGCAGCCAAAGTTAATGTCAATAATGTCTGGCTTAGAGGCTTCAACAATCTCGACAGAGCGCAGCATCGAATCGATGTTTGCGCCAAAAATCTGGATCCCTACCGGGCGTTCTTTTTCGTAAATATCTAGCTTTTGGACACTTTTTGCCGCATCGCGAATAAGGCCTTCACTCGAGATAAACTCAGTGTACACCACATCTGCGCCGTTCTCTTTGCACAATGCGCGAAAGGGAGGATCACTTACATCCTCCATGGGAGCTAGTAAGAGCGGAAATGCGGGTAGTTCGATGTTTCCAATTTTAACCATTGGGTAATTTTTTACAAAAATAAGCAAAAAAGCCTCCCCACAAAGCCTTATCTTTGCATGGCTATGAAAGACGGCGCCGAATGAAAAACATTAGAAATTTTTGCATCATTGCTCACATCGACCACGGAAAAAGCACCTTGGCCGATCGCTTACTTGACTTTACCGGATCGGTAACCGAGCGCGAAAAACAAGATCAGCTTTTAGACAGCATGGATTTGGAGCGCGAACGAGGTATTACCATCAAATCGCATGCGATACAAATGGAATATGTTCATGAAGGAGAGGAATATATTCTCAACCTAATTGATACTCCTGGCCATGTCGACTTTTCATATGAGGTTTCACGATCAATCGCAGCCTGTGAAGGTGCGCTCTTAATTGTGGATGCCGCCCAAAGCATACAGGCACAGACCATTTCAAACCTTTATCTGGCCCTAGAAAATGACTTAGAAATTATTCCCGTTTTAAATAAAGTTGACCTTCCTTCCGCAAACCCTGAAGAAGTAACCGACGACATCGTTGACTTACTCGGCTGTAGCCCCGATGAAGTTATTCCTGCTTCTGCAAAAACAGGGCTTGGAATTAAAGACATTCTAACAGCAATTATCGATCGTGTTCCAGCACCCAAAGGAAGTCCAGACGAGCCTCTTCAGGCTTTAATCTTTGACTCTGTTTACAATCCCTTCCGAGGTGTAGAGACCTATTTCCGAATTTTAAATGGCCGCATTCGCAAAGGACAAAAAATACAATTCATCGCCACGCAAAAGACCTATAATGCGGATGAAATTGGAACACTAAAACTAAAACAAGTCCCTCGAAAGGAAATTTCTGCAGGAGATGTTGGCTACCTCATTACTGGGATAAAAGAAGCCAAAGAAGTGAAGGTTGGAGACACCATTACCACACCTGAAAATCCAACGCAAAACGCCGTCGATGGTTTTGAAGAGGTGAAACCCATGGTCTTTGCAGGAATATATCCTGTAGATACTGAAGACTATGAAGAGCTTCGTAGCTCCATGGAAAAGCTTCAACTAAACGATGCTTCGTTGGTCTTTTCACCCGAAAGTTCTGCAGCACTCGGTTTTGGATTCCGTTGTGGTTTCCTTGGAATGTTGCACTTAGAGATTATTCAAGAGCGATTAGAACGCGAATTCAACATGTCCGTTATTACGACGGTTCCCAACGTATCTTATCATGCCTATACACGAAAAAACCCGGACGAAATTCTTTTGGTGAACAATCCTTCTGACTTACCCGATCCTTCTGGAATGGACCGTGTTGAAGAGCCTTTTATTCGTGCGACTATTATTACCAAAGCAGATTATGTGGGGAATGTAATGTCGCTGTGTATCGAAAAACGCGGACAAATTACCAACCAAACCTACCTAACCACAGAGCGCGTAGAGCTTTCCTTCGAAATGCCCTTAGCCGAAATTGTCTTTGATTTTTATGATCGCTTAAAAACCGTTTCCAAAGGCTATGCCTCTTTCGATTACTCTCCATTAGGAATGCGCGCCTCCAAGTTAGTAAAGGTAGATATTCTTCTCAACGCCAATCAGGTTGATGCTTTGTCGGCCTTAATTCATGCAGACAATGCCTATTCTATTGGGAAAAAAATGTGTGAGAAATTACGCGAACTCATTCCGCGTCAACAATTTGATATTCCCGTT
>Ga0209138_1001464_pt1 | contig 20255 bp, 16 predicted proteins | sample SaaInl3SG_22_DNA_FD_184645 | JGI IMG/M metagenome (GOLD analysis project Ga0209138, IMG submission 184645) | Marine microbial communities from expanding oxygen minimum zones in the Saanich Inlet - ESP_153SG_22_DNA (SPAdes) (version 2) | ecosystem: Environmental > Aquatic > Marine > Intertidal...
TCCAAAAAGGCAGCAGCATTTGCATGCGCCAGAAGTAATTTGGAACCGGCAGAGCCATCCAAATCGAAACAAAATACAGCGCAAAAATCACCGTCGCAATTATGACCACAGCAATCACACCTGAACGGCTCGAGTTTGACCTTGCAATACCAACACGCCAATAGTGATGAAGGCCATAGGCCAGAGCCAAAACTAGGAATGGCGCATAAACAACTGCGTAAAACTGGAAAGTGGTTCTTTCCAAAAAGAAAACCCAAGGCAGCCAACCGCCCAGAAACCCAGCGAAAATGGCGAATGAGCGAGGTTCAAAGCTTCTAAAACTCCTTGCGATTAACCATATCAACGCGATAAGCCCTCCAAGCCAAACAACCAGGTTTGGAATAGCGGTCAATGCCACAGTGCACTTATCCAGCAACCCACAGTTTTCAGCGTCCTCATACTTCTCAAAGAAGAAGGCGGTTGGGCGCAGGTTGATAAGCCATTCAAAAGCGTTAGCTTCATAGGGGTGATCGCTATCAAGACCGGTGTGGAAAGTGAAGGCGTTTACGTGGTAGCTCCAGAGCGAAGCCGCCCAGTTCCCTTGAGCGTTTCTGCCCCAACCGTTAGACCCTAGTATCCAACCCAGCCAGGTCATTACATAGGCGGCAAGCGCTGGAACCAAAAGCGTCAGGGCATTCAGAAAACCCTGCCCAATAGCCAGCACCCTCGGTAGCCCGAACCTGCCTCTAAGCCAAATGTCAACGATGAAGGTGTAAAGCCCAAGTGCTGCCAAAAAATACAGACCAGACCACTTCACACCGGATGCAAGCCCCAGAGCCAAACCCGTAGCCAGTAGCCACGGCCGAAAGACCAACCTGTTGGAGAGTGTGGAGCGCAGCTTTTTTTGCCACTTTTCTGTGTCCAAAACAATGAAGTAGAAACCAACTAGAACGAAGAAGGCAAGAATGCCGTCCAAAATTGCAGTCCTGGAAAGAACAGTCGAGAGGCCCTCAAGGGCCATAAACAATCCCGCAATCGCTGCAAAGAAGTTAGACCCAATGAGTCTCCTGGCAATAAGTATTACCAGGGGTATCATCATGGTGCCCAGTAGCGCAGTTGCAAATCGCCAGCCAAAAGACGAGTCCGCCCCAAATAACTGCAGTCCTAACCAGATGACCCATTTACCAAGAGGGGGATGCACAACATAGGCGGCAGCATCTAGGAAGCCGGAAAGATCCCCTGCTTCAAAAGCCGGGTTGGGGTCTTCCGACCACTTTCTTTCATATCCGAAAAGCCCGAGGGTGTAAGCATCCTTGACGTAATAGGTCTCATCGAAGACCAAGACCTTTGGGTTTGAAAGATTTGCAAACCTGATCACAGCGCCGATGAGCGTGATTACCAAGGTCGAGAGCCAGCCGAATCGGCTGTGCCCAGACCACTTGGTCGAAAGCTTGATAGCTGCTGTAATCACGGTTAGATGCTAGTTTGCTTAGCGTGTTGATACTTGCGGCCACTCCAATTGGAAATCTTTCCGACGCTTCGAAGCGTCTTGAACAAACGCTTACCGGCGCGACAACAATCGCTGCCGAAGACACCAGGGAGCTGAAGAAACTCTGCCGCGGTCTTGAGATTGATTTGACCGCCAAGCTCATCAGCCTCCACGACCATAACGAGCGTGACCGAATTGCTGAGCTCGTTGAGCTTGCAGCGGCCGAGGACCTGGTGCTTGTCAGTGACGCCGGTATGCCAACGATTTCTGACCCGGGGTTCTTGCTTGTTCGAGCCTGTGCCGAGGCGGGGGTTGAGGTGCAAGTAATTCCGGGCCCATCGGCGGTAGTGTCGGCGCTCGCAGTCTCCGGGTTGCCAACCGACCGATTTAGCTTTGAGGGTTTCCTGCCCAGAAAATCGGGCGAGCGAGTAAGGGTATTCGAGAGCCTCGTGACCGAAAAGCGCACGATGGTGTTTTTCGAAGCCCCTCATCGGATAAAAGACAGCCTTGAGGACGCCAGCCAAGTATTCGGTTCCGAAAGGTTGGCAAGCGTTTCTAGGGAGCTGACAAAAAAGTTTGAAGAAACAAGGCGCGGCCCACTGTCTGAACTGGCGAGTTGGGCAGAATCTGGCCCCAAGGGCGAGATGGTGCTGGTCATTGCCGGTGCGAGTGATTCGGAACTGGATTATTCGGCCCTCGGCCTAGAAGCATTGGCCTTGGCAGCGGCTGGAATGGGGCTAAAGCAGGCAAGTGCCGAGCTGGCAGATAAGTACAAAGCGTCAAAGTCGGTAATCTACCAGCACGCACTGCAGTCGAAAGCCTAAGATATCTCAGGTGTCCAAGTCCTTTTATGTAACAACGCCTATCTTCTATGTGAACGATGCTCCACATATCGGTCACGCCTACACAGAGGTTGCCTGTGATGTGCTCACCAGGTGGCACCGCCAAAAGGGCGAAGATGCTTTTTTGCTTACTGGCACCGATGAGCACGGCGAAAAAGTGCTTAGAACAGCCCTCGGTAACAACACTGACCCCAAAAGCTGGACCGACAAGCTTGTCAACGAGTCTTGGTTGCCACTGCTTGAAACAATAGACATCGACAACCAGGATTTCATTCGAACTACAGAGCCACGCCACGAGGTAGCTGTTCAAAAATTCCTACAAAAGCTCTACGACGAAGACTTCATCTACCAGGGCTCTTTCGAGGGCAACTACTGCGTCGGTTGCGAAGAATATAAAAACGACGGTGACCTAATTGACGGTACCGAACAGTTCGAAGGCCAAAGGGTCTGCGCCATCCACTCAAAGCCCGTGGAGCAGCTGAATGAAACAAATTATTTTTTCAAGCTAAGCCAGTTTCAAGAAAAACTCCTTGCCCACTATGAGGCAAACCCAGAATTTGTTCAGCCAGCTTCTGCCAAGAATGAGGTTGTCTCATTTGTGAAGCAGGGGCTAAGTGATCTTTCAATCTCCAGATCCAAAGAGCGTTTTGACTGGGGCATTGATATTCCCTGGGACAACAATCACATCACCTATGTCTGGTTTGACGCCCTGCTGAATTACATAACCGCAATTGGCTATGGCTCAGATGAGGAAAAGCTGGCTTCACTTTGGCCGGCTGATGTTCAGGTTGTTGGAAAAGACATCTTGCGTTTTCACGCAGTTATATGGCCAGCGATGCTTATGGCTGCAGGTCTGCAGCCACCGAAGCAGGTCTTTGGGCACGGCTGGCTACTTGTCGGTGGCGAGAAAATGTCAAAGTCGAAATTGACTGGAATTTCACCAAACCAGATCACTGACAGTTTCGGATCTGATGCTTTTAGGTATTACTTCATGAAGGCAATCGGCTTTGGTTCAGACGGGTCTTTCAGTTGGGAAGACCTATCTGCTCGCTATAACGCGGAGCTTGCAAATGGTTTCGGTAACTTGGCTTCTCGCACGGTCGCCATGGTCAATCGATATTTCGATGGTTTTGTCCCGGCTCCTCACGAAACCACGGATGCAGACAATCAGGTGGCAGCGGTTGCCAAGGTGGCTGCAGTTTCTGCGGATAGGGCAATCGGCAAGATTGCTCCTCACGATGCCATTGCCAGCATCTGGCAACTAGTGGATGAGCTGAACAACTACATCACCACTCAGGAGCCTTGGAAGCTAGCCAAGGACAAGGCAAACAGCGAGCGGCTTGCAACTGTCCTCTACACCTCACTTGAGGGCTTACGTTGCCTCGCAGTGCTGCTGCACCCGATCATGCCGAAGTCAACTGCCAGGTTGTGGGATTCCATCGGCATTTCACTGGGACCAATCGGCTCACAAAAACTTGAAACAGCGACCCAGTGGGGCCTGATCAAATCGGGAACAAAGCTAGGCGACCTAGAAGCGCTGTTCCCCAGGGTTGAAGAAGCCTAATGACCGAGTTCGCTAGGCCACGAAAAAGCTACGATCAAAAAAGTGATCCGAAGCGGGCCTACCCCGAAGTGCCAGCACCTCTAGAAGTTGGCACCTACGACAACCACACGCACCTAGAAATTGAAGACACCGACCAGCCGCTAAGCGTTGCAAAGCACCTCGATCTAATGCGCCAAGTGAACATGCTCGGTGCTGTTCAGGTTGGGGTCACCCTTGAAAGCTCTATTTATTCGGCATCGATTGCTAGAAACGAACCAATGCTGTTGGCCGCGGTTGCTATTCACCCCAACGAAGCTCCGCTCTATGGGTCGGTCGGTGAGCTCGATGAGGCTATTGCTGAGATTGCCAAGTTGGCGAGCGAACCGAGAGTAAGAGCGATTGGGGAAACGGGGCTGGATTACTTCCGAACCGAGGGCGAAGACGCTCTTCAGCTGCAAGCTCACTCTTTCGAGCAACACATTGCCATTGCCAAGGAGTTTGACTTGGCGCTTCAGATTCATGACCGTGATGCCCACGAAGATGTCGTGAAAACTCTGCTGCGAGTTGGAGCCCCGGAGCGTACTGTTTTTCACTGCTACTCAGGAGATATTGAACTCGCAGAAATTTGCAAAGAAAACGGTTGGTATCTCTCGTTTGCTGGAAACATCACCTTCAAGAAAAACCAACACCTGAGAGATTCGCTGTTGGTCGGAGATAGATCACAAATTTTGATAGAAACTGACGCCCCTTTCCTCACTCCTGAACCACTGCGAGGCCGTCCAAATGCACCATATCTTGTTCCCCACACATTGCGGTTTATGGCCGAGCTATTAGACGTTTCCGAAAATGAGCTGGCCGAGCAGTTCAATAGGAACACCGAAGCCGTATATGGTTCCTGGGCAGAGGGGCTCTAAAACAATTGCTAGGTGCAAATGAAATTCGTCAGCTTGCCAGCAAGCTGAACATCAAGCCGACAAAAAAACTTGGCCAAAACTTTGTAATCGACCCGAACACAATCAACCGTATTGTTACTGCATCCGGAATCACGCCAACTGATCGGGTTGTCGAAATCGGACCCGGACTGGGGTCTTTAACACTTGGAATTCTGGCGGTCACCAACTCCGCAATAGCAGTTGAAATAGATCCAGTGTTGGCCGCAGAGCTCCCTGAAACGATAGCTAGACATGCACCCGGTGCAACGCTTCAATTGGTGCAGGCAGACGCCCTGAGGATCACTGAACTTCCCGAGGAGCCAACTGCACTGGTTGCGAATCTGCCTTACAACATCTCGGTTCCCGTGCTGCTGCATTTTCTAGAGACATTTCCTTCTATCAAGAAGGGGCTAGTTATGGTTCAAGCAGAGGTTGCCCATCGCCTAGCCGCAAAGCCAGGTGGCAAGGAATACGGTTCACCGAGTCTCAAAATGTCTTGGTATGGGTCTGCAAGGCTTGCCGGCAACATCGGTAGGCATGTGTTCTGGCCTGCGCCAAATGTTGATTCTGCGCTGGTTTATTTTGAGCACTCGATTGAGCGCACTGAAGACCGCAAAGCGGTCTTCGCGGCAATCGACGCGGCCTTCGGGCAGCGCAGGAAGACTCTTCGTCAAGCACTATCAACCTGGGCAGGCTCTGCCCAATTAGCAGAAGAAATTTGCAAGAGGGCTGGGGTTGATCCTGGCTCCAGGGGTGAGCAGCTATTGATTGATGACTTTATTGCGATAGCAGGCGCCAAATGATTAGCGCGATTGCTCCAGCAAAAATCAACCTTGCGTTCTTCGCTGGGCCCAAAAGACCCGATGGTTACCACGATGTAGTGAGTGTTTATCAGGCACTGGACCTTTTTGAAAAAGTTAGTGTCGAACCGGCTTCGGAATGGGTTGTTGAAGTTGTGGGTGCTCGTCTGAAAGAGTCCGCAAGAATCCCAAGTGACAAGACAAACCTGGTGGTGAAGGCAGCGCTGGCTCTTGCCAGCCACGCAGGAATATCTAAACCGCAAGCAATGAGGTTTGTTATTGAGAAACAGGTCCCACCGGCAGCCGGAGTCGCCGGTGGCTCAGCCGATGCGGCCGCTAGCCTAATCGCACTCAATAAAGCCTGGACGTTAGACCTAAGTCGCGAAGAGTTGGCAGTTGTCGGCTCTAAAGTCGGCGCTGATGTACCATTTGCCCTGCTTGGTGGAACAGCCCTTGGTGTCGGAACGGGTGCTGAACTATCTGTGCTGCCAGCCTTCCCAGAAAGTCACGTGTTGCTGGTTTTTAGCACCCCCGGATTGGCAACCGCTGATGTTTTTGGCGAGTTTGACAGACTGCAACCACTCGGTGATCTTGTTGATGCTGCAACAGTTAGAGAGCGTTACCTGTCAGACCCCGCGGTAATTATTGGATCGAATAGCCTTGACAGTGCTGCCTTTTCGCTACGGGGAGACCTGCCTGGAATAGCTGAAACAATCCCTGACTACAGGGCTCATTTGTCCGGCTCAGGTCCAACACTTTATTTACTCAGTGACTCGAGGTCGCAAGTTGAGAATTGGGCTCGGTCGTTTTCGGAACTGGGGCTTGAAACTTTGATAACAAAGACCTCACCAGCTGGAGCGGAGCTAGAAAACTAATGGCTCACCTAATGGGTGCTGAGTCAATCAGGCATGAGTTTCCAACCAAAGAAGTCTTCTCCGGTGTCACGGTTGGCATAAACGAGGGTGATCGAATTGGCATTGTTGGTAGGAACGGTGACGGTAAATCAACTCTGCTAAAAATCTTGACGAAGCAGTTCACTCCTGACCAGGGGCGTGTCACCTGGCGGAGCGATATCCGCGTTGGCTTTTTGACTCAGGTTGACGCCCTAAACGATGAAAACAGCATTGCCGAGTCAGTGGTGGGGGACACGCCCGAGCACGAGTGGGCGTCTGATCCAAAAATCCGAGAGGTACTTTCTGGACTGTTGGGAGATCTCGATTGGCACCAGAAGGTTGGGCCATTATCTGGAGGGCAGCGCCGAAGGGTTGCGCTGGCGGTTCTGCTGGCTGGCGACTTCGATGTGCTTTTTCTGGACGAACCAACCAACCACCTCGATGTTGATGGAGTGGCCTGGCTTGCGGATCACCTGAAGACCAGGTGGCCAAAGAGCATGGGTGGATTGGTGGTCATTACCCACGACCGCTGGTTCCTAGACGCGGTCTGCAACCTGACCTGGGAGGTTTACGGGGGCAAAATTGAGCCTTTCGAGGGCGGCTATGCCGCCTATGTTCAGCAAAGAGCTGAACGCTCTCGTCAGGCGGCTGTGATTGAAAATCGCCGGCAGAATCTTCTGCGAAAAGAACTTGCCTGGCTTGGCCGTGGTGCACCGGCTAGAACGGCAAAGCCTAAATTTCGAATTGACGCAGCCCTTGAACTAATTGCCAATGAGCCACCGCCTCGAAACAGTGTCGAATTGGCAAAGCTTGCAACAACAAGGCTGGGCAAAGATGTTTTAGACATGGAAGATGTCAGCTACAGCTTCCCGGACGGGTTAGTGATTCTGGATAATCTGACCTTCCGATTGGGTCCCGGCGACCGGGTTGGGTTTGTTGGTGCCAACGGTGTCGGCAAGACCACGCTCATGAAGCTGATCACCGGTGAGTTATCACCTCAAGCCGGAAAAGTGAAAATCGGTAAAACCGTAAAGTTTGCAAAACTCTCGCAGGATGTCCACGAGCTGGATAAGCACTCAGATGAGCGGATATTTGACCTGATCAGGCGTGAAAAGACCACCTTTATGGTTGGCAAGAAAGAGGTTGGGACTGGCCAGCTATTGGAACAGCTTGGTTTTGACCAGCAGCAGCTCCAAACCCCAATCAAGGACCTTTCCGGCGGCCAGCGAAGAAGGCTTCAGCTATTGAGGCTGCTGTTCAGTGAGCCGAATGTTCTGATTCTGGACGAACCGACAAACGACCTTGACACAGACATGCTGGCTGCGATTGAAGATTTGCTTGACTCTTGGCCCGGATGTCTCATCGTGGTGTCTCACGACCGCTACTTGCTTGAGCGAGTAACCGATAATCAGTATGCGATGCTCGGTGACGGCAAGCTTCGTCACCTCACTCAGGGTGTGGAGCAATACCTTTCGTTGAGAAAGGGCACCGCCGCCGGATCAAATGCCACTTCACCTACCACCACACCAAAGGTGACAGGGGCTGAAAAGCGGAATCTAGAAAAGGAGCTTGCCAGGTTAGAGCGAGCAATTCAGAAGAATAAAACCTTGCTTGCAGACCTTTCAGCTCAACTTGTTTCGACTGACCCATCAGACTTCGAAGTCTTAGTTGAATTGGGTGAAAAACAGCAAAAAGCAGGGCTCGAGATCGATTCTCTGGAAGAGCTTTGGCTGGATGTTGCTCAAAAACTGCAAGTCGGCTGAAATACTGGCAGACTTATCACACGAGACCAAGGTCTCATTCCGCTCTAGTGTAACGGCAGCACGGCGCTCTTTGGAGGCGTCCGGTCTAGGTTCGAATCCTAGGGGCGGAGCAGGCATGAACATAGGAGGACGATGGCTCAGCTAGCAGTTATTGTGCTCGCCGCTGGTGAAGGCACCAGGATGAAATCTGCAAAACCAAAGGTCTTGCATGAAATCGCAGGCTTGCCACTTCTAGGGCATGTGCTTTCTACTGCCTTCTCGCTTGCAGCAGACCACGTTGTTACGGTGCTGGGGCATGAAAAAGAGCTGATTTCAAGTCACATCAAAGAGACTTTCCCAAGCACACTGATAGCAATCCAGAGCCCAACTCCTGGAACAGGCGCTGCAGTTGAAGCGGGCTTGGCAGCCCTTCCCAAAAACTTCCAGGGTGACATTGCGGTGTTATCGGGCGACGTTCCATTGCTTGACACCGGAAGCATCCAAGAGCTTCTTGAAATGCACAGGAGTGGGCAGAATGCGGCGACGCTAATTTCCAGTATCGCTGCGGACCCATCCGGCTACGGTCGAATCTTGCGCTCCAGAGAGAGCTTCATGGGCATCGTGGAGCACAAGGATGCCTCCGAGGCAGAGCTTGAGATAACCGAGGTGAATGCCGGGGTTTACGTATTCGATGCCGGTCACTTGACTACTGCACTGGGAAAAGTGGGCACCAACAATTCTCAAGGCGAAAAATACCTAACCGATGTGCTTTCAGTGCTGCTGCAGGAGGGTCAAAAGGCCGCTGCGCACCCAATCAATGATCAGTGGCTGGTTGCGGGCATCAATGATCGCAAGCAATTGGGTGACGTTGCGGCAGAGTTGAACGCCCGTATCGTTGCAGCCTGGCAGCTGGCGGGTGTGACGGTGGTCGAGCCTGCCTCAACCTGGATTGACATCACCTGTCAGCTTGGCCAAGACGTAATTCTTGAACCGAGCACAAGGCTTCGAGGTCTAACCAAAATTGGTTCCGGTTCGATAATTGGCCCAGATACCACCATCACTGACAGCGCAATTGGTGAGCAGGTGGTTGTTTCAAGGTCTCAGGTCTCAGGAGCAGAAATAGCCTCAAATGCAAATGTTGGACCCTTTGCCTACATCAGACCCGGTACTAGCCTCGGGGCCAATGGAAAAATCGGCGCTTTTGTCGAGGTCAAGAATGCTCAAATCGGCGAGGGCGCCAAGGTTCCTCACCTGTCCTATGTTGGCGATGCAAGTATTGGTCAAGGCACAAACATCGGTGCTGGAACTATTTTCGCCAACTACGACGGGGTCAATAAGCACCGCACCACAATAGGATCTTTTGCTAGAACCGGCAGTGCTAACACCTTTGTTGCACCCGTTGAGGTTGGAGATGGTGCCTACACGGCAGCAGGTTCAACTATTCGTCGGAGGGTCGAGTCTGGGGCGCTAGCATTGAACCCAGCAGCACAAAAGAATCTTGCCGGTTGGGTGTTGGCCAATCGCCCCGGATCTGCAGCTGCAAAGGCTGTAACAGAAGACGTAAGTACAGATACGGAGTAAGTGGATGGCGATCGAGAAACCTGCTAGCAAGCAACTGGTTATTGCGTCAGGCAGGGCTCACCAGCCTCTTGCTCAAGAAGTTGCAGACATCCTCAACACCGAGTTGGTTCCGGTAACGGCATACGATTTTGCCAACGGCGAGACCTTCGTTCGTTACGAACGAAGTGTCAGAGGTGTTGATGCTTTTGTTATTCAGGCTCACCCTGCACCGATAAACCACTGGCTAATGGAACACCTGCTCATGGTCGATGCAATGAAAAGAGCATCGGCGAAGCGCATAACCGTTGTCGCCCCGTTTTTTCCCTATGCAAGGCAGGACAAGAAACACAAGGGGCGCGAGCCAATTTCAGCCAGGCTGGTAACTGACCTCTATCAAACATCTGGCGCAGACAGGCTTATGTCAGTCGACCTCCATGCACCGCAGATTCAAGGATTTTTCAACGGACCGGTGGACCACCTTTGGGCGTTGCCACTGCTCGCCGACCACGTTGCAGCCACTTTTGGAACCGACAATCTAACGATTGTTTCTCCAGACTCTGGAAGAGTCAGGGTGGCAGATATCTGGGCAGACAGACTTGGCACACCACTGGCAATTGTGCATAAGCGCAGGGATCCAGACAAGCCGAACCAGGTTCAGGTAAATGAAATTGTCGGAGATGTTTCGGGCAGAGACTGCTTGCTGGTAGATGACATGATCGACACGGGTGGCACAATCCTGGCTGCAGCCAAAGCTCTCAAGGCAAATGGAGCCGCAAGGGTAATTGTTGCCGCAACTCACGCGGTGTTTTCACCCCCCGCGGTTGAGCGCTTGAGCGACCCGGTTATTGATTCCGTTGTCGTGACTAACACGCTGCCGATCACTCCGGAAAAAGAGTTCGAAACTCTAACCGTTCTGTCTATTGCTCCGTTGATTGCAAAAGCTATTGCAGCTGTTTTCTATGACGATTCAGTGAACTCACTCTTCCCCGGTCACGCATAAACAGTTCTTTTCTCATCTGACCTAGAACTCCGGCTTCATTTCGGCTAGTATTTTGGGAGTTCAGCGGCGAGGGATACGAAAAAAGTATCCGTAATCGACGGGGTCCCATTCCTCGCCTTACATCTGAAGAGGAATGCATGTCTGAGAACAAAATCAATGCGGAGATCCGCGAATCATTCGGAAAAGGCGCTGCCCGCAAGTTGCGTGCTGCAGGCCGCACCCCGGCAGTCATTTATGGTCACGGCCATGACACTCGCCACATCGACCTTCCTGCCCACGAGGTAGCACTGGCTCTTAGGACCAAGAACGCACTTCTTGACCTCACAATTGCTGGTAAGTCAGAGCTAGTGCTTGTAAAGAGTGCTTCCAAAGACCCAGTCACCCAGATCATCGAGCACGTTGACTTGGTTGAGGTTAAGAAGGGTGAGAAGGTTCACGTTGAGGTTCCTGTTCACGTTGTTGGTGAGCCAATGGGTGGAACTGTTGTAGACCTTGAGCACAAGACCGTAAAGGTTGAGGCTGAGGCAACTCACATCCCGAACTACCTAGAGCTTCACATCAACAAGGAAAATGCTGCTGGACACCACTACTTGGTCAGCGACATAGTTATCCCAGACGGTGTTGTCATGGAGCTTGCTCCAGACGAGCTTGTTGCTTCCGTAATCGAAACCAAGGCCGGAGCTGCCGAAGATGAAGTTGATACAGAGACTGCAGCAGAGGGTGAAGCCACAGAGGCAGCCACTGAAGCAAGCGAAGAATAAAGATTCCTGGCTGATAGTCGGACTCGGTAATCCCGGGTCCGACTATCAATCAAATCGTCACAACGTCGGTCAGATGACCGTCGATGCAATTGCAAAGCGCCACTCACTGACCTTCAAGTCACACAAATCTAGGGCCCTTGTGGCTCAACTGACTTTGCCCAATGGTGACTCGGTATTGCTCGCGAAGAGCATGGGTTTCATGAATGTCTCGGGTGAACCGGTTGCTCTTTTGGCTAAGTTCTACTCCATTGAAACCGAGCGCATTATCGTCATTCACGATGAGCTGGATCTCGATTTTGGTGACATTCGCAAAAAGTTTGATGGTGGTCATGCTGGACACAACGGCTTGAGGGACGTCAGCGCCAAGTGCGGCACAAATTACCACCGGGTCCGAATCGGCATCGGGAGGCCCCCGGGTCAAATGCCGGTTGCCAGTTTCGTGCTGCAGAATTTCTCCACTGTGGAGAAAAAAGAAGTCCCGGTCCTGCTCGAGATTGCAGCCGATAAAGCACTTGAGATTATTCAAGAGGATATCTAAATAGAATAGGGCGGTGACCCTGGGCCCTGTATTACAAGCGGCGGCATTGTCACGCCCTCTGGAGCAGGCTCTCGGCTCAAAAGCGAACCTGTTTTTCACTCCCACCAAGACAAGTTATCTTGCAGTTAGCACCCTTGTTTCTCAATCGATTCAGCCAATTGTCATCGTCACCGCAAGCGCCAGGCAATCGGAAGAGTTGACGAGCGCTCTGGTTGCCCTGAATGACAATATCGAAATCATCGATTTTCCAGCATGGGAGACCCTGCCACACGAGCGGCTATCGCCATCCGCCGAAACGGTTGGCAAGAGGCTCAAAGCCCTGCACCGAATGAACCAGCTTGCGGCAAAGCCTGCAAAGCACAAAGTTGCAATCATGATTTCGATTCGGGCTTTATTGCAGCCGGTGATTGGTGGCTTAGAGAAGCACCCGCCATTTCAAATGCTCAAGGGCAAGGAGTACCTGCTACCGGAGCTGTCTCTCAAGCTGATTGAAATTGCGTATGAGCGAGTGGACATGGTCACTCGCAGAGGTGAGTTCGCCATTCGCGGTGGCATTCTGGATGTCTTTCCGACTACGGCGGAGCATGCTGTGCGGCTGGAGTTTTTTGGTGACCATCTAGAAGACATTCGCGAGTTTCAGGTTGCAGACCAGCGCTCAATCGCCACTGAGGTGGACGGCATCGATCTCTACCCGGCGAGAGAAATGTTGATCACGCCAGCGGTTGCAAGCAAGGCCAGAGAGATGGCCCACGAGTTTCCAAACCTAAGTGAGATGCTCACCAAAATCTCTGAGGGCATCCCTGTAGCTGGCATGGAGTCGCTGGCACCAACTCTGGTTCCAAGCTTGGGGCCCATAACGCAGTACCTGCCAGGAGCAACATTTCTACTGATGGAGCCGGAGCTATTGGAAACCAGGGCCAGTGCACTGGTAGAAACGAATGAGGAGTTCTTGCATGCGGCCTGGGACACGGCAATTTCGGGTGGAAGCGCACCCATTGATCTTTCACCTGGTGGCTTCTTAGATTTTTCTCAATTAGTAAGCGAGTTACCCAATACAAACAGGGTGATGCAACTTTCTTCACTGCCCCAGGACAATCACGTCGACCTCGGTTTGAAAGAGATACCGCAGTTTTCTTCAACAAGCGGGTCAATTGACTGGGTGGCAGACCAGCTGGCTCAAAGTCAGAAAATCCTAATCACTGCCAAAGGGCACGGAACAGCAGAGCGCATTGTCGAGCTGCTAACGGCTCAAGCAACACCGGTTGTGCTCACCGAGGTTGCAAGGGCGCCAGAACAGAACCAAGTTCAGGTTCTGGTTGCGGATTTGCCACACGGCTTCGCAATCGCAGGTGCAAGCCTGATCGTCCTAACCGAGTCTGAATTCTTCGGCTCGGCTTCTACATACCAATCACCAAGCACCAGGAGACTCGCCAAGCGCAGGGGGGCTCAGGTGGACCCCTTGACGCTTAAGCAGGGCGACTATGTGGTTCACGAGATTCATGGAATCGGACGCTTCAAGGAGCTAGTGCAACGCAAAAACCTTGCACAAACCAGAGAGTATCTGGTTATTGAATACGCACCACCAAAACGCGGGTATCCCGCAGACACCCTGTTTGTCCCAACCGACCAACTGGACTTTCTCTCCCGCTATGTCGGGGGAGAGGCCCCAGTGTTGTCAAAAATGGGTGGAACCGACTGGGCTAGAGCCAAGGGAAATGCCAGAAAAGCAGTCCGAAAGATCGCAATTGACTTGGTGAAGCTCTATTCCCTGCGAATGAAAGCCAAGGGCCATGCCTTTGGTGCCGACACACCGTGGCAGCACGAACTTGAGCAGGCATTCGCTTTTCAAGAAACCCCAGATCAACTGACCACAATCGATGAAGTAAAAAGGGACATGGAACGCGCTGTCCCGATGGACCGATTGCTTGCAGGCGATGTCGGCTACGGCAAGACAGAGGTTGCCATTAGGGCTGCGTTTAAGGCCATTCAGGACGGCAAGCAGGTTGCGATGCTAGTTCCAACCACCTTGCTGGTCCGGCAACATATGCAAACTTTTCAAGATCGCTACGGTGGTTTCCCGGTAAATGTCCGCGCATTGTCTAGATTTCAAACAGCCAAAGAGATCAAGAAAACCCTTAGCGAAACTGCCACCGGAGCAGCCGATTTGGTAATCGGCACTCACCGCTTGCTTTCCTCCGGAGTGGAATTTAGAAACCTGGGGCTTGTGATTATTGACGAAGAGCAACGATTCGGCGTGGAGCATAAAGAAAAGCTAAAGGAGCTAAAGAACAATGTCGACGTTCTGGCAATGAGTGCCACACCGATTCCAAGAACTCTGGAAATGGCTGTCACCGGAATCAGGGAAATGTCTACGCTTGCAACACCTCCAGAGGAACGACACCCAATTCTCACTTTTGTCGGTGGCTACTCCGAAAAACAGGTGGCGGCAGCCATTCGTAGAGAGCTCATTCGCGAGGGCCAGGTTTTCTTTGTCCACAATCGAGTGGCGACAATCGAGAAGGCTGTGGCGGACCTGCAAAAACTCGTGCCCGAGGCAAGAATCGCGATGGCTCACGGAAAGATGCAAGAGGCGGTCTTGGAGCAGGTGGTGATTGACTTCTGGGAGGGTAAGTACGACGTGCTGGTGTCGACCACAATTATCGAAACAGGCATTGACATTCCAAACGCCAACACATTGATTGTCGACAGGGCCGAAAACTTCGGCCTAAGTCAGCTGCACCAAATTAGAGGCCGGGTTGGAAGATCGAGAGAGCGCGCCTACGCCTATTTCTTTTACGATCCATCGAAGACTCTCAGTGAAACAGCACATGACCGCCTAGCCACAATCGCCACGAACAACGAACTTGGCAGCGGAATGCAGGTTGCCATGAAGGACCTTGAAATACGCGGTGCTGGCAACATGCTGGGTGGTGAGCAGTCAGGTCATATCGCTGGAGTTGGCTTCGACCTTTACCTGCGCATGATTTCTGAAGCGGTCAGTGAATTCCGTGGCGATCCGATTAGCTCTCCTGCTGAACTTAAATTGGAGATACCGGTCGATGCGCGCATCCCACCCGAGTATTTAGACAGTGAAAGGCTCCGCCTAGAGGCTTATCACAAGCTTTCGGCTGCAAGTTCGGCTAAAGCATCCCGAGAAGATTTGGACGCAATCTTGGTGGAGCTGGAGGATCGTTACGGCAAGGCACCAGTTCCAGTCAGACAGCTGGTTCAAGTAACCGAATTGCGCCAGCGGGCTAACCGGTTGAATTTGAAGGACGTCAACCTTTTAGGTGCCCAGGCGAAGCTGGCTCCTGTTGAATTATCCGAGGCTGAAGTGGTCGCGCTTAGCCACAAGATTCCTGGCACCAGATATTTGCAAAGCTCTCAGCTCTTGTCTTTGCCGATGCCAGTTTCTTCAGGGTTGGATCCTGTCAGTGACCAAGAAGTGATTGACTGGGTTTGGAAAGTATTCATAATCGTATTTGGAGAGTCTTTTGGAAAAATTAGCAAGTCTGATTAGAACTATCCAGCAACTAAGAGCACCTGGTGGCTGCCCCTGGGATGCGGAACAGACACACGAGTCGTTAGTTCAGTACCTGCTGGAGGAAACCTATGAGCTGATTGATGCGATTGAATCTGGTTCTAGGGAAGAGGTTCTTGAGGAGCTTGGCGATGTCCTCTATCAGGTTATTTTTCATTCAGACATGGCAAGCCATGGCAGCCTCGGTGAGGCTTTTAGCCTGGAAGACGTAGCCGACAAAATGGAACAGAAGATGATTTCTAGGCACCCCCACGTTTTCGGTTCGACTGAGGAGCGCGAGAGGTTCGCCGCGGAAAACGGTGAAGACGTTGTCAAAAACTGGGAGGGCCACAAGAAACTCGAAAAGCCAGAACGAACCAGCATTTTGGACGGTGTCCCGCAGTCAATGCCAGCACTGGCGCTGACCAGCAAGGTAATGGGAAAAGCGGAAAAAGCTGGAATTTTGGAAGAGGGAGAGATCCCCACCATTCCCATGGAAACAGAGCAAGAGCTGGGGAAGCTCCTTCTCGCTGTGGTTGCCAGCGCTAGGTCCGCAGGGCTGGATCCAGAGCGGGCACTCAGGGAGGCAAATCGTGAACTACAGGCTGAAATTAGAGCTGCCGAGCTGGAGGGCGATTTTGATGCAGGCGTTATTGGAGTGTCGGATTAGCCGAACAGTGATTCAAAGTCGCTGAATCCAGAATCCAAAACCTCAGAGGGGGTTCTTGGATCATCAGTCTCTGCCCACCAAATCAAGATCGCAACCGAGGCTGAGAGCATTGCAGCCGACACTGCCTTTGCTCTAAGAGCGTCCCCTCCAAAACGAATCACAGCGTTCTCAAGGACTTGCCTAGCTTCATCTAGCTGGCCCTGACCCCAGCCGTAAACTTCGGGGGATGAGCCGATAATTTTTAGTCTCAGCCGAACTGTCTCCAGGGAGTTGTCTGCCATGTGCATTGCATCCACCCACGAGCGGTGCAGCAGCTGAACAACAGTTGACGCTTTCTCGGTTTCCAGTTGCCTCGCTAGCTCGACGTTGAACTTATGCATTCCTCCCCAAACGACTGCCGCCTTTGATGGAAACACTCGGAAGAGGTTCGATCTAGAAATACCAGCTTCGGCTGCCACCTGTTCCATCGTCACACGATCAATTCCGTGCTCGCTGAAAAGCCTGAGTGCAGTCAAGCCAACAGCGGCCGGATCGGTGGTCACTGGACGACCTCGACCTTGTTTGGATTGCTGAGTAGTCATTGCCCCCAAGAGTACCAAGATGAAATGGGGGTGGCTATGATTTTTGGGACTTGATGCGGATGGCAGCCGACTTGTTCAGTGGCTGTGCCACACTTGTCAGGTGGCTAATCAAGTTAATCCTCCCAGGGGAATGCGGGACATCCTTCCCGGTGAAAAGCGCACTCGAGAGCAGTTGATTTCAACTATCCGCACTCAGTATTTGCAGCGTGGGTTTCAAGAAATTGAAACACCCGCTCTGGAGGACATTTCAAAGTTGACTTCTGGCCAAGGCGGAGACAACGAAAAGCTGGTGTTCCAGGTAATGAAGCGGGGCGAAGACCTAGAAGCCGCAAAGGCTAAAAACGAGCCTTTGGCAGACCTGGGCTTGCGTTTTGACCTCACCGTTCCGCTGACTAGATATTTTGCAACCAATCAGGCTTCACTGCCGAAGGTATTTAAAGCGATTCAAATCGGCCCTGTTTGGCGAGCCGAGCGACCACAAAAGGGTCGCTACAGGCAGTTCATGCAATGTGACATCGACATAATTGGAGATTCCTCAATGCTGGCCGAGGCTGAGTTGCTATCTGCGTCACTTGCAGCACTCGATGCACTTGGGCTGGAAGCTGCAACCATTCGCGTGAACCATCGCAAGGTTTTGACTGAGAACATTAAGAACCTCGGAATCAGTGAGGGTGACCAGCTTTCAGCAATGATTACCATCGACAAGTTGGACAAGATCGGCATCGAAGGAGTCTGCAAAGAGCTCGCAGCTAAGTTTGACGATCAAGTGGCCGAAAGGGCATCCGAGTGGCTTGGCAGTCTTAGCCAGGAGTCTTTCCCGCCAGAATTACAAGATTTAGTGTCAAGCCTTGGAAACCAGAAAAGCAGACTGGTTTATGACGCAAGTTTGGTTCGGGGCATGGGCTACTACACCGGAGCAATCTTTGAAATTCAGCACCCTGAAGCAAATTCTTCAATTGGTGGTGGTGGCCGTTACGACTCGATGGTTGGCAAGTGGGCCGGAGTCGACGTGCCGGCGGTGGGTATCTCACTTGGCTTTGAGCGCATCGTTGAACTTGCTCAGCCTGTTGAACTACAAGAAAAGACACTGGCTTTGATTCTGGCAAGCCCCGCCGATACCGAAATAGGACTTGCGCTGCAAGACGAGGTAATCGCATCGGGTAAAAACTGCAGACTAGAAATTCAACAAAAAAACTTCAAGGCCCAACTGACTGCTCTTGGTCAACTCGGGGTCACAGAATTTGCCAATGTTGAACCGGGAGTAACAACCTTGGATGGTTTGAAAATACGAACTCTTGACTAAATGGGTAAACTTTTGGGCGAAACGAAGCCAGCGCTGTTTTCCTTTTTCTTCATTCCAGTAATTAGTAGCCAAAGCTAGGAGACAATTTGTCCATCATCACTGCAATAGGTGCCCGCGAGATTCTTGATTCAAGGGGCAACCCAACCATCGAGGTTGAGGTCTTGCTGTCAGATAACTCTTTTGGTCGCGCTGCTGTTCCGTCGGGTGCATCAACCGGTGCATTTGAGGCCCATGAATCCCGCGATGGAGACAAGGCTCGCTACCTGGGCAAGGGTGTTCAGAACGCAGTTCGAGCCGTTGTTGAGACTGTTGACTTGGCGCTAGTGGACTTTGATGCAACTGAGCAGCGTGCTGTCGATGCAGAGTTGATCAAGATCGACGCAACCGCCAACAAATCACAGCTTGGTGCAAATGCAATTCTGGGTGTCTCACTTGCTGCCTCTCGTGCCGCGGCTGACTCAGTAGACCTGCCTCTCTACCGCTACCTTGGTGGATCAAACGCCTGTGTCTTGCCGGTGCCACTGATGAACATTATCAATGGCGGTGCTCACGCTGACAATGGTGTAGACATTCAGGAATTCATGATTGTTCCTCTCGGAGCAGAGACATTTTCCGAGGCACTTCGCTGGGGTGCAGAGGTGTACCACACGTTGAAGAAGCTCCTTACTGAAAAAGGTCTTGCAACCGGTTTGGGTGATGAGGGTGGATTTGCGCCTGACCTTCCAACCAACGCTGCAGCCCTAGATTTGATCTCTGAGGCCATCAAGCTGGCCGGTTACAAGCTCGGCACTGAAATTGCTCTAGCTCTAGATGTTGCTTCAACCGAGTTCTATGACGAAGCTGCTGGCCACTACAACTTTGAAGGATCAAAGAAGTCTGCTGCCGAGATGGTTGCTTACTACGCAGAGCTCTTGGCTAACTACCCGCTGGTTTCCATCGAAGATCCTCTTGCCGAAGACGACTGGGAGGGCTGGGCTCAGATGACTGCAGAGCTTGGTGAAAAGGTCCAGTTGGTTGGAGATGACCTATACGTTACAAACCCAGCTCGACTTCAAAAGGGCATCGACATGGCCGCTGGAAATGCAATTTTGGTAAAGGTGAACCAAATCGGAACACTCACCGAAACCATGGATGCAGTTTGGCTAGCGCAGACTCACGGCATGAATGCAATCATCTCTCACCGCTCCGGTGAAACTGAGGACACCTACATCGCGGACTTGGCAGTTGCAACCAATGCGGGCCAGATTAAGACTGGTGCCCCTGCCAGGTCTGAACGTGTCGCAAAGTACAACCAGTTACTTCGTATTGAGGAAGAGCTAGGCGACGCAGCCAAATATGCTGGAAGATCCGCTTTTCCAAAATACCGCGACTAACCATCACGCCTGAAGGGTCTTTGGCTCATCTGGTTTTAGTATCGAGAAGTCATGGCTGCAAATTCACGCGAACCAAGAATCCCTGTCTCTTTGAGCCAGGGAAGAATTCTGCAGCGCATGCTGAAGCTCAATGGCGCATCTGTCAGCGTAATTCTGGTGATTATTTTGGGAACTTATTTGATTTCTCCAGACGTTCAGAGTTACCTGAACCAGCGTCGCCAGATTGTTGAGATAGAGCAGAGCATCCAGTTAGCCAAAGACGCCGTGGTGGATATGCAAGCCGAGCGAGATCGCTGGCAGGACCCGGCATACATCCGCTCGCAGGCACGCGACAGGCTTTACTACGTTCTTCCAGGAGAAGTCTCTTACTTGGTAATGGATTCTGAAGGTTTGGACTTCTCTGACACTTCCAACACCCTGGGCGCTGTCTTGGCTCAAAAAAGAAGTGCGGACGAAATCAGCCTTGAAGTTTCTGCAGCCAAGGAGAATTGGGTCGATTCGCTTCTCGAAGTGCTGCTCCGCTCCGCTCTTGAGACTCCCACTGAGGAGGCTGAGTAATGGTTTCTGACGCAGATGTCACAGAGGTTACCCGTCAGCTCGGCCGGCCTGCCAGGGGAATTGTGGAGGTTGCAGCAAGGTGCGTGTGTAAGAGGCCGGTTGTTGTGAAGACCACACCAAGGCTTGACGATGGCACCCCGTTCCCAACTCTTTTTTACCTCACTCAAACCG
>Ga0209138_1001472_pt1 | contig 20164 bp, 15 predicted proteins | sample SaaInl3SG_22_DNA_FD_184645 | JGI IMG/M metagenome (GOLD analysis project Ga0209138, IMG submission 184645) | Marine microbial communities from expanding oxygen minimum zones in the Saanich Inlet - ESP_153SG_22_DNA (SPAdes) (version 2) | ecosystem: Environmental > Aquatic > Marine > Intertidal...
TCGAACAAAGGGGGCGCTTCTGCCAAGGGATCAACTTCAGCAAAGAGCTGATTGTAGTAGGTGAAATTTTCGAGCCGCTGTAACCAACCCGAAACGGATCCCCACTTTGGATGGGACAAGGTCGCCGATAGATTGGTAATTTTCTCGTTCTCTAAGTTTTCGTTGTGCCAATTGTAGGAAGCATAATTACTTCGGTAACGAATGAAATTTAAATTTGGACTCTTGTTGATAAAACTGAGCTTACCTTCGAAAAACATCTCATTCTTCAGGGAAATCTTCCCCAGGACACTAATCTCATCGCTAAGTCGATCGCCCAAAATGGTTTTGTTAAAATGAGCGGTCAGATCAAATCCGCGCCAATTAAAGACATAGTCGGCGTTCAAAAAGCCTTGATTCGTTTCCAAGGCGAGTGGAAGGGATTCTTCAGGCGTGTCTTCGGGTACCTCAAAGAAATAATCAATTGTGGAATAGTCCAAAGCTGCAGTGAGTTCACCCAAAAGAGGATTGATTAATTTGGTTTCAAATCTGTTTGTCAAGATCTTCCATCGCACACGGTCATTGATTGAAGTATTATAAACTCTTGTGCCAAAATAGCCCGAAACCGAAGAGTCTGTATAAATATAAGATTTGGTTTCATCCATGATTTGGTGTCCAACTGTCCAACTAGACTCATCACTTTCATTGGGTTGCACCAAGGCAAAGTGATGCGCTAAAAAAGAACGTTTTCCTTTAAGGGTGTTTTCGGCTCTTTTTAAGCGAACATCGAGAACAGAACGTTCTATAAAATCTGGATCACCCGATTCAAAAAGAGTAATTCCCTCTGCGGTTATCCCACCATTTTCTTGATTCCCTAGGTTTTGAGACACATAATGTGCTTTGGCCTTGTAGCGCTCGTTCTCGGTTTGATAGGTAAAGGATACCCGAAAAGCTTCTGAATTAGAGCGTTGATTGACATACTTCCCCTGTGAGCGCATCCCACGATAGGCTACGGCAAAATTAAATTGTGGACTGGTATTGACGGTAATCAAGGCGTCAGACATCTGTCCTTGTTCCATGGTTGTTCTAAAAAACAATTCTGTCAACGGTGTGGGTACTCTATAGTATTTAATATCTTCAACTTCAAAAAAAGAAAAATGCTTTGAACGAGCTCCCATTTGAGGCTGGAGAGAACCTTCGGTAAAATCATAGCCTAAACGATTAAAGGCATGTCCCATATTTACAAAAGGCAATAGCTCAAAATAATCTTTCCGCAAAAAGTTTGTTTTATACTCTTTCTGAATCGTCAAGGTTGTATCGACAAAAACCGTTTTGCTTCCGTCTTGAAAGATTTGATACATATCTATGTTTACCAGAGTATCAATGACCTCCTCTTTCAATACTTGTTCAATAAACTTTTTCTTTTTGGCAGGCTCCTCTTTTTTTACTGCCAGTGAATCTATGCCGACAGCTGCTTGCTCTTGATTAAGTGTTAATGTAGTTACTGAAGAAACTGAAGGGACTATCTCTTCGCGATCTTGCGCCCAAGAAAAAGAGAATGTCATCAATAATAGACTTACAAAAAAACGCTGTAACATTGAATACTTTATTTTGTGCGAAGTTATGATTAAATTTGTTTCACCTTTATATATTTAAAGAAGGCTTTGGAAAAAAGAATAACGCAATAAACTATTACAAACCATCAATAATATTCGTTCGCAGACTTTTTTACATCAAATGGGATTACCTCTACAATATAGCAAACTGCTGGAAGCCGGAACAGATGAAGCTGGTAGAGGCTGCCTTGCAGGCCCCGTAACTGCAGCAGCAGTAATCCTTCCTCCAGATTTTTCCCACCCACTTTTGAACGATTCAAAAAAAATGAGTGAAAAACAACGTTTTAGCTTAAGGCCAATTATTGAAAAGGAAGCTTTGGCTTTTGCAGTAGCTCATTGCTCAATAAAAGAAATTGATCAACTCAACATCCTTCATGCATCGATCAAAGCCATGCACAAGGCCATAGGACTTTTATCCATTCGTCCTTCATTTATTGCCGTTGACGGAAATCGATTTCACCCCTATGAAAACATCCCGCATATGTGTCTTATTAAAGGAGATGGGCGTTTTCAAAATATTGCTGCTGCTTCTGTTTTAGCGAAAACGTATCGTGATGATCTTATGCTTAAATTGGATAAAAAATTTCCAGCCTATCACTGGAAATCCAACAAAGGCTATCCCACCAAAGCCCATCGAGAAGGGATTCGATCATTCGGTTCTTGTATCCATCACAGAAAATCTTTTCGATTACTTCCCGAACAACTTCCTATTGAGTTTTGAGTTTCTTATTTTTACACCCAATACGCACCACTTATGCAATTTCGCTCAACTCCTTTTACAATTATTTATTCCTTGTTCTTGACCTTTTTAATAGTGTCCTGTGAACAATCTTCTACTAGCAGCACTTCTTTGCTGGATTGGGTTCCCCAAAACACACAATTAGTACTGCAATTAAATGACATTAACGAGACGAGAAATGCGCTGAAAAATAATCCAGTATTAAAACACCTAGGGGAAACATCACCCGCCTTAGCAAAAAAAATGACTGCCTTATATAGCGCTGAAATCACCCCTCAATTGATTAGCTTAACCAAGTATGGGAAAGATGAAAAAGCCCTTAGCCTGGTATATAAAGCTGCAATTGACAGTAGTTTTTTAAGCTTACCTAAAGTTACCTATAGCGATGAGACTATTTATGTTCAAGAAAATCAAGATGGAGTGGTTTTTACAGCATTTATTGATGGATTTACCCTGCATTCTGACACTAAAATAGTACTGGAGAATTGTATTCGAAATTACAAACAAAAGGCCAAAGCAATTCGAAATGCTCGCTTCTATTCAATAGCTCAAACAGCCGATGCGCAAGCACCTGTAAATATTCACCTTCAAGGAAATGGGGAGAAAAGTTTTTCAAAAGCATTTGACTCACTTCCCCTATTCCCTCGCATTGGACAAAGTTGGGCAACCTATGACCTGAATTTTACCTCTGAAAACGTTGAGTTGGATGGTTTGCTGAAGATTGTCGATTCATTGGGAGATCCAGTGGGACTGCTCCAAGATAGTGCTCCTAAAAAATCGCTCATCACTCAAGCAATTCCGAATAGCATGAGTGGGTTCCTGTCTTTTGGATTGGATAATGTTCAGACCCTAGAAAACAAATTTAAAAAATGGGTACTTTTCCACAACTTACCCTTGTCCTCAACCGATTTGTCTCCCCTAAAAAGTGTAGACGAAATTGCTCTAATAGAAGTGGCGAATGAAACCAGCGCTGTCTTTCACTTACGCGATGAAGAAAGTGCCAAAGTAAGTTTTCTCCCAGATAGTCCAGAATACAATTACCGAGATGTTTCCTATTTTGCAAATTCTCTTGACCGAAAAGTAACTACACTCATCAGCGCTCTGGGAAGAGAAGTAACGATTAATTGGGTAGCAAAGTTGGACGATTTCCTTTTCTTTAGTCCAACAGAGGCGGGATTAAAAACATTGATTGCCGCCTACAAAGACGAAAAAACATTGGGGAAAAATATCCAATTCCAATCTTTTTATGAAGATGCCTTGAGTGATAAAAGTAATTTGCAATGGGTTGTAAGTACATCAAAAATAAAAGGGCGCTTCCCTTCAAATGCTTTATGGAAGAATATCGATACCCAAAAATTACCCTTCCTTGCCTTGCAAGGAATCGTCGAAGATAGTTTTTTACACCTTCATTTTCGGTTTTATAAAAACGATCAAGAAAAAAACCAACAAACTGTTTCCAATGCAGCATTGTTGTCCTTAGAAAAGTCGCTCGCCACTGCTCCTCAATGGATAAAAAACCACCGAACTAAAGAAAAAGATATTGTTGTTCAAGACCAAGACAATATGTTGTATTTGTTTTCCAATACAGGTAAACTTTTTTGGAAGAAACAACTCTCCAGTAGGATCCAAGGGGAAATACAACAGGTGGATCTCTATAAAAACGGGCGTTTGCAAATGGCTTTCCGCACTGAAGATCGATTTTATATTTTGGATCGCAATGGAAAAATTGTACCTCCCTTTAATATAAAAATAAAGAATACTGCTCCTATTCAGCCTCTGGCGGTGTTTGATTATGATCAACGCAGAGATTATCGCTTTGTGTTGGTGCAGGGAAAAAACTTAGAAATGTTTGACGGAAAAGGCCGCAAAGTAAAAGGATTTAATTTTAAGCAAGCTAAATCGCCGATTGTTTCAACACCCAAACACATTCGCATTGATAGCAAAGATTTTATTGTTGTAAAAGAAGAAAATGGCACCCTGCACTTATTGAACAGAACCGGAAAGTCCCGTGTGAAGATTAAAGAAAAAATCACTCTGTCAGATCAAGAGATTCATGCTTATCTAAAAACCTTTACCACCACAGACCAAGCTGGAAACCTTATTCAAATCGATACCCGAGGAAATGTGGTTAAAAGCGACTTAGGCTTAGATAAAGAACATGCCATTGCCACAACTACAAAGTCCCTAGTAACACTTTCTGAAAATGTTTTAACCCTAAAAGGCATTCCTGTCACCCTTCCTTATGGTCAGTACACCGCACCAAAAATATTCTACCTCAACAATGTCTTATACATCTCTGTTACAGACTTAGACGCCAAAAAAGTGTACCTATACCTTAGTGATGGTAGTCCTGTGACTGGCTTTCCTGTTTATGGTACTTCTGCGATTGATTTGGTCAATGCAGACAAGGACAAAGCATTGGAGTTTGTCGTACAATCGGAGACCAATGATGTTTTAATCTATGAGATTAGGTAGTCGAAAGTTCAGCTGAAAAGAGATTTGCTAAATGAACTAAAATTTTTGCTTTTACTTCGGCTAAAGGAACCGTTCGTTTTAATTCACGCTCCAGCGAGCTAACCCCCTTCCCTTGAATTCCACAGGGAATGATATAATCAAAATAGGATAAATCTGTATTTACATTTAAGGCAAATCCGTGCATGGTTACCCAGCGGCTTGCCTTGACCCCCATGGCGCATATCTTGCGTGCAAAAGGAGTGCCAACATCCAACCAAACGCCCGTTTCTCCTTCGCTTCTTTCAGCTTTCAAACCATATTCCTCGAGGGTCAAAATAATGGCTTCTTCCAATAACCTTAAATATTTATGGATGTCTGAAAAAAAGTTTTCTAAATCCAGAATAGGGTATCCAACCAACTGTCCAGGCCCATGGAACGTAATATCTCCACCTCTGTTGGTGGTAAAAAACTCTATACCTTTTTCTTGTAATTGTTTTTCATCCAAAAGCAAATGCTTTGGCAATCCGCTTTTTCCGAGAGTTATCACAGGGGGGTGTTCTACCCAATACAGGTAATTGGATGTTGGGGTTGGTTCTGCTGCAGAACGATTTTTGCGTTTTTGTTCAACAATAGCATTCAATTGCTGTTCTTGTAGGTCCCAAACAGGTTTATAGGCTTGTTTGCCTAAATCGATGACTTCAATTGTCTTGTTGAGATGTTTATTCAAATTGATTGGTGTTATTTAGAATGACCAAGGCAGCAATTGTCCCTGGCACCCATCCGCAAAGGGTTAAGATAAAAACAATAAGAATTGATCCACAACCTCTATCCAAAACGGCCAAAGGAGGAAAAAGGATTGATAATACTACACGAAAAATACTCATGACTAAAAAAATGAATTTGTAAGCTAATTTAACAACTTTGAATTGTAGCAGACTCCTTATCTTTGCTAAAATTTTTATAAACTATGACTGGGCTAAGCGAACAGGAAATTATCCGAAGAGAAAAATTAACCAAATTGAGAGCAATGGGTATCAACCCCTACCCTGCACCACTTTACCCCGTAGATCATAGTTCAGAAGACATCAAGTCTTCTTTCGCAGAAGGAAAAAAAGTAATCATTGCTGGACGTCTCATGTCGCGCCGAATTCAAGGAAAAGCGAGTTTTGCTGAATTACAAGACAGCAAAGGACGTATTCAAGTTTACTTTAATCGAGATGAAATTTGTCCTGGAGAAGACAAAACCCTTTACAACGATGTGTACAAAAAATTACTTGACATCGGAGACATTATTGGGATCGAAGGGACGCTTTTCACCACACAGGTAGGAGAAAAAACGGTCCAAGTAGAAAACTTTACTTTGCTCAATAAAACGCTACGCCCGCTTCCCCTTCCCAAAACAGATGCAGACGGAAATAGTTACGACCAATTCAACGATCCTGAATTGCGTTACCGCCAGCGCTATGTCGATTTAATCGTCAATCCCAAGGTCAAAGAAACCTTTATTAAACGAACAAAGATTACCAACAGCATCCGATCTTTTTTTAACGAACGTGATTATCTTGAAGTGGAAACACCCATTCTTCAGCCTATTCCCGGAGGTGCCTCTGCTCGACCATTTATTACGCATCACAATGCGCTTGACATTCCTTTATACTTGCGTATTGCCAACGAATTGTACCTCAAAAGACTAATTGTAGGAGGTTTTGATGGTGTTTATGAATTTTCTAAAGACTTCCGCAATGAAGGAATGGACAGAACGCATAATCCTGAATTCACGGTAATGGAACTCTATGTTGCCTACAAGGATTATTTCTGGATGATGGAAACAACCGAAGCTTTATTGGAAAAAGTTGCCCTAGAATCCAACGGCTCTTCTGCAGTAACCGTAGGCGAGAACACCATCGATTTTAAAGCGCCCTACCCTAGAGTCCCCATCCTAGAAGCCATCAAAATCCATACAGGCATTGATGTTGCCGATATGGACGAAACAACATTACGTGAAACAGCCAAAAATCTTGGTTTAGAGGTAGACGACACCATGGGTGTCGGAAAATTAATTGATGAAATCTTTGGTGAAAAGTGTGAGCATCACTACATCCAACCCACCTTTATTACAGACTACCCAAAAGAAATGAGTCCCTTAACAAAGGAGCACCGTTCGAATAATAAATTAACCGAACGCTTCGAACTAATGGTCAACGGGAAAGAATTGGCCAACGCCTATTCAGAATTAAATGACCCTATTGATCAACGAGAGCGCTTTGAAGATCAATTAAAACTGAGCGAAAAAGGAGATGACGAGGCGATGTTTATCGATCAAGATTTTTTACGTGCCTTGGAATATGGGATGCCTCCCACCTCTGGTATCGGAATTGGAATTGACCGCTTGGTCATGCTTCTAACAAACAACAGTTCCATTCAGGAGGTTTTATTCTTTCCACAAATGCGACCCGAGAAAAAAGCAGTTGAATTGACCGAGGAAGAAAAAATCATTCACGGATTACTCAAAAAATCAAACCCTATTCTTTTGGCAAGCGTAAAAGAAAAGGCGGGACTCAGTAATAAAAAATGGGATGTATCCCTCAAAGGTTTGACCAAAAAAGGGTTAGTTAAAGTGGAAAAAACCGATGAAGGTCTTTTTGTCTCACTAAATTAAATTGTTTTTAGCCAGTCTTGAAAAGCATCTAAGGTAAATGCAATATCCTCATTCGATAAGGCATCGTTCAAAAAATAACTTTCAAAGGCACTTGGCGGAAGGTAAACACCGCGATCAAGCATTCCGTGAAAATAGGCTTTAAAATGATCGTTATTCCCCAGAGCAGCCGTCTTAAAATCTACCACGGGTGTATCGGTAAAATGCAAGGATAGCATTGATCCAAAACGATTAAATTGGTGTGGAATTCCTTTGTGTTCGATTAAAGCCTTCATGCCCTCATGCAATTGCTGTGTTTTACCATCTAAGCGTGAAAACAGTTCTTTGTCTGCTTGTAAAAGCTTTAGTGTTGTTAAACCTGCGATCATGGCTAGTGGATTTCCACTTAGCGTTCCTGCTTGATAAACAGGTCCATCTGGGGCGAGCTCTTGCATTATTTCAGTTCTTGCCGCGAAGGCGCCAACTGGTAATCCGCCACCAACAACTTTCCCAAAAGTGACAATGTCTGCATTGATCCCCAAGCGTTCTTGGGCTCCACCCAATCCTAGTCGGAAACCAGTCATAACTTCATCGAAGATTAACAAGGCGCCAAACTGATCGCACAATGCTCTCAAGCCTTCTAAAAATCCAGCATTCGGAGGAATACAGCCCATATTTCCAGCAACTGGTTCAATAATAATGGCAGCAACCTCCTCTGGATATTGTTGAAATACAGCTTCTACACTTGCCAAGTCATTGTAATTGGCCAAGAGGGTGTCTTTTGCTGTACCTTGAGTAACACCAGGGCTATTGGGTGCACCAAAAGTAATGGCACCGCTTCCTGCTTGGATTAAAAAAGCATCTGAATGCCCGTGATAACAACCAGCAAATTTGATTATTTTTTCGCGATGAGTAAATCCTCTCGCCAAACGAACAGCGCTCATACAAGCTTCTGTCCCAGAATTCACAAACCGTATTTTATCGATATTGGGTACCATGGAAACAACCAATGCAGCAATTTCTGTTTCCAGTGCTGTGGGCATTCCATAAGACGTCCCTTTTTGTGCTTGTTGGGTTAGGGCTGTAATCACATCCTCTTGGGCGTGACCTAAGATCATTGGACCCCAACTGGAGATGTAATCAATGAAACGATTTCCATCCACATCATGCAAATAAGCTCCTTTTGCTTTTTCCACAAATACGGGATTTCCTCCAACCGATTTAAAGGCTCTAACAGGAGAATTCACTCCTCCTGGGATTACTTTTTTTGCTGCTTCAAAAAGGGCACTACTTCGTTGGTATAGCATGTTTATTTTTTTGGTAGGATAAGTTCTTGTCCCATATAAATGGTATTGTCTTTTAATTTATTCAATTGCTTTAACTGCATTAGATCTACAGCTAATTTTCTTGCGATAGAATATAAGGTATCTCCTTTTTGGACAATGTATAAAGGTGTGTTTTTGTCAGAAGATACTCTTCCTTTGGTGGCAAGGACGACAGCTTTCTTTCCATCGTATTGTGCTAAATCAAAGCGTTCAATTAAACGAATTAATTTTGCTGGATATTTGGGGTCGGTAGCATAACCTGCTTTTTTTAAGCCTCTCGCCCAAGAGCGATAATCTTTCTTCCCCAATTGGAATAAAAAGGCATAGCGATCCCGTCCCGTCAAAAACAAAGAATGATCCCGGTAGGATTCTGCTGCATCTTGATAAACACGAAAACACTCTCCTTTTTCATCATCATCATGGTAAATTCTTTTGCCTTCCCATCCGCGATGACATTTGATTCCAAAGTGATTATTCCCCTCTACTGCAAGTCTACCTTCTCCAAAACCAGACTCCAATAATCCTTGCGCCAAGGTTATGCTGGCTGGAATTTTATAGGTCGCCATCTCACCTTGAGCAATGGGACCGAAAACACGCAGGTAATTATAGACTTTCTCATCTGTCGTAAGGGCCTTCTTCGGAGGGGTAATTTTAATATCACCAGTTTTTGGCTGTTCTTGTTGCTTCACTATGGGCTCAGCTTCTTTAGAACGAACACTTTTGGTTACCTTACAACTACTGGCAAAAAAAAGTAACAGAAGTACACAAGAACTTACGGTAAATCGATACATGCTTTTCCTTTTCGTTCTTGTTTTTGATTGAACCCCTGGATTCCCTGGATTCCACCCGTATGAATAATCAGTACTTTTTTTCCCCAACGCCATTGTTTGTTTTTAATCAGTGTAAAAATACCAAAAAGCAACTTTCCAGTGTAGAGAGGATCGAGAAGAATTTTAAATTCTTTATAAAAAGCATTGATAAACTGAACTAATTCATCTGTGGCTTTCCCATAACCAGCATACAGATGGTCAGTTAAAAGGGTATAATTGTTCGGGTGCTTCGCATTTTCAGCAATCCAGTGGACAACATTCGAATCATTGACAGCTAGAAATCCCAACAGATGTTGATTCAAATGGGCGCTCTCTTGAAGACCTCTAAATGTTCCGCCTGTTCCCACTGAGCAACAAACAGTATCAAAGACGTTATCTTGTGGAGTAAGGATTTCTGCACAGCCTTTTATGGCTTCAGCGTTTGTTCCACCTTCTGGAAGTACAAAATAGTTTCCCAGCGTTAAAAAATTTTCAACCATTGGTGATTCAGCTTTTTGTCGATAATCCGCTCGCGTCATAAAATGGAGTTGCATTCCATGCTCTTCACAAAAAGTCAAACTTGGGTTAAGATGTTGAGAGGCGAGTTCTTCACCACGAACAAATCCATAAGTTGGAATTCCCATTAGCTTTCCTGCAGCTGCAGTTGCAACGAGATGATTTGAATAGGCTCCTCCAAAAGTGACTATCCCCTTGTATTTGTCTCGATCATAAGAAGTAAGGTTATACTTGAGCTTCCTAAACTTATTCCCCGATAGGTTAGGATGAAGTTGGTCTTCTCTTTTTATTGTAAGAGAAATGCCGTTTATTTGTGTAATAAATTCATTTTTAACAACATGAGATAACAGCCAATCCATACAATGGAAAGGTACGTTATTTTAGAAAAAAAACAGCCGTTACCAATGCTTGGAGAACAACAATTGGAAGAAGGGGATTTTTATCTTTCTCCCGAGGGATATAAAGTTTTTACGGAACAATTCCACTTGAAACGCGGTTATTGTTGTGAAAGCGGCTGTAGGCATTGTCCGTTTGGATTTAATCAAAATAAAAAGAGGCATTAAATTTGATGTTAGTATATTAGAACGAAAAAAAATATTCCAATGAAACGATTTATTCTATTTTTTTTAGCCATTAGTAGTCTTCAGTGTTCTTCCATTAGAACATTTTCTGATTTTGACAAAGAAGTAGATTTCAATCAATATACTACCTATGCCTTTTTTAAACCGGGTATCGAAGAAGTCGCAATTTCCGATTTGGATAAACGCCGAATCTTAACAGCTATTGAAACCCAGATGAATGGAAAGTCGCTAAGTCTTTCTTCGGATCCAGAGCTTCTAATCAATATAGCCGTCAATGCCAAAGACCGTGTTATCATCCAAAATAACAATTTCGGCTGGGGTGGCTGGGGCTGGGGCTGGAATCCATGGGCATTTGGACCATGGGGAGGTGGATTCAATAATAATACAGTCTCTACCCATACCGAAGGAGAGCTTTTCATCGATCTAATTGACGCTAAAACAAAACGCTTGGTTTGGCAAGGAAAGGGAAAAGGAGGGATTACTGAATACGCTAAGAAGCGTGACGAACGTATTCAAACTTTTGTGGGTGAAATACTAAAGAATTATCCCCCTATACCTGAGGTGAATTAATCTTACTAAAATAGTGATGATTAAAGGGTATAGTTGATTTGGAAAGGCTACCTTTGCGCCTTTCAAAACGATACCATTGAACACACTATTATCACGCTTTAGCACCAACCCAAAAAACGACATTTTATCTGGTTTAACCGTTGCATTAGCTCTCGTTCCTGAGGCAGTTGCCTTTGCCTTTATCGCAGGTATTGATCCACTTGTTGGACTATACGGTGCATTCATGATGGGTATTGTTACTGCAGTATTTGGCGGTAGACCTGGAATGATTTCTGGAGCCACTGGTGCAATGGCTGTTGTCATGGTGTATATGATTCAACAAGGAAATTTAGTTGGAAATCAATTGGACAATCCTGTCGAAAATCTGGGCTTATACTGGCTGTTCATTACCCTTTTGTTTGTTGGTGCAATTCAAATTACTGCAGGAATATTTAAGCTAGGGAAATTTGTTCGTTTAATTCCTCACCCAGTAATGATGGGCTTTGTCAATGGTTTGGCCATCGTTATTTTTATTTCTCAACTTGGACTTTTTAGAACAACGACCAATGGGACTTCGAGCTGGCTCAGTGGAAATGCTTTATACATTATGCTTGCATTGGTTGGGTTAACAATGTTGATCATGTACTTCCTTCCAAAACTAACAAAAAAAATTCCTGCTGCCCTTGCTGCCATCCTTATTGTGGCCATGATTACCATCTTTGGAGGACTTGATGTTAGCACTGTTGGCTCTTTTATCCGTGATGGAGGTGGTGAAGGTCTACAAGGTGGCTTACCTCAATTTCAACTTGAAGTTTTCCAACTCTTTTACACCCTAAATGGCCATTGGGATTTAATACTTTCGACGGCCTTTTTGTTGGCAGCAGTGGGTCTCATTGAATCATTAATGACCTTGAATTTAATTGATGAAATCACTGAATCAAGAGGAAGTGGAAATAGAGAATGCCTTGCCCAAGGAGCTGCCAATATTCTCAACGGCTTATTCGGTGGAATGGGTGGTTGCGCCATGATTGGACAATCAATTATAAATGTGAATTCTGGGGGAAGAGGCCGTTTGTCTGGAATAGTTGCTGCCTTGTCACTATTGTGCTTTGTCCTTTTTGGATCAAGTGTTATTGAACAAATTCCAATTGCCGCTCTTGTTGGGGTCATGTTCATGGTTGTAATCGGCACCTTTGCCTGGAGTAGTTTTCGTATTATCAATAAAATTCCTCGAAAAGATGCCATTATATTGGTTATTGTTTCTACAGTTACTGTACTGGAGGACTTAGCCATTGCGGTCTTAGTGGGTGTAATTATTGCAGCCTTGGTCTTTGCTTGGGAAAATGCAACCATGATTCGTGCCCGAAAAAGCATTAAGGCTGATGGAACAAAAGTATATGAAATATGGGGACCTTTATTCTTTGGCTCCATTCAAAATTTCAACAGCAAATTTGATGTGAAAAATGATCCTCAAAATGTTGAAATTGACTTTATCGAATCCCGTGTTTCTGATCATTCGGGTATAGAAGCGCTGGAAAACCTGATTGAAAAATACTTGAAGAAAAAGAAAAACATTCGGCTCACTCATTTGAGTCCTGAGTGTAAAATCTTATTACTAAAAGCCAATCCAAAGCTTGAGAATGTCATTGAAGAATCAATTGATGACCCTCGTTATTATGTAGTTACAGATTTGATCGACCGAGAAATTTAAATCATTTCTCTGGCTGCTTTAAGCGCTGCGGCGATACCATCGGTGTTTTTTCCACCTGCCGTAGCAAAAAAGGCTTGTCCACCTCCACCTCCTTGAATATACTTCCCGAGTTCACGTACAATAGTCCCAGCATTGAGGTCTTTTGCAGCGACCAATTCTTTGGAGATATAACAACTCAACAATGGTTTCCCTCCTTTGCTGGAGGCAAGTACCAAGAAAAGTGCATCCTTATTTTGTCCTAAATCAAAGGCTAAATCTTTCATCAATCCAGCGTCAAGATCAACTTCAGTTGCCAAGAACTGAATACCATTTAGGGTTTCAAGTTCTCCAGCCAATTGTTCCTTTATCGCTTGCAATTGAAGTTTAGCGAGCCCTTGTATTTCTTTTTTTAAACTCGCTACTTCTGTTTGCATGCTCTCTATAGCCTTGATGGTGTCTTGCGGCTGATTTAAAGCAGCTTGCACTTGTTCGAGGAGACTGGCCTGCTCTTCGAAGTGAACTTTGACAGCGTCGCCCGTAATGGCCTCAATTCGGCGGATTCCAGAAGCAACCGCACCCTCTGAGGTTATTTTAAAATGCCAGATTTCGGCGGTGTTTTTTGTGTGCGTACCCCCACAAAGTTCAATGGATTTTCCAAATCGAATGGTACGAACTTTATCACCATACTTTTCACCGAACAGTGCCATTGCACCTTCTGCCATAGCATCGGCTAGAACAGCTGTTCTATTTTCTTGTAAGGGTAACTGTTCCTGAATACGAGCATTGACAAATTGCTCAACTTCTTTAAGTTCTTCTTCTGTCATCTTGGCGAAGTGAGAAAAATCAAAGCGAAACATTCCAGAATGTACCATAGAACCTTTCTGCTCTACATGATCTCCCAGTACTTCTCGCAATGCCTGATGCAAAAGATGAGTTGCGGTGTGGTTGCAAGAAGTTCGCTGACGCTGTTTGGCATCAACAACAGCTTGAAATTCCTCGTCTAATTTTACGGGAAGCGTTTTGGTATAATGAATAATGAGGTTGTTCTCTTTCTTCGTATTTAAGATATAATGAACCGATCCATTACTCGCCTCTAGGTAACCTTTATCGCCTACCTGCCCTCCTCCTTCTGGGTAAAAAGGAGTGCGGCTAAAGACCAGTTGATAGAAGTCACCATCTTTGGCAGTAGTCATTTTTCTGTAACGGGTAATTTTTACTTGAGTATCCAAATCATCATAGCCAACAAATTCTTCGTTCTCTTTCTCCAACAAGACAACCCAGTCTCCGGCTTTAGAAGAAGCAGCAGCACGTGAACGGCTTTTCTGTTCTTCCATGGAAGAAGAAAAACCAGTTTCATCAACAGTAAAACCTCGTTCACTCGCGATCAGCGCTGTTAAATCATAAGGAAAACCGTAGGTGTCATAAAGTTCAAATGCCTTTGCACCGTCTACAACTTTTCCTTTTGTATCTTTTAAAATGGTATCAAGAAGTAATAGCCCCTGATCCAGTGTTTTGAGAAAAGAATTTTCTTCTTCGCGAATTACATTAAAGGCCAATTTTTGTTCCCGTTTTAACTCAGGAAAGGCATCGCCCATTTGCTGTTCTAGGGTGTTGACCAATAAATGAATAAAGGCTTTTTTCTGACCCAAAAAAGTGAATCCATAGCGAATAGCTCGACGAAGAATACGACGAATAACATACCCTGCACCAGTATTTGAAGGCAGTTGTCCATCGGCAATGGCGAAATAGACCGTTCGCACATGATCGGCAATAACACGAATAGCACGATCGGTTTCTAAGGTTTTACCGTAGCTTGTTTTTGTCAACGCTTCAATTTCCCGAATCAGAGGGGTAAAAACATCCGTGTCATAATTTGAGGTAGTGTTTTGAAGCACCATACAGAGGCGCTCAAACCCCATTCCCGTATCAATATGCTTGTCGGGCAATTGCACTAAACTACCGTTTGCTTTTCGATTAAATTCAATGAAAACCAAATTCCAAACTTCCACTACCTGAGGGTGATCTTGATTGACCAAAGAGGCCCCATCTATTTTCGCTTTTTCTTCATCAGAACGAATGTCAACATGGATTTCAGAGCAAGGTCCGCAAGGGCCTTGTTCCCCCATTTCCCAAAAATTATCGCTTTTGTTTCCCAACAAAATTCGGTCTTCAGGGATAAACTTTTTCCAAAAGTTGTAGGCTTCCATGTCACGCTCCAAGCCTTCGCTTTCGTCCCCCTCAAAAATGGTGACATAAAGAATATTTGGGTCTATTTTATAGCGTTCGGTCAATAATTCCCATGCCCAAGCAATGGCTTCTTCTTTAAAATAATCGCCGAAACTCCAATTTCCTAGCATTTCAAAAAATGTGTGATGATAGGTGTCTATCCCGACTTCTTCCAAATCGTTGTGTTTCCCTGACACCCGCAAGCATTTTTGGGTATCTGAAACCCTTTTGTTCTTTGGGATTTTATTGCCCAAAAAGAACTCTTTGAACTGATTCATACCCGCATTGGTAAACATTAAGGTAGGGTCATCTTTCACCACCATGGGTGCAGAAGGAACAATTTGGTGTTCTTTTTCGTTGAAAAAATCTAAAAATAGTTGTCGTACTTCAGCTGATTTCATTCGGTAAATGCATTAAAAATCAAATCTTGCAAGCAAAATTTATTATATTTGTTGAACTTTTCATTTGTTACTGCAAAAGAAAACAAAATTTATAAGAAATCTGTTTATGGCCAAGGTTAAATATTTTTACGATCCTGAAACACTTTCTTACCGACCTATTGATGGAGGTAAAACCTTAAAAGTGTCCAACTTTTTCCTTTTCCTTATTTCTTCTCTTCTTTTTGGTGTTTTTACCTTGTTTGGACTTTTATCAACCGACTTTTTAAACACCCCAAAAGAACTTCTTTTGGAACGGGAGTTGAACAACTATGAGTTTCAATTTGAACTTTTATCCCAACGTTTACAGCAAATGGAGAATGTCATGGAGAATATTGAAAACCGTGATAATGAAATTTACCGTAACTATTTCGAAGCAAACCCTATTCCTCAAGAACAGCGAAGAGCTGGTTTTGGGGGAGTAAACCGCTATAAAAATTTAGAAGGCTTTGGGAATTCTGATCAAATTATTGCGACAACAAAAAAAATTGATATTCTTTCCCGCATGCTCGTTGTGCAGTCAAATTCTTTGGACGAAATACAAGCTTTGGCCGAAAAGAAAGAAGAATTACTTGCCGCTATTCCTACCATTCAACCCATAAAAAAAGAAGACTTGAAACGCATGGCTTCTGGCTATGGATGGAGAACCGACCCTTTTACAAAAAAACGCAGGAAACATTATGGAATGGACTTTTCAGCCAAGACCGGCACACCCGTTTATGCTACTGGAGACGGGATTGTTAAAAGGGCTGATAATAGATCATCGGGTTATGGACGTCATATCCGGATTGATCATGGTTTTGGTTATGTGAGTCTTTACGCACATTTGAGCAAGTACAATGTAAAGCGTGGACAAAAAGTGAAGCGTGGAGAAATTATTGGCTATGTAGGAAATACCGGGCGTTCTGTTGCTCCTCACCTACACTATGAGATCTTCAAGGATAAAAACAAAATCAATCCATTGAATTTCTACATCGATAGTTTGAGTCCTGCTGAATTCGATGCTATTGTAAATCAGGCTTCTGAAGAGAATCAATCGTTAGATTAACCCAATGAACATTAATTTACCTGAAAAAAGGTATTACTCTATTGGAGAAGTTGCCAAAGCATTTGGTGTCAACACTTCCCTTTTACGCTATTGGGAAAAAGAATTCAAGCAAATTCAACCAAAAAAGAAATCGTCTGGTGTGCGCAAATTTACTCCAGCAGATATTGAAAACATCCAACTCATCCACCATCTACTCAAAGAGAAAGGAATGACCATAGAAGGTGTGAAAAACCATCTGAGTGTTGCTAAGGACAAGGAGAAAAGTAAGCTTCAACTCCTGAATCGTTTAGAAAAAATTAAAGCTACTCTCACGTCAATGCGCGATAACCTCTGATTATTTTTTTCGGAAGAAAAGCGTAATAGGCACGCCATTAAAATCGTATAAAGCACGAAGTTGATTTTCTAAAAATCGCTTGTAAGGATCTTTGACGTATTGTGGTAGATTACAGAAAAACGCAAATTGTGGATGCTCTGTGGGAAGCTGCGTACAAAACTTAATTTTCACAAATTTACCCTTGTTGGCCGGTGGAGGAGTATTCTCTATTATGGGCAACATAGTATCGTTTAACTTTCGGGTTGGTATTTTGTTTGAACGTGATTTGAAGACAGTAACGGCTGTTTCTATGGCTTTAAACAAACGTTGCTTGGTCAGTACAGACATGAACACTATGGGTACATCGACAAAAGGAGCCGTTTGCTTGCGAATGTCTTCTTCATATATTTTGGTGGTTTTATGGTCTTTTTCGACCAAATCCCACTTATTTACGACAATTACTACCCCTTTGTTGTTCCGGTGTGCAAGCCAAAAAATATTTTGGACTTGACCGTCAAAACCTCGGGTAGCATCTACCACAAGTATAACCACATCACAATGTTCAATGGCTCGCACTGCACGCATGACAGAATAAAACTCTATGTCCTCTTTGACCTTCTTTTTTCGTCTAATTCCAGCGGTATCCACCAAGTTAAACTCAAACCCAAAACGGTTGTACTTGGTATCAATACTGTCACGGGTCGTGCCTGCGATATCAGTTACGATATAGCGATCTTCTCCAATCAATGCATTAATGAAAGAGGATTTTCCAGCATTTGGACGACCAACAACAGCAAAACGAGGCAGATCATTTGAGGTATCCGCTTCTTGCTCTGGGAGTGCCGCTACAATATCGTCCAGTAATTCTCCAGTTCCACTGCCGTTGATACCAGAAATCGGATAAATTTTATCAAAACCTAGACTGTAAAACTCAACTGCATCATCTTGACGCATGGCATTGTCTACTTTATTTACTACCAAATAAACAGGTTTTCTTGAGCGACGAAGTAGTTGGGCTACTTCTTCATCCATTCCAGTAACTCCTGTTTCAACCTCAACCATAAAAACAATCACATCCGATTCATCGATGGCGAGCTCTACCTGCTTGTCAATTTCTTTTTCAAAAACATCTTCACTCCCCACAACATATCCTCCAGTATCGATGAGTGAAAACTCCACTCCATTCCAGTCAGATTTTCCATAATGACGATCCCTTGTAACTCCGCTCACTGCATCAACAATGGCTTCGCGTTTTTGGATCATACGGTTAAAGAAAGTGGATTTTCCCACATTGGGACGTCCAACAATGGCAATGATTGCGCTCATGGTGGTAAATTTTTAGCAAAAGTACTCTTTTTAAAAGGATCTGAACCAAGGATTATAACTTATAGCCAAATCGTTTCAATTGTCGCTCATTTGAACGCCAATCCTTATTTACTTTTACATAGAGTTCAAGATGAATTTTTTTGGTGAAGAAGGCTTGTAGCTTCATCCTCGCTCCCACCCCTACCTTTTTTAATGCGCCTCCTTTGTGGCCAATAATGATTCCTTTCTGGGTCTCACGCTCAACCATAATTAGCGAACGTATTTTGATGATTTTTTCTGATTCAAAAAACTCTTCGGTCACTACTTCAACCGCATAAGGAACTTCCTTGTCGTAATGTTGAAGAATCTGTTCCCGAATGGCCTCATTGACAAAAAAGCGTTCGGGCTTATCGGTCATTTGATCTTTCGGATAGTAGGGGGGTGAAACAGGCAAGAGTTCAATAATATGGTCCAAGACTTCTTTGACAGAAAAACCAGTGATAGCCGAAATAGGGAAAATATTTGCTTTGGGAAACTTTTCTTGCCAATGAGCAACAGATTTAATGAGTGATTCTTGATCGGTGGTGTCAATCTTGTTGATGAGTACTAAAACAGGAATTTCCAAACGAAGAATTTTTTCAAATAGGCGTTGGTCTTTCATTTCAGTTTCGCCTACCTCAAGCATATAAATGAGGATGTCCGCATCTTCTAGGGCCGTTTTTACAAAATCCATCATGGAAGATTGCATTTCATAACTTGGGGTAATTACTCCGGGTGTATCAGACAAGACCAATTGATAGTCTTCCGCATTGAGAATACCCAAGATTCGGTGTCTTGTGGTTTGTGCCTTTGGGGTAATGATCGACAAACGTTCACCTACCCAGGCATTCATCAAGGTAGATTTCCCCACATTGGGATTCCCAACGATGGAAACAAAGCCAGCTTTATGGTTTTCATTCATTTAAGACAAAGATACACAAGAAGCAGTCATTAGGGGTTGCGGTTTTGGAAGAATGTTGTATATTTGCACTCACAGCGCGGGATAGAGCAGTAGGTAGCTCGTCGGGCTCATAACCCGAAGGTCACAGGTTCGAGTCCTGTTCCCGCTACAAAGAAACTCCTTGAGAAATCAAGGAGTTTTTATTTTGGGGTCAATTGATGCTTACATCCTTTTGAAAACAAAAGAAAAAAATCAGTTTGCGAAGCAATCGGAGTTTCTTTGGGTTGTTCTTCTTATTGGCCCATTCCGTAATGAAATGAAGGAATGAATCCTGTTCCCGCTACAACGAAAGCCTCTTGCTAAATCAAGGGGGTTTTTTTATTCTGGAGAATTCAAGCCTGCTTTGGAGTTTGAACAGACAAAAAGTAAAAACACATCTGCCCGAAAAACCTAGTTAACTTTTATGACCATTTTTGCCCGAGCGGCAATTACCCAATAGAGCAAATGAAAAAAAGAGTGCTTCAGGACTTTTTAAGATTTAAATTTTATCAAATTATTTTCAGTGGATAGAAATAGTTGTCATTGTTTATAAATATCATTGATAGTTCTACTATTTTAGATGAAAATATTCCCTTTGTATAAAATTTTTACAGCTAGCGACTTTGTATATGAGCTTAAAAAAAATATTTTTAAGTGCAATCATTCCGTTCAGTTATTCATCACCGAATTTGATTTGTTAGCTCTTTCAAACGAAATTATTGAGCTTTTGCCTACAGAGAGGAGCATTGATATCGTGATATCTTCGGTAAACCAAAAAAAATCATTGCGGTTGGTTAACCTTTTCAATAGAATTGTTCAATCTGGCGGAACTGTATATTGGAATGAAAATCACGATTTATATCAAAACGCTGTTCATTTTATGATATTGGATAAAACTTTTGTGATCAATAAGTCAGATCATTATGTTGGGGAATCTTCAGAAGAGAAGATCAAATATTTAAACAA
>Ga0209138_1001475_pt1 | contig 20143 bp, 15 predicted proteins | sample SaaInl3SG_22_DNA_FD_184645 | JGI IMG/M metagenome (GOLD analysis project Ga0209138, IMG submission 184645) | Marine microbial communities from expanding oxygen minimum zones in the Saanich Inlet - ESP_153SG_22_DNA (SPAdes) (version 2) | ecosystem: Environmental > Aquatic > Marine > Intertidal...
CGGGAACGCGGTCACATCCCGAGTCGAAGTAGGCCTGCACCCCCGCGAGGGCGGCGGTCATGCTGCCGGCGTAATCGACGTGGTTGTCCTTGATGAGGATCATGTCGTACAAACCCATGCGGTGGTTGACCCCGCCGCCGAGCCGCACCGCCCACTTTTCGAAGGCGCGCAAACCGGGGGTGGTCTTTCGGGTGTCGAGGACGCGTGTCGGGGTCCCTTCCAAGAGCTCCGACGCGCGGTGTGCCGTGGTGGCCACCCCACTCATGCGTTGCATGAAATTCAAGGCGAGGCGCTCCGCCGCGAGGATGCTTCGAGCTGGGCCTTGGACCCGAATCACCACGTCGCCAACCGAGACGGGGGCGCCATCGGCCATCACCGCTTCGAAGGTCACGTCGGGGTCGACGAGTTCAAACACTGCGCGAGCGACCTCGATGCCAGCGACCACGCCCTTTTCTTTGGCCAAGATGAAGCCTTCGTGATGAAGGCCCTCGGGCACACTCGACAGGGAAGTGCAATCTCCGCTGCCCAAATCTTCCTCGAGCGACCACTTCAGGGTGCGCATCATGTGGTCATCCAGCATGGGACGAAGATACGTCTGCGCCCCAGCTGCGTCTGCGCCCTAGCTTTGCGTTTATGCAGCTGAGCTTGATTGCGATTGGAACGACCTCCCAACCTTGGGTGAAAGACGGCGTGGAGATGTACAACTCCCGTCTTGCGCGGTACACCAAGTACAGCTACGTGGAAACCCCCAACCTCAAGGGAAAGCACGCCAAAACCGACCCGGCGAGAATGATGAAGGAGGAGGCCTCCTTGGCCGACAAACACCTTCAAGGGGTCGACCACCTCATCCTCCTCGACGAGCACGGGCCCCAAATGGGCTCCATCCAACTTTCCCAGCACATTCAGGGCTTGATGAACCGGGGACTTCGCCACACGGCATTCCTCATAGGCGGGCCCTACGGGTTTGATCCGAGCTTGCGGGAACGGGCGCACGCCACGTGGTCACTGAGCAAGCTCACCTTTCCGCACGAGTTGATTCGGATTTGTGCCGCAGAGCAGCTCTACCGCGCTCACACCATCCTCAAAGGAGAACCCTATCACCATCCCTAAAACGAAACAACGCGACCGGAGGGCCGCGTTGTTTGCGCTGGTCGTTGTGGAATCCTGCTTATTCAGCAAGGATGGTCACCACGTTGTTCAAGACCTCCACGCTTCCGCCTTTGACGTCAAACGTTTGGTCTCCGCCTGAGGTGCGTACCACCACCTGACCCGCTTGGAGCGTGGTTACGAGAGGTGCGTGGTTGTTCATGATGCCCAAGCTTCCATCCGAACCGGGCAAGCCCACGTATGCGGCTTCTCCGGAAAAAAGTTTGGCGTCTGGAGTAAGAATGTCAACCGTCATGACGCTCAGGATTAGGCTTCAGCCAACATCTTTTCGCCGGCCTCAATCACCTCCTCAATGTTGCCCTTCAAGTTGAAGGCTGCTTCAGGATACTGGTCGAGCTCACCGTTCAAAATCATGTTGAAGCCCTTGATGGTGTCTTCAATCGGGACGAGCACACCAGGGGTTCCTGTAAACTGCTCCGCAACGTGGAACGGCTGAGAGAGGAAACGGCTGATGCGACGTGCGCGATTCACCGTTTGCTTGTCCTCTTCGCTCAATTCATCCATGCCGAGGATGGCGATGATGTCCTGGAGTTCCTTGTAACGCTGGAGCGTTTCCTTCACGCGCTCCGCCGTGTCGTAGTGCTCTTTGCCCACCACGTCCGGGGTCAAGATTCGGCTTGTGCTGTCGAGCGGGTCCACAGCGGGGTAAATGCCGAGCGATGCGATTTTCCGAGACAACACCGTCGTCGCGTCCAAGTGTGCGAACGTCGTTGCAGGTGCCGGGTCGGTCAAGTCATCGGCAGGGACATAGACGGCCTGCACCGAAGTGATCGAACCACGCTTCGTGGAAGTGATGCGCTCCTGCATTGCACCCATTTCCGTGGCGAGCGTCGGCTGGTAACCCACAGCTGAAGGCATGCGACCAAGAAGTGCAGACACTTCAGAGCCAGCCTGCGTAAAGCGGAAAATGTTGTCGATGAAGAAGAGGATGTCGCGGCCTCCGCTCTGCTCATCGCCGTCGCGGAAGTACTCCGCCACGGTCAAACCAGAGAGAGCCACACGTGCACGTGCACCTGGAGGCTCGTTCATTTGACCAAACACCAACGTGGCCTGGCTCTTTTCGAGTTCGCTGTTGTCCACCTTCGAGAGGTCCCATCCGCCGGCTTCCATGCTTTCTTCGAACGCCTTGCCGTATTTGATGACCCCAGATTCAATCATCTCGCGGAGGAGGTCGTTTCCTTCACGCGTGCGCTCACCCACGCCTGCAAACACCGAGATGCCTTCGTATCCCTTGGCGATGTTGTTGATGAGCTCCATGATCAAGACCGTCTTGCCCACACCTGCACCACCGAACAATCCAATCTTTCCGCCCTTGGCATAGGGCTCAATCAAGTCGATCACCTTGATGCCCGTGAACAACACGTCGGTTGACGTGCTCAGGTCCTCGAAACGTGGAGGAGCTTGGTGAATGGAGCGACCGGCTCCAAAGCTTCGGCCTTCAATGCCGTCGATGGGTTGACCCACCACGTTGAAGAGACCTCCCTTGATGCCTTCGCCCGTCGGCATGGTGATTCCAATCCCCGTCGCTTGGACCGCCATGCCACGGCTCAAACCCTCCGTCGCTTCCATCGAGATGGCGCGTACGGTGTCTTCACCGATGTGCTTTTGGGTTTCGAGAATCAAGTTGCCTTCGGCGCGCTCGACCACGAGGGCGTCGAGGATCTTGGGAAGAGCTACCCCTTGAGGGAAGCGAATGTCAACGACCGGGCCGATGACTTGGGCAATGGTTCCTTGTGCGGACATTGGTGTGGTTTGCGTGTGAAATCGAGCACAAAAATAGTTCGTCCGCCTCAAAATTCCGCACCTAACTTTGCATAGTGCGAGTGCATCACCACGCATCCGATTTCCCGCGAGACTCTTCTGACGGCAAGCGTACGGTTTTGACCGTAGGAACGTTTGATGGCGTGCACACGGGACATCGCGCTGTGTTGCAACAACTGCGGGAGGTTGCGGCCCGTCATGGCGCCACAACCACCTTGCTCAGCTTCCACCCTCACCCCCGCACGGTGCTCGACCCCGAACACCACGGGTTGGAACTTTTGAATACCCTTGACGAGCGACTTGAATTGCTTGCGGGCGCCGGACTCGACCACGTGGTTCTGCATCCATTCACCAAGAAATTGGCCTCCATGACGCCTTGGGAATACGCCAAATCTTTGATGGGCGACTTCATCCAACCGGTGGCCGTCGTCATTGGGGATGACCATCGGTTTGGGCGTCATCGAGCGGGAGATTTTTCGACACTCCAAACGCTCGGCCAAGCCCTGGGATTCGACGTTCAGGCGCTCGACCCCCACCGTGTCGAAAACGTGCGGGTGAGCTCGACCAAAGTCAGAGAGGCCTTGCGCCAAGGCAACGTTGCGGAAGCGAATCGGTGGCTTGGTGCGCCCTACCCAACTGCGGGTCGCGTCGTTCACGGCGACGCCGTCGGTCGCGAACTCGGTTTCCCGACCGCCAACCTCCGCATCGGCGATCCGTTGAAACTGCTGCCCGCTCGGGGCGTTTACGCGGTGTGGTGCCAAACCCCGGACGGCCATTGGCATCCGGCCATGGCCAACGTCGGGACACGACCCACCCTTCACGAAAACGCCCAGACGTCCCTCGAGGTGCACGTCCTCAACGCCAAAGGGGATTGGTACGAAAAGGACCTTCACGTACGTTGGATGCATTGGATGCGCGGAGAAGTGAAGTTCGCCTCGAGGGACGAGCTTCGGTCGGCTCTGGAGGCCGACCGCGAGCGGGCCCAGTCCCTTCTCGCTGGAGAAAACCCACCCCTCTCAGCGCCATTCGACTTTGTTCCCGACCTTTGATTCACTCGATGAAAAGCCCTACGAATAAATGGCAATGGCTTCTTCGCGTTTCGGCATGCGGAGCTATGCTGCTGTTTGGCTGGGCTCCTGTATGGAGCCAAGGGCGGCGTGAAGTCATCCCCGGCGCCCCCTCTGATCTCGTTTGGTACGACGACGTCGAATCAGCCGTCCAAGCCCAGCGTTCAGGCCAAGTCATCTTGGCCTTGGATTTGACGCGAAATCGCCTGACCGACTTGCCTCCGGACCTGATGCTGCTGGAGGATTTGGCCTATCTGATGGTCAACCGCAACCGGCTTCAAGGATTCCCCGGTTGGCTCGAAGAATTGAAGGACCTGAGGGTTCTCATTGCAGACCACAATCGCATTTCAGAATTCCCTGATGTGCTGCTGCGCATGCCCCAACTTGAACAGCTCAGTCTTGGAGAGAACTTCCTGACCGGCATCCCCCTGGACATCGACAACATGGCCTCGCTGGAAATCCTGCGTTTGTGGGGAAACGTGTTGGCCAGCTTCCCTGCGTCGCTAGGCAATTTGGAGCATCTCCAAATCCTGGACTTGTTGCACAACGAAATGACCGTGGACGAACAAAACATGCTGGAGGCCCTGCTTCCCGATGTGCAGCTCAACCTGTCCGAACCTTGCGATTGCGAATTCGATGCGGGATTCACGACGTACCCCATTCGCAACCGACCATGAGTTCATTCCGTCGCGTGGTGGTGACAGGCGTCGAATGTTCTGGAAAGACCACCCTCTCTCGTTTGCTGGCCGACCGACTTGGCTGGGCCTGGGCGCCTGAGGCAGCCCGGACTCACCCGGATGTCCTCTCTTCAAGCGTGTCTGAGCAAACCTTCGATCAACTGCATGACGTGCAAAGCGAAGCCGCCGCTCAAGCCATGCGAAACGGAGACTCCGGCGTGATTTGCGATACGGGCGATTTGGTTCTGCGGATGTGGTCCGAGTCCGTCCTCGACTTCAGTTGGCATCCCTTGATGCCCGCCCATCCTTCGGTCGACCTTCACATCTTGTGCCCCACGCTCGACACGTGGGAACCTGACCCGCTGCGCACCTTGCCTCGGCTCGAGGATCGCCTCGCGTTGGAAGCCCAATACCGCGCCCACCTCAAACACCGCCTTCACCTGGTTGCCGAGGGCGACTCGGCCGAGGCGCGCCTTGAAAACGTGTTGAGCCAATGGCCTTGGTGAGGGCTGCTGAAATGGCGGGCGTCGGGCTCAACCTCGCCTACACTTACCTGTACTTGCAGGGCGCCCTTCCCCTTGCGTACGCGTTCGCCGCCACGGGCGCCGTGGCGCTTGGCTATGCCTGCTGGCAACGAAACCTCCAAGCGGAGACCGCCTTGCACGTCTTCTACTTGGCCATGGCTGGATACGGAACTTGGCTCGCTGGCTCCTCAACTTGGTCCTCAGACATGCACAGCGGGATGACTCACCTCCTTGCCGTCGTGCTAAGTGGAGCCGCTTGGTGGATCGCCGTTCCGTGGCTCACAAAACGGGGCAGCTCCATGCCTCATCTCGACGCATTCACCACCGTATTCAGCGTGGCGGGCACATGGTGGATGATCCACGGCGACCCGGTCAACTGGATCTATTGGATGGTCATCGACGCAGTGAGCATCTACCTGTACGCGAAAAGAGGAATGCCGTGGGGGGCACTCCTCTTTGCGATCTACGGCTTGATGGCCGTCGATGGGTGGTTCGAAGGAATCTCCTGGTTTACCGGATGATGAATTTCACCGGGATGGTGTACTGCACCGACACGGATTTGCCGCGCTGCTGACCAGGCTCAAACGTGGGCAGGCTTTCCACCACGCGCGTCGCTTCCTTGTCCAAACGGGGATCCACCTCACGCAACACTTTTACGTCGCGCACTTTGCCGTCCTTGCCGACGACGAAGTACACGAACACCGTGCCCTGAATGCCTGCATCCTTCGCAATGGGCGGGTATTTGGTGTTGCCGCTGACGTACCTGATGATTTCCATCTGCGTGCACTGGTGACGCTCGTCGCCACGCAAATCGGTGCACGGCCCAAACGCCGGCATGTTCTCCACGATCATGAAGGGGGTGTCCTCTTCGAAATCTTCCTCATCCTCGATGATTTCGATTTCGGTGTCCTCGTCGAGCTCGATGTCTTCGATTTCGAGTTCTTCCTCGATTTCCTCCTCGTCGTCCACAATCTCAATCACCGTCGTTTGCTGCGGTGGTGGCGGTGGTGGTGGTGGCGTCACCACGTTCACAGGGATTTCCTCGTCTTCAAGCAAGTCCGCTTCAAAATCGAGGGCCCGAGTGATGGCCACGTCGTAGGACGTCCACGCCAAAGCGGACAAAATCAAGGACAAGGAGGCAACAAAACCGAGCGCCCGCCATGCGGAGCGTTTGTTCTCGAGGTCAGCCTGTGGGGTCTTTCTGCGAAGCATGAGACGGGTTTGAGGGGGTGAAATTAATCAATCGCTTGCGATTCTGCCCGGCTTTTGGCCAAAGATGGCTTCGAATGCAACCAAGGACAATCCCGCCCCAGCCACATCGGCCGCCACATCTGCCAAATCAAAAAACCGACCGGGCATCCACGCACCTTGCATGGCTTCAAGGACCATGCCGAAAATCAAAGCTCCTCCTGCCAGAACCATCGCAAAAGCTCCTCCCTTGCGCAGGCGTCGCTGTTTGGCCAAGGCGATGACCCACGTCAAGCCGCAGAAACCAAACGCCAACACATGCAACAACTTGTCCATGTGCCACACGGCCCACCAGTCGTCGGCGGCCAAATCCTGGCCAGGAAGCAAGTGCATTCCCACCACCCCTAGGGTGGCGAAGGACGGCGCAATCCAAATCCGGGGACCTGCGCTGTGCGTCGCGCCGTTGGGCATGAACCTTAGCCGAGGTGAGCCTTGTAGCCTTCGGCGTCGAGCAGGCCGGCCACGTCGTTGGCATCGCTCACCTTCACCTTGATGAGCCACCCTTCGCCGTAGGGGTCCGAGTTCACCAAGGACGGGTCGTCTTCGACCGTCTCGTTGAATTCCACCACCTCGCCGGCCACGGGCATGAACAAGTCGCTCACCGTTTTGACCGCCTCAATCGTCCCAAACACCTCGTCGGCGTTCAGCGATTCGTCCACCGTTTCCACTTCGACGAACACGATGTCGCCCAACTCGCCTTGGGCGAAATCCGTGATGCCAATCACGGCCACATCACCTTCGAGGCGCACCCATTCGTGCTCCTTGGTGTACTTCAATGTGTCTGGAATGTTCATGCGGCGAAGGTACACTTCGCGACCCCAATTTGTTCACCCCGACGCAGGGTCAAATCACTGCGTCAAATTGAATCGCAACGCCACGCCGGAACTGATGTTGGTCGTGGCAAACGACGTCGACACCTTGGGCTTGTTGATTTGCTGGTCGTAGAACGCGCGTAGCGTCATTTTGTCGCTCACTTCCAAGTCGCCGCTCAATTTGATGGACACCAAGCGCTGGCCGGCCGTCACCTGGTTCTGCTGCTCCACCATTTTCCGAATGACCGTGCTGTTCTCACGGATGTTGACGTCGCAACGCACCAAGAAGTCCGTCTTCTTCAACATCTTGATGGGCAGCTTGCCGTAGGTCTTCAAGAACGGGTTAGGCACGTCGTCAAACTTGTAGCCCAAACCAATGACCACGCCCTTCGTTTTGGTCTCGGTGATTTGGTAGTTGGACAACCCCAAGTTGACGTTGCGGTCACGGGTGATTTCCACCCGGATTTGAGGCTCATTGTCGTTCGCCGTCTTGATGCTCATGTCCACCCCGACGAGTGGCGACAGCTGCTCGGAAATCGTCACCGTGTTGAGCTGGCGTTGGCTGATGTAGTCCTGGTATTCTCCTTGGTCCGTGGCCGTTGGTCGCCCTTCGTCGTCGCCCTCGTACCCGAGGTTGGTCGTGTAAGCGGAAGACATCGTGCTTCGGTACGTGTGGTTCAAATTGAAGCGCTTGAACGTCTTTTTCAGCGTCGGGTTCTTCGACAGGCCGTCGTAGCTCACGCGCCAGTTGGGGCGCACCGGCGCTTGGAATACGTCAAGCGGCACATCCTGCGGCGCAAGTCCGAGGTAGGCCGCCATGAAAGCCGGCACGACCACGTTTTGGCTGATCGGCCCAAACCCCGGCGCATACCCAATCTCGTTGAGGTCGTCGTTGTAGTTCAACTCGTTCTGGCGTTCGCTGATGAAACGACGTCCCGCCAAAAACGACTCCCACACCGAGTTCGTGTAGGTGCTGTCGTCGTCCACGAACGCGGTTGGCCAAGTCATCACCGTTGCCGTGAAGTTGCCCGTCTCGTTGGCGGACTCGTTCACGTAGTCCTGAAGGTCCTCGTCGTAGCGGAAGAAGCTTTGGTAATTCTTGCTGATGTTGCGGTTCGCGGTCAATTCAACCTTGAAGTCACGGATCGGCTCGAGGTTGGCCCGAACGTTGAAGTTCTCGCTGTACGATTCCGTGTACTGGTTGTTCAAGTTGGGCTGCTGAACGAGCCAGCCGTTGGAGGCAGCCTGCTGGGCAAACGTCCCGTCTCCAAAACCGTTGCCGTAGAGGTCCGTGTTTTGGTGACCCACCAAGAAGGGGATGCCTGGAGCAACCAAATCCCGGTCAAATCCGCCGTACACCGACTTCGGAGCGTAGCCAGGCAACATGGTGCCCTCGTTCCGCGCATAGGTTCCACTCACATTGTGCAAGCCCATGGCAAAGCGCAGCACGTGCTCCACGATGTTCAACTCCTTCTTCTCCTTTTCTTCGTCGTCGATGATGTTCCCAAAACCGTCACGCTTCTCGTTGCTCACCTCGCGGTCTGAAGGCCTTGGCCGACGCTTGTTGTTGATTTCCTTGAGGAAAGGAACCTTGTTGTAGAAATTCTTGAAATTCGCCTGGGTGTTGAGGCTGAGGTTGCGGCTGTTTTGGATGGTGTTGCCGAGGGTGTCCTGGGCAAACGGCGCACGGTCCCAGCGGAACGAACTCTGGTAGCGCGTGTCCGCGCTCAACCAATCCGTCAACGGGAATTTGTCGAGCGGCAACTTGTACGTCCCATTCACTTGGTGGTTGTACGTGGTCATCTCGCCGCCCTGCACCAAACTCGACTGCACGTTGTCGCGGTACGCGTTGTAGGCATCCGGGTCTTCCAGCTCGGATGGAATTTCACCCGCGTCTTCCAAAATCAAGGCCTGGGCACTCCCCTGATAATCCAATTTCAACGCCTGAGTCAAGTCGTATTTGACGGTGTAGTTTCGGTTCCACGTCCAGGTTTTCACGACCTGCGGGAAAATCAGAGGTTCAAACTCGGCATCGGGACTCAAGACAGCCATGTTGTCGCGGACTTGGCTCACTTCGTACATGCGCTGCATCTGGTTGGATGCAGAGATTTGCTTCGGGAGCAAATAGAAGTTGACGTCGCGGATCAACTTGAAGTAATCGGAGTTCCTCAAGAAACCAACCTTCGAGAACGGCTCGCGTTTCTTGGGTTTCGGTTGCCAGGTGTAATTCAACCCACCGCGATGCTCCACATTCCTGAAGTTGTCGGTGTAGATGTCCTGGCGGTATTGTTCGTTGTAGCTGTAATTGGCGGAGAAGTTGGCGGGATTCACGATGGAGAGCAAGCCAGAGCTGTTGTTGCTGCTTCCGCCGCGGCCTCCACCGCCGCCACGCGGGTTGTTGGCCCCAAACTTCTCACGCTCCTCCGTCAGTTTGTCTCCTTTGGCGTCGTTGCCTTTGTTGCGGTTGTTGCGGTCCTTGCTTCCGCCTCCTTTGCCAAATTGTGGGGACACCTTGACGTTGGAAAAGTTGATGCTTCGCACCTCGTTGATGCTTCGCGCGTTCTGTTGGCGGGTGTTCAAGGCGTCGCGATCCTCTTCGCTGACTTCACCCAGTTCCGCCATCGCTGCCAAGTCCAACACTTCCACGTCTGGGGAAAGTGGATCGAACTGCGGGGTGCTTGTTTGGTTGCTGTAGCCCACGTACATCGGAAGCGTCACCCCCAACTTCTCAGGCAAAAGCTTCCCCAATTGAATCGTGCCGTTGGCGTCGAGACCTTGAATGGTTTCTCGTTGGCGTTCCTGAACGCGCTGTTCCAATCCCCCCCATCCCGGCACGGACATGTTCGCAGCCACACTCACGTTGGCCAAGTCGGCCAGGGTAGCGTTGGCTTGGGCCACGGCAGCCCAACCGCCTTCTTCGTTGAAGCCTGACAAGCGCAATTCGTTGACCCACATCTCCGCACATTTGGGCTGGCCGTCGTCCGACGTCCAAAGCGGCTGCTCCAAATCCTTGTCCGGATTGCGAATCCCTACCATCACCGTCACGACGTTGCTCAGGGTAGGGTTCCCCTTTACTGAAAGGCGCTTTTTCCCAATGGGGTCGTACTCGGAATACACGCCTGTGGGCGAGGTCTGGTTGAGCACATATCGGTTTTGGAGTTTCTTCAAACTCAACAACCTCAACGAATCCAGGTTGATGTCAATGTTGTTTTCCTCAGGCCAAATGTCGTTGTCCGTCAGCGCCGCGACATCGATGGGCGTCGGCTTCAACGGAATCTCGTACTCGTAGTAGTTCTGGTCGTAGTCGCTGCCCAAACGCACAAACACGTTGACGTCCCCTTCATTCAGGATTTCGTCTGCGCGCCCCGCCTCCACGTGCACAAACATCTTGAGGCGTTCGTACATCCGCATGTCAAAATTGATGTTGCGATACGCGGCCCGCGCATCCCCATCCTCAAGTCCGCACACTTCGAGGGACAAGGACTGCTCGTTCAAGCGGCGCTGGTTCAGGTTCGAAGGATCAATCTCCTGGTTGATGCCTGGAGGAATGACGTAAGGTACGGGCTGGCGCACCCCGTTTTCTTCAAGGTTCACGGCCGTAAGTGCAAACTGCGTGCCCGTCGGATCGTCAACCTCCAATTCCTGCAAACCGGCGAGGCTCTGCTCGTAACGACGCCATTCGCCACGCACCAGTTCGATGCGTGCAAAGCGCAGCGTCACGGGCTCGCGCCAGCCTTTCATGAACATCCGCATGAATCGGATGGAACGGAAATCGCTGATTCCATTGTATGCCTGTTGGTACTCCTTGACAGGGATCTTGAATTGGTACCACTTGATGGGCCTTTGCTCTCCTGCCCCGTTGGTCTTGGACACCGTCTCGAGGATGTCAGACAAGTAGCCCTTGCCAATGTTGTCCGGAGACAAATCCGACAAGGAAATGGGAATCTCGTATTGGTAGTACGATTCGATGGTGCCCAACGTCAAATCCTCGTTGATGTCCTCCGTGTTGGGGATGGTCGTCGACGTGATGGGATAACCGTAGGGCTGTTGGGTGTTCGAGTTGCCTTCATAGCGGCTGAAGAACTGGTAGCGCTCAAGGATGTCTTCTTCGTTCTCTTGCGCAATCGGATCACGGAAGTAACGGAAGTCGTCGGCCGAGGGGTCGGCCTGGTAGGCTGCCAGCGCATCCGGACTCAAATCCGCCTCCAACCCATCGAGCCAATCCGAGAAAAATTCACGCTCCTTCTCGCTGTTCAAGCCATCCAAGCCGACGTCTTGCGCGCTGTAGTCGTTGGTGCTGTTGTCAAAGGCGTTCACCACGTTGAACGTCGTTGGGTCTGGGTAGATTCCCCACGTGCTCGTGTCCGTTTCCAGCTCCGTGTTGTTCGCGGACGGCAACCCGTTCTCAAATTCCAATTGGCTGTCGTTCAAGATGTCCTCGCTGACGTTCCCCAAGTTGATGTACAGCTTGCCGCCACTCTCGTTTTCCGAATCCTCGTTGAAGGGATCCATCACCCAAAACTGGATGTACTCGATGTTGGCCGCCTCAAAGTCGGTCGTCGTCAACGCGCGTTGGATGCCTGCCCAACGCTCCTCCGGATTCTTCAGCGTGCCGTCGACTTCCAATCCGGAAGAGTTGTCGGATCCTTCGAACGGTTCGTAGTTGTACGGACCACGTTCCGTCGGACGGTAGGTCAAATCGAGCGTGGGAAGGTTCGTGGGCATGCCCGCCGTCGCGCTGTTGCTGTAATCGCCTTTTTCGTACAGCTCTCGCAGCAGAATTTGGCGCATCCGATGGTCCTGTCTGACCTCGGCATCCACCTGCCCATCCTGCAACGCGCTGCCGTTCATCAGGGACGGGTCAATGGTGTACCAACTCAGCCCTGCTCGGTTGTAATTCGATGCGCGGTTGTCCTCCAAGTAGGCTTCTGGAAATTTGTCGTTTTGCCACCGTGGCGTGGACGCCATGAACCACCGGTTGATCGCTCGCAGGTCAATGGTGCTTTGCGACCCTTCAAAATCGTCGATGTAGGCGGTTCCGTCGTCGCCCACAGCACGGCTGTGGCCCGGAATGAGGTAAGCCCCTTCCGCACTGATGTCAAACGTGGACTTCGCCGTGGTGCTGTAGAACGGCAACCGGTCCATGAGTTCCGTCAACAAACGGCTTTCCGTTTGCCACGAGAAGTCGGCACCGACCACCGTGTTGTTCACCGGCTCGTCGCCCATGTTCACCTTCCTCGTCAACGGCCGCTCCCTCATGTTCAACAGCGTCGTTCCAATGTTGAAGTTGTCGCTGGCGACGTAATCGAACCTCGTCCCCAGCAACGTTTTGGTCTGGATGTTGAAAAGCGAATTGGATTCGAGGGAGACCTTGATGGTTTGGCCGGATTCCAAAAGGCCATCGTTGATGATGCGCACCCGCCCGAGGTTGTAGTCCACGGTGTAGTCGCGGTTCTCTACCAAGCGCACCCCACCTGCCGTCACGGTCACTGAACCTTCAGGCACGTTCAAGGCATTCAACTGAATTTCCGAGGAGCTCTGCGATTGGAACCGGCCCTTGATGCGGTACCGGTTGAGGGACGGAATTTGCTGCGCGGCCGTCTTCGTGCTGTCGTACAACGGCTGGAACACCAGGGTCTGAATGAGGCCGTCCCGTTCAGAATCAGACATGCCCGCCCCGGCGGCCAACTCTGTGATTTTACCCGCCAGATTCGTCCCAAAAGGCTCCACCGAAGGAAGAAAAATCCTGCCGTTCTGGCTGTTGATGGTTCCGCCGCTTACCGCTGCGTTGTCCACGTAATCGAACACGCCATCTTGGTTGGGCATGCCGTTGATGTCGATGCGGTCCATCCCGAGGACTTGGATCAACAACCGCCCGTCGAGCGGCTCACGTGGGATGTAATTCAGGTCCACCCCTGAGTTGGGGTCGTTGTACCAAATGTCCAAACGGAAATCCTCGTTGCTCACCCCAAAGGCGCCCATCGAGTACACGTTTTTCATCATCGTACGCCACAGCGGAGCTTGGTCCCCGTTGTCGAGCTTGACCTGCGTCACGGACGACTTCAGCATTTTCAAGATCAAGGCACCTGGTGCGGCATAACCGTCCTGAGAAAGCGTTCCGACTTGGTACGTTTCCCCGTTCAGTGTGTACTCATAGGACACGGCCAAGACCTCCGCATTGTTCAGCGCTTGGCGCAACGAAACGAATCCCAACCTTTGGTTGTATGTGAATTCCGACGGGCTCAGTTTGCGGGCATTTCCCACGCGTTCGTAGTGGACCCCTTGCTTCAAATCACCTCCAAGAGCAACTGAAATGGCTTGGTTGGCACCGGTGTAGTCCATCACCCCTTGATTCGAGGTCAAGCTGCGGAACAAATCGTTGTTGTAGTTGTTCGGCGCTCTGTTCGGGTTGGCCTCCGTAGAAGGCTCCAGAGCCTCATTCGTGAAGATGCTCTCGTTGTTGGTCAAGTTGCCGAGCGGCAAGTTGGTTGACACGTAGGAGGGGTGCTCACCTAGATCTGTAAACGCCACAATGTTCCGGACGTCTTGGGTGTTGGCTTGGGTGTTGACGACGTAGACCTCAATCCGGTTGATCATCGCACCCGAGTTGGGCACGGGCAACGAGCGCATCGCCTCGTCGTATTGATCGACGAAGTACTGAGACAGGAAGTAGTGGCGGTTCGCTTCGTAATCGTCGGCCCGGATGTCAAACTCCTGAGTTTGCGCTCCCCCCTCGACCTCAATCTCACTCCGCTCGCCCTTCTGCTGGCTGAAGACCGTCGTGTTGTAAAGCCTGCCCCACTGCGTTTCAAGCTTCAGGCCAAACAAACTCTGCGACCCCACAATCAAACTGCTGTTGAGTGGCATGCTGATGTTTCCCGCCTCGATGTTCTTCAGAATGTCGTCTTCCTCACCCTGGAATCCGATGTTCATTTGGTTCTCAAAGTCGAAGAGCGACTGGGTGTTGTACTGCGTGCCAAGCTCAATTTTGTCGCCAATCTTGCCGGCAATGTTGAGCTGAATGCGTTGGTCAAAATCGACCGAACCCGCCCGGCGCTGGCGCTCCGGGATTCGCGGATTTTCCGTGTTGTTCCAGGTGTATCCAAGCGTGATTTCCGCAGTACCCTGAGGCTTGATTTCGATCTCGTTGCTGCCGAAAATCATCTCAAACAACTCGCTGTCGATTTCGAGCTTGGGGGCAAAGGCGCGATCCGCCTCATCTTCCTCTTCCTGGAGCTCATTCCAGAATTCGGTGAGGTTTCCTGCGATGTTGTAATTCAGGTACTCGTCTAGCGTGAACAAGCTCGAAGGACGGAACTCAAGCGTGTCCCCGATGGTTTGCTGCACCTCGTACATCCCTGTGATGGGATTGTACACCACACCGTAGTTGAAGTTGCTTGGCCACTGCAACGACACGCCCCCGGGAAATTCCGTCGGGTTGTACATGTCGCCGTTGTCGTGGGGAAACGGCAGGTTGAACGTGGTGTCCGACTGGGCCTGGGTTTGGGCGTGCGAAGAAATCGAAATCCCCAAAAATCCGGCCATCGCGACCAATCCAAAGGTCCAGATGTTCCTCCAAAGCGGCTCAATGGCCTGTGGCGGGGGGGTCATGCGCGTTCTCAGGTTCAATCGTCGGTGTCGGTCAAAGTTCGCGTAAAGCGGCTTTAATGAGGCCCTCCAACGTGGCGGATTTTCCTTGAGATGCCAAGAGTTTCTCCAACACAGCGTTGCATTTGGCCTTGTCAAAGCCGAGCGATGTCAGTGCCCCTAACGCATCGTTCTTGATTGTATTGTGCGCCGCAGAAAGGGAAGGCGAAGAAGCCCCACCGCCCACCGCGTTTGCAACATCCACCTTGTCTTGCAGATCGACGATGATGCGCTGCGCCGTCTTGGCTCCGATGCCCTTCACACGCTTCATGGAGTCCACATCGCCCGAAGCAATCGCGCCTGCCGCGGAGTCTGGATCCATGGCGCTGAGGATCAGCCGCGCGGTGTTCGCGCCCACACCGTTGACCCCGAGCAGCAGGAGAAACAAGGTTCGTTCCGCCTCAGTGGCAAACCCGTACAAGAGTTGAGCGTCCTCACGCACAACCAAGTGCGTGTGGATCTTGACAGACTCGTCGTCACCGAGCTGGTCGAAGGTGGTCAGACTGATGGCCACGTAGTAGCCCACCCCGCCGCATTCCACCACCACGTATGTGGGGTGCTTTTCGACGAGACGTCCGTGCAAGTGATGGATCACAGTTGAGAGTCTTTGATTTGGGCGTCGACCACAGCCAAGCGCACCATGTCTAAAATTTCCTTCGCGCTCGACCCCATCTGCAGGATGTGCACGCTCTTGCGCATGCCAAGCAACACGGGACCTTGTGCGTCCATGCCCGCCAATTCTTGCAACAGCTTGTAGCTGATGTTGCCCGCCGCCAGGTTGGGGAAAATCAGGGTGTTGACGCGGCGCTTGTGCAAAGCGCTGAACGGAAAACTCTCGGCGAGCTTGTCTTGGTTCATCGCAAAGTTGGCTTGGATCTCCCCGTCGACAATCAACTCGGGGTGATGCACGTGCAGGTACCTTGCCGCCTCAGCCATTTTCTCTGCATCGTACCCCTTGGAACTTCCGAAATTCGAATAGCTCAACAGCGCAATTCGCGGAACAATTCGCAGGTTGCGAACCGCCTCCGCTGTGAGCAAGGTGATGTTCACGATGTCCTCCGCCGTCGGGTTGGTGTTGACCGTGGTGTCGGCGAAGAACATCGGTCCATTCTTTGTCTGAAGGATGTACATCCCCGCCACCTTGTTGACGCCCTGGGTCTTTCCAATGGCGTGAAGTGCAGGTCGAATCACGTTGGGGTAATTCCGGGTCAAGCCGGACACCAAGGCATCCGCCTCCCCTTGATCCACCAGCATGGACCCGAAGTAGTTCCGCTGACGCATGTATCTCTCGGCTTCAAGGGCCGTCAATCCGTGCCGCTTGCGCCGTGCAAAAAGCACCTCCCCAAACGCTTGACGGCGGTCCAACTGATCGTCCGACCTTGGGTCAAACACGGTTGCACCTTCCAATTCCAAGCTGTTTTCCTCAATCAGCGCCGCGATTCGATCCTTGCGCCCGAGCAAAATCGGGTGGGCAATGCCCTCGTCCATGGCCATTTCCGCGGCCTTGAGCACTTTGTAGTGCTCCGCTTCGGCAAACACCACTCGTTTAGGAGCACGTGCTGCTCGTGTCGCGATGTTCCTCGAGAACGTGCTGTCGTTCCCCAAGCGAAGTTCCAATTGTCGCTTGTAGTGCTCCCAATCCGAAATGGGAGCTTGGGCGATGCCCGACTCCATCGCAGCTTGCGCGACAGCAGGAGCCACCGCCGTGATCAAGCGAGGATCCACAGGTTTCGGAATGATCAATTCGCGTCCAAACGTCAAGGCCCCTTCTCCGTAGGCCTCACTCACCTCATCTGGCACGTTTTCTTCAGCCAAGGAAGCGATCGCACGCACAGCCGCCAATTTCATCGCGTCGTTGATGCCCGTCGCACGGACGTCCAGCGCTCCTCGAAAGATGTATGGAAATCCGAGGACGTTGTTCACCTGGTTAGGGTGGTCGCTGCGGCCGGTTGCCATGATGACGTCTTCACGCGAGCCCATGGCCTCGTCGTAAGGAATTTCTGGATCGGGGTTGGCCAACGCAAACACAATCGGGTTGGCGGCCATGGACTGCACCATGCTGGCGTCCACAAGTCCTCCTTTGCTCAATCCCAAAAACACATCCGCTCCTTTCATGGCCTCCGCCAATTCGCCGAATTGCAGGTCTGTGGCGTACTTCTGTTTGCTGGCATCGAGCCCTTCTCGGCCGTTGTGAATGTGGCCTCGGCTGTCAAACACCGCCGCATTCTCCCGCTTCATCCCCAACTGCTCGTAGATGTCCAAACACGACATCGCTGCCGCTCCAGCTCCGCTGACCACGACCCGAACGTCCTCGATGTTTTTCTCGGCCAACTTCAAAGCATTGATCAAAGCCGCCGCGCTGATGATGGCCGTGCCGTGTTGATCGTCGTGCATCAATGGAATGTCGAGTTCTTCCTTGAGCCGGCGTTCGATCTCAAACGCCTCAGGAGCCTTGATGTCCTCGAGGTTGATGCCGCCAAACGTCGGCGCAATGGCCTTGACGGTGGCGACAAACTGGTCGACATCAGAAGCGTCCACCTCGATGTCAAACACGTCGATGTCAGCAAAAACCTTGAACAAGACGCCCTTGCCCTCCATGACTGGCTTGCTGGCTTCCGGGCCGATGTCGCCCAGACCGAGTACGGCAGTGCCGTTGCTGATCACAGCCACCAAGTTTCCTTTTGCCGTGTACTTGTAAACGTCTTGCGGATTGTCCGCAATGGCCTTGCAGGGTTCCGCCACACCTGGGCTGTACGCCAAGCTCAGATCACGTTGTGTGCTGTAAGGCTTGGTGGGCACCACCTCAATCTTTCCACGACGATCCCGCGCGTGGTATTCGAGGGCCTCTTTCTTCAAATTGTTGGTCTGCATAAGTATGCGAAGTTCACCACGAATGTCGGGTGCATGACTTCGTTCTCATGCAAAGGATGCACACTTGTTCGTGCACAATGCAGATGAAGGGGTTCAGCGAATCACCAACCGCTTGGTGGATACAGCTACCCCGTCCACTTGGTACGTCACGAGCCAAATGCCGTCCGCCAAATCGGCCACCGAAACGCGCTGAGACCCCATCCCGCCAAAGACCGTTTCCGTGCGAATCACTTGCCCAACGAGGTTGCGGAACTCCAAGACACCACCTTCAGCCTGTTCAAACCGAACGAGCACCTCATCCGAAGTGGGGTTGGGTGACAACGATGCAAGACGCGCAAACTGATTCTCGATTGGCTTCACGTTGGCGGTGGCTACCGCGGTGAATGTGATGCTGTGGCAAACTCCACCCAGGGGCTCTCCTTCCGGGTGGAAGCAATATTGCAAGGTCGTGCTGCCCACCAATCCATTGGGATAATAATCGCTTCGAAAAGTGCTGGTCGACTGACCGGGTTGAAGCGTCACGAAAAAGGCCTCATTGGTGGGCGAGCTGTCCGTGCCGTAATTGAAACAAGTCGGGCCCCAGCAGAAACGCTCATATGCTCCTGGCTCGCCAGAAGAATAGGGGTAATTGAAAGGCGACACCGTGTCAATGAAAGTGCGGGTCACCATCAGCATCATGGGCGCATCGGTTTCGTTGGCGACATCCCAGTGTGCTTCCACGGCTCCTCCCGTTGTCAGCGTGTCCAACGCCACCGTGATGGTGTCTGGGGCATTCAACACCGTGGCTTGGGCATTCACTCCCTGCGTGGTGGCCCACCCCAACACACTCAACATCCAGATGATTGCTCGCTTTTGCATGAACGTAAAGATAAGGAGAAACCCCATGACGCAGGGGGAAACTCACGTGTGTCCTCAGAGACTTGACAAGCGAAGTCTTATTTTTGGCTCGATTCATGCCGACTTGCAAGAAAAATCACCCCATGACATTGACTCGATTGCTGATGGCTGCGAGCGTTTTGACCACATCCGTCATCGCTACCGCCCAAACCCTCCCCGACGTTTCTCTCAAGGACATTGAAGGCAACACCGTTTCCACCGCCAGCACGCTTCAGGAAGAGGGGCCGACGGTGTTCTGTTTTTGGGCGACGTGGTGCAGCCCTTGCAAGCGTGAACTCAACAATTACGCGGAATTGTACGAAGATTGGGTGGACGAGACCGGCGTGAAAATCGTGGCGGTCAGCATCGATGACCAACGCTCCATGAACCGAGTTGCGCCCTACGTCAACAGCGTCGGCTGGGAGTACGACATCTTGCTGGATCCCAACCGAGAATTTGCGCGAGCTCTCAACGTCAACAACGTGCCTCACACGTTTGTGGTGGACGCGGAGGGCAACGTTGTGTGGTCCCACAACAATTACGCGGACGGCGACGAATTCGAGTTGCACGAGCAGCTCTTGAAGCTCGCGGAATGAGGCGCATGAATCTGGGGCGTCTGGCTGCGATTTTGGGCACTTGTGCTTTTGCCTTCGCCTCAACTTCTTGGGGGCAGCTTGGCGGAAGTGGCGATGCGCCATCGGTCTCCGGAAACGTGGGGATCCTGTGGCAATCGTACGCAGAGGACACCCTGATCGGGGCGGTTGTTCCTCCGGCCAAAACAGGTTACAATGCCTTCGCCAACATCCTGTACAATCAAGGCAACTTCAGCGCCGGTGTACGCTACGAGAGCTACCTCAACGCCGTCCTCGGGTTCCCGGGACGATTCAAGGGGAGCGGCGTCGGGTATCGGTTTGGGCGGTACCAAGACAACGAGCGTGGCATCGACGTCACCGTAGGCAACTTCTACGACCAATTCGGGAGCGGCTTGGTGTTCCGTTCGTACGAGGAACGCAACCTCGGCATCGACAACGCCATGGACGGTTTCCGATTGATTCTCAAGCCCGTCCAAGGCGTGCAGGCCAAGTTCATCTACGGCAAGCAACGGTTCGATTTTGACGACGGCCTCATCAATGGGCCTGGCGTCATCCGTGCGGTGGACGTGGAAGGCGACCTGAACGCCATTGTCGCCGGCTGGGAGGAACGGCCACTTAAGGTCACGGTCGGGGCGAGTTTCGTGAGCAAATTCCAACCTGGAAGTTCATTCAACGTGGACAGCTTGGTGCTCGCCATGCCCCAAAACGTGGGGTCTTGGTCCTGCCGTCTGAATGCCGTGCGCAAAGGCTGGACCGCGGGGGTAGAGTACGCCAGAAAAATCAATGACCCCAGCGCCGACAACGGGTTCACCTACCGAAACGGCGAGGCCTTCCTCGCCACCCTCGGGTACAGCCAAAAGGGACTAGGCGTCCTCCTGACGGCCAAGATGATCGACAACA
>Ga0209138_1001482_pt1 | contig 20048 bp, 31 predicted proteins | sample SaaInl3SG_22_DNA_FD_184645 | JGI IMG/M metagenome (GOLD analysis project Ga0209138, IMG submission 184645) | Marine microbial communities from expanding oxygen minimum zones in the Saanich Inlet - ESP_153SG_22_DNA (SPAdes) (version 2) | ecosystem: Environmental > Aquatic > Marine > Intertidal...
GATGATTACTTGGTAATTCTCAGGCGAGTATTCGGTGAGAATGGCTGGGTTTGTGGTCTTCGCTACTAAGACCCGTGTCAAGCGATGGTAGATGAAGTACATCTTAGTTATCCTCCATTGGAATTACACCGATAAAGTAGTTATCTGCTGACCATTTGTTACCGTTGTAGGTAGCAGCAGCAAACACTACAGTAGTTCCTACACGACTATGCAGCTTATTGTAGATAGTATCCACGGTAAGTGCTGGATTACCTAACACATTCTGTGCTGTTTTAAGAACACAGGTACGCATACGACCATCAGAACAGATAGCTCGAACACGGTCTACTTCTTTGTAAACAGCTTCAATAGTTACCGGATCCGAGTAACTGTTAGCGATATTAGCTAATGTGCGGATTGCCTTGGCGTTGTTCAGGGTGAGTGTTGTCATTTTAGTCTCCTTAGTAATGACGGTTTAGAGCAAGATCGCTCTCCAAGAACCTCAATAGAGGCTCATGGGCAGAGATCTTAGTTATCCCAGTTAGCATCGTCCTCTAGGTAGCGTTGCTCTCTACGTTGTTGCACACTCTCGTATGCTCCAGGAGCAGGACGGAAGTCCACAAGCTCACCAAGCTCATCCGCAACGATGTTACACTCGGTGGCAACCAACTCTGCGTCAGCTTCAGACAAGCCCGAAGCGTACAGCTCATCCTCACGACCATTGGCACAAGACCACACACACCAGTTTTTGTTTGTCATTTTAGTCTCCTTAGTAATGACGTTGTAGAGCACAGCGCTCTTGGATAACCTCAACGAGGTCACCCAGCAATGCTGTAGGCTAAAGGCTCTCAAGAGCAAGCATAGACACGAAGGACATCAACCCACCACAGACGAGGAGCAACAAGCACTCCACAGGCGGGAACATGAACAACGCACCAAGGAAAGCAAGCCCAATGAAGAGCAAGCCAAGAACGCCAAAGAAGCGAAAAAGCAAAGACATAACAATCTCCAGAAAACAGAGCAACAGCGCTCTCGGAAGACCCCACAAGGGGCCAACCGGCAGAGCTGTCAAGCACCAAAGTACTCGTTAGCACGCTCTAGGGTCCACATCTCTTCACCCCGGACACCAACACCAAGCAGGCAATAGCGCTCGCCATCGTGGTACACACCGACAACACGGTCCGAAGCAGGAACCGACTCAGGCTCAACACCAACAAACCACGAGTCAGGCGAGTACCCGAACGCAGCACAGAACCGAACAGACGACCCAACACGAGCCGACAGACGGGAGAACACGAGGTCCACCGAGACCGAACGACCCAGCGCACGAGACGCAAAGGAAGGACGACAGACACGGACACGCCCGTCAGAGCAGACCACGGAGACCGAGTCCACACCAGACACCGAAACCGCCACAACCGACACGGGAGCAGACCACCGAGCACGAGGCACAGAAGCCAGCAACGAAGGCCGAGGCGCAGCAGGAGCGGCGAGAGGAGAGGAAGAACCGAGGACGGGCAAAGAGGAAACAAAAGAAGCAAAGGACACAACGAACTCCAGAAGCCACAGGGAAGAAGAAGCGCGGGACCGCAGGGCAAGACGGCAACGCACAGGAAGGCAACCCACCAGAACGGGGGGACACCGAAACAGGAAGGGGCGAACCCAAACCAACACCCTGATTCTTTGACACACAGAGAGAGGTACCCGCCAAATATTCCCCCACAAACCTCCCCCAATAAAAAGCAGGGGTATACCAAAAACCTAATACAAAATATTACCTTTATAAATGTAATAGGAGTTATTAGTCGGTTCCTAATAGGAAATATATATTTTATATAAAAGTGCGGTCGCAGCTGCGCCCACATAGGACATAAGTAATGAATAATAAAGAGAAGCTAGAAGCGCTGAGAGAACTCAAGAGAAGAGAAAAGCTAGCTGAATATAAAGATGACTTTGAGTTATTTGCTAAAGAACAAGTGAAGATATTACCTAAAGATTCTTCGCAGGGCTTTCAGCCATTTATGTTTAATAGTGCTCAGAGTATTGTTAATGAACAGATTGAGAAACAGTTGAAAGAAACTGGTAGAGTTAGAGCGATTATATTGAAGGCACGGCAGATGGGTTTAAGTACCTATGCTACTGGTAGAGTCTTCTGGAAGAGTTATTTTAATGCCTATAACAAGTCAGTTGTTATGGCTCATGATACAGCTACCTCGGATGCTTTGTTTAGCATGTCGAGGAATACTATCGATAATATGCCTGAGCAGTTTAAACCTAAGTTCAAAAAGTCTAATGCTAAGGAGATCATGTTTGAACACAACGATTCAGGTTACAGATTATATACAGCAGGCTCGCCGGAGGCAGGCCGAGGAACTACACCGACTATTGCGCATCTTTCTGAGGTGGCTTTCTGGACTCACGATGAGAAAATTCTCGCGGGTATGTTCCAAGGTATTTCACAAGCTAAAGGTACAGAAGTAATTCTAGAGAGTACTGCTAATGGAGTAGGGAATGCCTTTCATAGATTATGGCAGGGTGCCGTTAAAGGAGAGAATGAGTATATTCCTATTTTTGTTCCTTGGTTTCTTATGGAAGAATACCGTAGAGAAGCCCCAGAGGACTTTGAAAGAACCGATAAAGAAGAGATATTAGTTACTAGGTTTAAGTTAGATGATGATCAACTTTACTGGAGGAGACTAAAGATAGCTGAAGGTGGTGAGGATAAGTTCCGTCAGGAGTATCCTGCTACAGCTGATGAAGCATTTATTGTTTCAGGGGCTAACGTATTTAATATTGAGAAGTTAGCTGCTCTAGTACCTCAACCTATATTAGCTTCTAAGGAGTTTAACTTCGAGTCTAATATGATGGAGGATAAGGATAGAGGATCAATAGAGATCTTTAAGTATCCTATGTTTGGAGACTCCTTTACTATTGGTGCTGATGTATCTTTAGGAGTAGGTAAAGATTCTTCTGCTGCAGTTGTTATGAATGCAGATAGAGAAGTATGTGCTGTATACAGAAACAATATGATAGATCCCTCTAAGTTTGGTGATCTTTTGTTTTACTTAGGTAGGTACTATAATAATGCTCTTTTAGCTGTAGAGTCTAACTCTATGGGTATTGCTACATTAAATAGGCTTACACAGATGCAGTACGTTAATATGTACTACCAGACTAAGTTAGCTAATGTATCTAAAGAGGAAGGTAATAGGATTGGATGGAGGACTACCTCAGCATCTAAACCTGCTATTATTGGATTCTTAAAGAATGCTATTGATAATGAAGATATCTGGATTCCTTCTAGACTAGTTATTGGGGAGCTAATGAATTATGTGGCAGATGACTCAGGAAAAACTAATGCTATCGTTGGTCATAATGACGATACTGTTATTGCTCTAGCTATTGCCCTTGAAGTTATTAGAACACATGGCGATAGATTAAAGAATAACAACGTTCCCTTCACACAGAAGATGGGTAACTTTCAACAAATAGAGACCAACTGGTTATAAAGAGGAGAACTCCTATGTCAAGCAAAAAAGGATTATACGATAATATCCATGCTAAACGTAAACGTATAGCTGAAGGTTCTAAGGAACAAATGCGTAAACCTGGAACTAAGGGTGCTCCAACCGCTAAAAGTTTTAAAGAGTCTAAAAAGACTGCTAAGAAGGGGTAAGTAATATGTCTGAAAAAGATTCTAGATTAAAAAGAGCTGGTGTATCTGGCTACAATAAACCTAAAAGAACCCCTAGCCATCCTACTAAGAGTCATGTTGTTGTTGCCAAGAGTGGTGACACAGTAAAGACAATTAGATTTGGTGAGCAAGGTACTTCTGGATCTCCTAAGAGTTCAGGAGAGTCAGACTCAGATAGAAAGCGTAGAGAGTCCTTTAAGGCACGACACGCTAAGAATATTGCTAAAGGTCCCTTATCAGCAGCATATTGGGCTGACAAAGTTAAATGGTGAATATATGGCACAAATGAATGTACCCCTAACGGGTAAAGAAAAAGAACAATTTAAGAGCGCACTTAAGCAACAGAGTGTTCCTAAACTTTTTGATTCTAAAGACGCAAAGATTAAAACGAATAAAGAGAAGTCTCTTCCTATTCGAGGACAGGGATAAATAATAGTCCCTTGTGTCCTACCTGTTGGTCACTAGCAGTTGGACGAAACTAGTGACACCTAATAAATATAAGCCGTTGTAGGCTTGATTGAATGAATGACCATGAAAGGTTTACAATGGCTACTAATACTATCGGATATAAAGAATCCGTTGACGATGAAGAACTAAAGTCGATGATTGAACAGGGTATCATGAACTCTGTTGGTGACTTTCTTAATAGTTCTGATTTGGCTAGAGAAAGGCAAAAGTCTACATACGAATATGGTATGATGCCTTTTGCACACTTAACTCCTCAAGGGGTATCTCAAATTGTTTCTTCAGATACTGTAGAAGCAGTTGAGGGTTATACAGCTATTTTAGCTGAGTTAATGTTTAATAATAATAAGCTAGCTAGGTTTATTCCTGCTGGTACAAAGCCCACAGATTTTCATAACGCTAAGGTTGCTTCTGAGCTAGTTAACTATACTATCTTTAAACAGAACTCTGGCTGGGAAATCCTAAATACATGGGTTAAATCTTCTTTGTTATGGAAGAACAGTATTGTTCGTTGGGATTTTGTTGAAGATTACGAATATACTTTTGAAGAATATGATTCAATTAGTCAAGAGAATTTAGATATTCTTTTGTCTGACACTGACACCGAAATTATCGGTACCCTAAAGTACGATCAAGAACTAGGTACTGATGAAGAAGGAAATGCTGTATACAATATGGTATACAAAGATGTTCGCCTTAAGAAGCAACATGATAAAACAAGAATCAAGATCGAGAACGTTCACCCTGAAGCGTTCCGTATTACTAGGGACGCTAAGTCTTTGGATGATGCTGGTTTTGTAGGTATTCAGATCGATATGACTCGTTCTGAGATCAGAAAGTTTTACCCCGATATTGCAGAGAACATTGACTGGGACGATATTGGAGACGGTAGCACTGATTGGGCTACCAAGTACACCGAAGAGCAAGCAGCTCGGAAACGCCTAGCAGGTGAAGAGTACTGGATTGGGGGTAATTCAAATGAACTTTTTCCAACAGAGGCTAATAGACAGGTAACTGTTATTGAATGTTGGTTAAGAGTTGACCGTGATGGTGATGGTATTGCAGAATTAAAACACATTATTATTGCTGGTGGAACAATCCTTCTTGAAGAAGATTGTGACTATGTACCATTAGCTACGCTGTGCCCATTCGAAATTCCTCATGAATTTTTTGGTTTGTCTGTAGCAGACATGATTCGTCCTTCTACATTAGCAACTACCGCTATTATGCGGGGCTTTGTAGAGAACGTATACCTAACTAACTATGCACCTAAGTTAGCAGATCCTAACGTAGTAGACTTTTCTGCGCTTCAAAACATGAAGCCTAAACAGATTGTGGCTACTAACGGGAATCCTAACGGTGCTGTAGCATCTATGACACCTGATACTATCAGTACAGGTACTGTACCTCTTTTAGAAATGTTGCAGGTACATAAGGAGCAAGCTACAGGCTTGTCAAAAGCGGCTCAAGGCCTCAATGACACTCTTTATGTTTCCGGCAACTCCGAAGAAAAGATGCAGAGAGCTATGTCAGCAGCTCAGGTACGTATCCAATTTATGGCACGTAGATTTGCTGAGACAGGCTTTAAGCGTCTAGTAGAAGGTGTATACAAGACACTTCGCACTAAGCTTCGGGGTAAGGAAGTAAAGTTCTTTGATCAAAACGATATGTTTAAGTCAGTTGACCCAGGTATGTTACCTGACAATATGTTGATGTATGTTGATATTGATGTTGGTGAAAACAGCAATAATAATATTATTAAGAAGATGAGTATGGTTGGTCAACAATTAATCCCTGCACTTCAACAGGCTGGCGCTGGTTCAGTAGTAGCACCTGAAGCTGCCGCTAAGATTGCTTGTAAGACTCTAGAGGCTATGGATCTTGATCCACTGGACTTCTTGATTGATTACACAGACCCTAAGTTCTTAGAACAAGCTGTTCAGGCTCGTCAACAAGAGCAACAAGCAGGCGACGCCGCTCGTAAGCTTGAAGAGAAGATTAAAGAGTTGGATGCTATCCAGAGAGAAGCTACGGTTGAACTTACTAAAGTACAATCTAGAAATGCTATGCAGGATAACACCAAACAACTTATGGTTGCTCTCGATAAGAGCTATCAAGAGTGGGCAAAGCTTTCTATGCAAGCTGCTGAGAAGGGTGTTAATCTTGATCCGCATCCAGGTGGAGAAGCTCTGTTAGTAATCGCTAAGAAAATAATTGAGGCTGACCTTGCTAAGGGTGATGAACAAGCACCTGCTCAAGAAGCAGATCCTATGACTCAACAGCAACAACCAATGATGTAATGACAACACTCACCCCTCTGCCTTAAGGTACGGGTGGGTATATTAAAGTAAATAAATGAATCAATATAAAGAAGGCTTTCAGAAGAGAACAAAGCCTAGAATGAATCATGAGACTGGAGAATATAAGGTAGAACCTTTCCGTGATGCTCAATCAGCATTAGGTAAATCCCAGTTTGCAAATAAAGAACGTGAAGAGTTCTTTGGTGAAGCATACTCAGAGATCTTAGCTGATCTTTTTGTTACTTGGCTAAAGACAGAGCCTCATTGCAATAAAGAGCGTGAGTACCTATACCATACTGCTATGGCATTAGGTAGCGTAAAAGAGAAGTTAATCGGCATCGAGATGTACGGTAACAATATGCAGTATATTAACAAATCCCAAGAAGGGGAAGAAGACAATAATGAGTAATTATGACTTAGCAAAGACTGTGCTAGAGAGAGCACAGGAAGAAATCATCCGCGAGTTAGCTTTATGTGGGCAGAACGGTGGAGTAGGGCGTGCGCAAAATTATGCACCAATCCTTGTTACATTAAACAATGCAATTGGTGTGGTAGAGTCTTTTAAGAAAAAAGACCCTAAAGAATTTGTAGAACGCATGGCTAAAGCAAAGGCTACTAAAGCCGCTAAAGCCGAATAATTGGACACAAAGGTAAAATAATTATGAACCTAGAACAACTCTCTACCAACACTCCTGCCTCGGAAATTTCGAGCAAGAGTTTCGATGACGGAAGTAATAGTGCAGACTTGGAAGCAAAGAGTCTTGATGACATTCTTCGTAACTCACCAGCAGCAGACCTGCTAGGGTTACCTGAACAAGAAGAATCTCTACCAGAAGAAGATGACAGCGTCCCGAGTCCAGAAGATTCATCGGAAGAAGAAGAAGAAGTCCCGGAAGAGACCGATGATGATGCTGAAAATGACCTAGATGAAGAGGAAGAATCAAAAGATTCTGAGGAAGAGAATGCAGATGAGGATGATACGTCTACCCAAGATGCTGACTTACCGACTGAAGATGATATTGATTGGGAATATAAGGTACCTGTAACCGTTGACGGTAACACAGAGTACGTTACCTTAGAAGAAATCCGTAAGGGCTATTCTACTGATAAACATCTATCTCAAAAAGGGCGCGAACTTGGCGAACTGAGAAAACAGATTGAACAAGAAAAGACAGAAAAACTTAAAGAAGTTATTGAATTAGGGCAGATAATCCAACAGGAATTAACTGCCACTGAAACATCTCTTGCCGAAGAGTATCACAAACTAAGTAAGGACATTGAACAAGCTCGTGATGAGGGTGACTCATATTCAGCTCGTGAACTTAAAGAACAACGTGAAGCGGTGCAAGAGAAGTACTGGAAATCTCGTAATAAACGAGAAGAACAAGCAAAGGCAATTGCCTCTCAATTCGAAGCTCAAGTAGAGAATGAACGACAAGAGTTACTGAAGTCATATAACGAACGTATTGTTACGCTAGTTCCTGACTATTCAGAAAAAGTCGCTAAGTCTATTAGAGAATTCGCAATTCAAGAGGGTATCTCGGAAGACCTACTAGGGTCTATCTATGATCCACAAATTGTTAAGTTCATCAATGATTACCGTAAGTTAAAAACAGCTAAAGATACTGGTGCAGTTAAACGTAAAGCAGCTCCTATGGTGAAGTCGGTACCCTCTAAGAAGGGAACTCCGAAGGCACAAAAAGAGAAGCAAGCAGCTACCGCATCTAGATCTAAAGTACTGTCTGGCGAAGGTTCAAGACAAGACGAATTAGATTTTCTAAAACGTATTTCCTCAGTGAGCAAGAAACTTTGATTTAAAATTCTCACTATAAGGAGTCATTAAAATGGCTGGCAATAATTTTGCAACAGGCGGTCCTAAGGCCGCAGCACGTAGCGCATCTGCTACAGGTAATTCCGTAAACGCTGGCGAGCGTGAAGACCTCGCTAATTTTATTTCTATGATTAGCCGTGACGAGACACCATTCATGTCCTCAATCGGCAAGACCAAGGCTACCGCAGTTTTCCACGAATGGCAAACTGACGAGCTGGCTGCTCCCGCATCTTCTGCAGTTGCTGAAGGCGTATCTTACGCTACCCAGAACTCTGCACAAGGTGCCGAGCCTTTCCGTACCCGTCTGGGTAACTACACGCAGATCAACTCTAAGACCGTTACGGTTACTGGTACCAAGCGTGCCGTTGATCAAGCTGGTGTTGCTGACGAGTATGCGTATCAGCTGAAGAAGCGTGGTACCGAACTGCGTCGTGACGTTGAGTTCGACATGGTTAACAGCTGGAACAGCTCTAACGGTTCAGGCGTCCGTAAAATGGGCGGCTATCAGGCATGGATTAACGATGCATCTACTGCATTGAACGTGCTTGCTACCCCTGGCGAATATACCGCTCCTACTAATGCCGGTGCTGGTATTGCAGGTACCTTTGCAACCGTTACTGACGCTGACAAGGTAAGCTTGCAGTTGTCACACATCGATACCGTGATGCAAGCCATCTACGAAAACGGTGGTAAGGCTACTAAGCTAATGGTCTCTCCCGCTAACCGTCGTGTATTCTCTGCTAAGGCACAGGCTGCAGGTTCATCTAGCTCTAACGCTGGTGACGGTAACGTTCGTCGTAACATCGATGCTGACGGTAAGCTCCGTCAGTCAGTTGAAGTCTATATGTCTGACTTTGGCGACATCATGGTTGTTCCTAACTATGTCATGGGTATTGCCAATACGACAATCTCTGGCTTGGACGACGCTGCTAACTTCTCAGCATTTGTGTACGATCCTTCATGGTTCAGCTACGCATCACTGCGTCCCATGCAAGAAGTTGACCTTGGTCAGCTGGGTGATTCTATCATCGGTCAAATTGTTGAAGAAGGTACAATCGAGTGCCGTAATCCTAAGGGTTGCGGTTTGATCTTCGGTTTGTCTGGTCAGTAATTAACCTATAAAGGGGTGAGGGCAACCTTGCCCCTTTTAAATTAGAGGAAGAAAATGCAATATATTAAAATTACACAGACTAACGGTACAGCAACTTACTATCCTGGTAATACTTCTTCTGTTACAATTTCTGCACCAACAGTAAATGGCAATGTTGTAGTTAACAGAGGTAGAATTACCTCAGTATCTTATGAAAAGATTGTTGGTACTTCACAAACATATGTAACAGATACTGTAGCAGCATACAACGGTGCCAACGCACTATATGAGTTTGGTCAATTAGGCCATGATGGTATCTTTACGGTAGCACACTCTAACTAAGGAAAATTATGATTAAAGCTATGAAGGTTACCCTTCCAAATAATAGCTCCAGCATTATTGCGTTTCAGCACATTTATGAAGTAAAAGTATCTGCAGCGGGTCTAATTACGGAGTTTACGTATGATTTACATGGCAACAACCATACAACGGTTACAGTTGCGGAGTATGATGGAACTAATAATAAATATGAAATAGGTTTGTTAACTGACGGTTATATTTTCAGCGCATATGTAGCAAACTATAAGACAAAATAATAAAGAGGACACATGGGCTTTCTATCACAAGATAATAATAAAAGTAGCTTTAAAGTAGCTACTGATGAAAAAGATTTTAAACTAGAACAAGACGTTCAAGCATACAAAGACTATGCTGCACAACAACGGGAATTAGATTCTGCTGCAAGTGGTAGTAGAACATACAGATCCTTTGCGATCATTCCTGATATTGTTGCTATCGATATCCTAACTAAATACGGCATTGATGTACACTCTCCAGACTTTATGAGTGATCCTGTCAGTATGAGAAAATTAAAACAGATTATTGATAGCGAATATCCAGCACTTAAAACAAGTAATGTAAGATCGCTATAAGGAGAATTAAATATGGCAACACCTAAATATGACGCTCTAGTGGCGAAGGTAAGAGATTGGAGTAATAAACCTGAAGTAAATACTATCCCAGACAGCGTCATCCAGGATTGCCTAAGATATTCTGCTGATGAATCATACAGACTCCTTCGCATACCTCCGTTGGAAGAGATAGTAACCTACACTATTACCGCTGCAGATAATCAAGGGGAAGAGAATAGCGCACTAGCATATACTAGCTTTGCAATACCCGAAGACTTAACTCAATTTATCTACATTAGAACATTAGATAGCGCTACCAATCAAACTAAAGTATTTAACGAAATAACAGACAAAAGAACCTTCTTTGATCCATATGCTGAGACATATAGTAGCTATCGTTGGATGTGGCAGGAAAATAATATTAATATTAGACCTCAGTTAAGTGTAGGTGACGTTGTAGAGATTCATTACTACAAAAGATTACCAGCACTCTATGCTGTATACAATGTGGTACCTTTAAATTATTTGATTGATTTGTCAGATGCAAATCAACCTTACTTAGATTTAGTAGTTAGCGGGGGTACTAACCTTTACTTTTCAACTTCAGCAGGGGTTACTAAGGCCTTTACCACACTAGCAGAAGCTACCAATTATGACCCCACTGTAACAACTAAAATGTATACAGGTAAAGAAGTTTCTAACTGGTTAAGAGATCAAAATGAAAGACTAGTTATTTGGGGTGCATTATATAACCTAGGTGCCTACTTATTTGATGATACTATGGAAAAGCGTTATCAAGTTAAGTTTATGAATAATATAGAATCTCTGAATAGAGAAGAAAAATGGAGACGTAGCCTTGGTGGTAACGTTCAAACTAACGTTAATACCAACGGATTGATCTAAGGAGGTAATATGGCTTATAATCAACGGCCTGGAGTAACAGGTACTATTGCTGGTGGAGGTCAATACGACGATTTAGATACAGTAAACTCTTTACAATATGATAATGTTGCAGCTACTAAAGCTGCGGAGGCTGCTGCCAGTGCTGCTGCTGCCAGTGTTAGTGAATCTAATGCCGCAAGTTCTGCAAGTAGCGCTGAAACATCTGCAAATAACGCTGCAACCTCAGAGACTAATGCTGCGACTTCTGAGTCTAATGCAGCCACTTCTGAATCTGCTGCAGCTGTTTCCGAGGCAAATGCACTCCTTTACTCAAATAACGCATCTACGTCAGCAACAAATTCTGCAACATCTGCCTCTGAAGCTGCTACTAGTGAAACTAATGCGGCTAACAGTGCTTCTGTTGCTGCTACTTCTGCCGCTAACTCTGCTAGTAGTGCATCAGCATCCGCTACATCAGCGGCTAACTCTGAAGCATCAGCTACGGCAAGTGCTAACAGTGCCTCTGCCTCCGCAACATCTGCTAGTCAAGCCTCTATTTCTGAATCTAATGCTTTAGCAAGTGCTACGGCTGCTGCTCTCTCAGAATCTAATGCGGCTACCTCAGAAACTAATGCTGCAACTTCCGAAACAAATGCTGCCACTAGCGAAACAAATGCTGCAGCAAGCGCTGCAACGGCAACTAATCAAGCGTCTAATGCTGCAACAAGCGCATCAAACGCTTCTGCTAGCGAGTTAGCTGCTCAAACTGCACAGGCTGCTGCAGAGGCTGCTCAGGTTGCTGCTGAAACAATCTATGATGCCTTTGATGATAGATACTTAGGTAGTAGGGCGGTAGCCCCAACATTAGATAATGATGGAAACCCTTTAGCAGACGGTGCTATTTACTTTAACACTACTTACAATACACTTTGGGTGTATGACTTAGGTAATACTACTTGGTTAGAGATTCCTCAGTTAACTATTGCATCACTAACTGATGTAACACTCTCTTCAGTCACTACTGGTGAATTGTTGGTATGGACAGGTACTGAGTGGATTAATAAAACACTAGAAGAAGCAGGTATTGTTGTTGATGGTGATATAGGCGTTACTGTACAGCCTTATAATTCAAATACAGTTATTGATAGTGCTTATGTACACACAGATAGCAATTATACACTAGCAGAAAAGAATCTAGTAGCCTCTGCTATACAGCCAGGGGATAATGTATCTACCTTAACTAATGATGTAGGGTATTTAACAAGTTATACAGAGACAGATCCTGTTTATACAGCATCATCTTGGTATACTACTACAAATAATTCTATTAATTGGGATAGTGCTTATACCACAACACAAGGTTTAGGCACAGCGTCAACTAATAATACAGAAGATTTTGATCCAGCAGGTACTGCTGTAGCTTTGTCTATTGCTTTAGGATAAGGAAAATAAATGGCAAACACTTTTAAAAGTTACCCAGTTAAAGACGTAGGCACTACAGCATCCACGGTTTATACCTGTCCTGCTAGTACTCAAACGACCTTAATTGGTTTATCCGTAGCTAATACTACTACGGGAAATATTACAACTGACGCATACATTACGCGTAGTGCAGTAAATTATTATTTGATTAAGGGTGCCATTGTACCAGTAGGTGGTGCATTGGTTATTGTAGGTGGTGATCAGAAGGTAGTGTTACAGCCGAGTGACGAACTTAAGGTTGTCAACAGTGCAGATACTTCTGGTGACGTTATGGCATCGCTATTGGAGATTTCATGAGTTATATTGGAGGTTCAGGCGGTATTGTACCCGTCTCATTCTCTACTACAAATTCTCAGTCATTTAATGGCGATGGGTCTACGGTAGCTTTTACGCTGAACCGTCCTGTGGCTAACGTAAAGGATATTGAGGTTGTAGTAAATAACGTACAACAGTCACCTTATGATTCTTCATATACGGTATCAGACAACACTTTAACATTTTCATCTGCACCCTCAACAGGCACAGGTAACATTTACATAACTTACCGTGATTTTCCTATTGGTAGTTTAACAGACCCTAATGCTTACACAAAGTCTCAGACGGATGCGTTGATTGCTGGAGTAGACTTGACCAGTCGGGTTGCCAAGACCGGCGATACGATGACGGGGGCTTTAAGTGTTACGAACTCTAGCTCTACTACCCCCACTGGTTACTTTCAAAATACATCAGGTTCTGGAGATTCGCCAGCTTTGATTGTTCGTGGTGGGGCGAATAACACTAACACCGTGGGCACTTTTGAGGTGCAGTCTTACGGGGGAAATAAACATCTAAAGGTAGACGGCAACGGTCGTGTCACGATGCCGTATCAGCCGTTATTTCAAGGTTATTTTAATTCCATTTTTGAAGTTGCATCAGGTTCGTCTACAAAAATAACGTCAAGTATTGGTGTTAATTATAATGTAGGTGGGCATTGGTCGAACTATCGATTTACTTGTCCGGTTTCAGGCGTATACGAAGTACACGCTGGCTTTATGAAACGAACAGGTACAACTCAAGCTATTCATTTGGATGTATCAATTAACGGGCAAGGCGGTAACGCACTCCGAAGACTTAGGTCATGGGAGGGTACTGGATATTTTTATCTTAGTAACACTTGGTTAGTTAATCTTTCTGCAAATGATTACATTGAATTTTTTGCGTATGCAGGTTCTACTGGTCAAGAAATTTATTCAGAACACAGTAGTCTCTACATTAAATTAATAGGGTAAAACATGACAACATACACAATCACATTATCAGACGCAGAAGACAAAGCTCTGCACGTAGTAGCAATGTCCGCACAGGACTGGATCGATAACGCCGTTCACGAGCGTTGCCGTATTGCTATTGAAGAAATCGTAGCTGCAGAGGTTCAGCGTAAGCTCGCAGCAGGTGAATCTATTACAGGTTCAAAAGAAGACATTGTAATCGCTGCTAATATTGAGTCAGCTGCAGAACGTCAAGCAAGAATGGAAGCAGAGCAGGCAGCATTGTTAGCGCAACAAGGAGCCTAATATGGCACTAAGTAAAATCGGTTCCGAGGGTCTTGATACCCTGTCGGGGGACCTGATCGTTAATACCAGCATTGGTATGGGCGACCGTGTTATGTATGACGGAGACAGTAGTGGAACCGTCAAGCATTTTGCAATGCCCAAGACAACCTCTAGACTTTCTTGGGGAACTCCGGGAAGTGATAACTATAGGTTAAATCTGTCAGGCGGTGGTGCGCTTTTGTTTGGCGTTGATGGTGACAGCGAATATTTTGCAGTTGAGACGCATCAATCAGGTGTCGGTCATAATGAAAAATTTAGAATTGATTCATTTGGTCGTGTCACGATGCCGTATCAGCCAGCTTTTCATTGTAATTACACAAACGGGGCTTACAACGTCAATAGCACAATTGTTATTTTTCCGGAAGCAAGCCTCAATCGTGGAAATCACTACAACACCTCTACAGGTAGGTTTACTGCCCCAGTTAGCGGCGCTTACCACTTTTGGTGTGCCCTAATGGTTTCCAGTTCTGGAAATACCCCTGATTTTAGATGGTTTAAAAACGGCGTTAGTACAGGCGTTGCTGGGTATGTGTCTGGTTCTTTTGGTGGCGGTAGTTGGTTAAAAGCACATAGCAGTATTTCTATTTATCTTAACGTTAATGACACAATAGAAGTCCGCACAGTATCTAACGTAAATATGCACATTGATATCGCCGCAAATAACCACAACCAACTTGGTGGCTTTTTATTAGGCTAACTGAAAGACTCACTTCGTTCACAAGGAAAATTTATGACAACATACACAATTACTTTGTCAACAAGTTAATTTAAAGGATAAACAATGGCATATATAGGTGTACCACCATTTGGAAAGACTGTAAGAACAGTAACAGAGATCACAGCAACAGCTGGACAAACAACATTCAGTCCTACTGGTGGTTATCCTCTCGGTTATGTTGACGTTTATCTTAATGGTGTAATATTAAACAACAGTGACTTTACAGCTGTTGATGGAGCCTCAGTAGTATTGCAGTCAGCTGCAACTGAGGGAGATGAATTTAAGTCTGTTTCTTATTGGCCAGTATCATTAGCTAATACTTATTTAAAAGCAGAAATAGATAATCTATTATTAGGTACTGGTGGTGGAGCTACTGGTGGCGGTAATGATGAAGTATTCGTAGAGAATGATCAGGTAGTGACTACCGATTATACGATTACAGCAGGTAAAAACGCATCTACTGCTGGGCCAATTACAATTGACTCAGGCGTGACGGTTACAGTACCCACTGGCTCACGTTGGGTAATCATCTAAGGAACAGATATGGCTATTATTTTAGACGGGACTATAGGCATCACAGCGCCCGACATTACGTCAGCGGCGGGTTTGGATGCCAGTGACATTAACGATAACGCAATCACTGCGGCAAAACTACACACGACAGCGGTAACTGACAAACTTGGTTACACGCCTGCAAACCTATCCGGAGACACATTTACTGGTGCAACTTATTTGCATAGTCTTAACGTTTCTGGGGGTTCACAGCGACGAATCAGAACGTATGAGCACGTATATCAGCATCCTCAGAACACAGGGATTAACCTGATCTACAACTCAAGTGCGTACACTGACGTACATTTTATGCTTACGTTAGAGGGGTTTCACAGTGGGCGAAGCTACCAAATGTGGCAAGGAGTCTTCGGAGGGTATGGAGGACAATTTATTACCATTGGTGGAGGCGGTGGGTTCACCCTACAAAATGCAACCTTAGACACTGGACGTGCGTATTTACGAATTTCTGCTGGGGGATTGACACAAACCTCAACAAACTATGTAGCAATGACTATATTTGGGGATGCTGGTATAACTATTGTAAATGGGAGTCTGTACTGATGAAACATCCTAACGACACCAACGAACTTTTAGCAACTGACGGAGTACCTTTTACGCCCGAGCAACGGTTTGCCCATTTTGACTTTCTTACTTGGAAATATAAAGTTGATCGTGTCCAAGAATACCCCCCAATCGGAGATCAATTAGACGCTTTATTCAAAGCTGGTGTATTCCCTGATGACATGGCGGCGGCTATTCAGGCAGTCAAAGATAAATATCCGAAAGGAACAGCATGAGTAATATAGCAATCAAAGGCGCTACGACAGGCACAGGGGTTTTTACCCTTGAGTCTCCAGCGACCAATACCGACCGAACATTGGTGTTGCCTGATGAGGCGGGGACGGTGTTGACGAGTGCTGGAGTGCCAGCGTCTGCGATGCCAGCGGGTAGTGTGATTCAGGTTGTAGAGCAAAGAAGCTCAACCGATGTGTCAACAACTTCAGGAAGCCCACAGACAATTGTTTCGGCATCCATTACACCAAGTTCAGCAAGTAATAAAATTGTTATTTATGCGGTTGTTGGAGAACCTGACCAAGGTGATGGGCGGATTCTAACTAGGGTTTTTAGGAACACTACATCAACAGAAGTATTCCGTATAACCAGTGAAGTTGGTCGAGGTTTGCCATCAGGGACAGAAATTCATTTACCCAATCTTGTCTCATTTGGTAGTGATTTACCAAACACCACCTCAGCAACTACATATTTCATTGGGATTAACTCACAAACTGGTGGCGCTGTTAGAGTTGGTAACGGAGCCGACCATGTTTTAATTCTAATGGAGATTGCAGGATGAACTTAACTGAAGCAATTTTTAAACTAAACCCATCGGTTGTAACCATCCGTGGTGACGTTGCCTACGATGCCAACGAGCAAGTGGTGTCCTATGACCTTGCCGCCGCTGAAGCCTTGGTAGCCGCTAACGCTTACAAAGAACAACGTGCATCCGCATATCCAAGCATCGCTGACCAGCTAGACACAATCTACCACTCCGGCATTGACGCTTGGAAGGCTCAGATTGCCGCAGTGAAACAGGAGTATCCAAAGCCATGAGCAGTATTAGCGTAAACACAATTACAGATGCCTCTGGCGGCACGACCACAAGCATCAACGGCTACACCCCTACCGTGTCTAACATGGCTGGCAGGAACCGCATCATCAACGGTGCGATGGTAATTGACCAGAGGAACGCTGGAGCGAGTGTGACTCCGTCTGGTGGTAATTACACATTAGACAGGTGGATGTTTGAATTGTCCCAAACATCAAAACTTACTGTCCAACAAAATGCCGCATCAGTCACGCCCCCTGCTGGATTTTCTAATTACATGGGCATCACAAGTTCGTCATCGTATTCATCAACTGCAACAGATTACTTTTGGGTAAATCAAAGAATTGAAGGTTTTAATACCGCAGACTTGGCATGGGGAACTGCTAATGCTTCTGCTGTAACTTTGTCGTTTTGGGTTCGTAGTTCTTTGACTGGGACATTTAGTGGTGCTCTATCAAACTCATCACAAAGTCGTTCTTACCCATTTCCATTTGTAATTAACTCTGCAAATACATGGGAAAAGAAAGAAATTACTGTTGCTGGAGACACAACTGGAACTTGGGCAACTGATAATAGTGCAGGTATTAAACTGCATATAAATTTAGGAACTGGTTCAAATCGTCAAGGTGCTGCTAATACATGGGCCGCAACTGACTATCGTGGTGGAGTAACGGGTTCTGTTAGTTTAGTCGGCACAAGCGGAGCCACCTTATACATCACAGGCGTACAGCTAGAAGCCGGAAGCGTAGCGACACCTTTTGAGCATCGGCAGTATGGGCAGGAGTTGGCGCTGTGTCAGCGGTATTTCCAAAATGCAAAGTACGGTATTAATGCAGTGGCTTTTGGAGTTTCAAACTCTTATAGTGGTGGAGACAGGGTATTTTTGTGTGGTGGTTCAGAGTTCAAAGTAGATATGAGGACACAACCAACTATAACTCTTTATTCTGCACAAACAAGAACCCTTGGGCAAGTCTCTGGGTATTCTTCAGGCACAAATTATGTGGTGAGTTCTATATCAAGCCCAGATAACAGACGTATTGGGTTGTATCTTCAGTTAGCTAGTTCTCCGCCTGTTTTCGATACCTTATCTTTCTATTTTGATGCTAGTGCGGAGCTTTAATCATGTACAAACTATTACCAAACGATTCGCTCACAAGTATGGCGGCTACATCAGTCAAACGCCTGTCCGACAACGCCTTCATCCCCTTCGACCCCGCCAACACAGACTACCAAGAGTATTTGAAGTGGCTGGCTGAAGGGAATACACCAGAACCAGCAGAGGAGATATTATGAGTAACGCAAGAAACCTTGCCCGTCTTATTGTTGACTCAGGCGGTGACTTAGACGCAGGGAACTTAGGTAACGCACCTAACCCAATTAACGCTGGAACCATTGCTTACCTAGGTATGTCCACGGCTCCAACAGGCTGGCTAAAAGCTAACGGTGCGGCACTAGCAGAAGCCGCTTACCCTGAGTTGTATGCCGCAATTGGCTCACAATTTAATATTGGGGGAGAACCTGCTGGGACGTTCAGGCTTCCTGACTTGCGTGGCGAGTTTCCACGGGGTTGGGATGATGGGCGTGGTGCAGATAGTGGGCGTGGTTTTGGGTCGGCTCAAAGTGACGCAACACAGCGTGTTACAGGTGCAATAGGGATGTCCCACGCTTCTGGAATGGGGGGCGCTAATGAGTGGACACCGAGTGGAACTAATGCGTTTTACGGCGTAAATGGGGGAAACCCGTGGCGTGACCAAATTGAAAGTTTTGGTGGTACAAACACCAGAAACGTAGCTTTCGATAATTCACGGTCAGTCAGGACTTCTTCCGAGGAAAGACCTCGAAACGTAGCCTTACTTGCTTGCATCAAATACTAAGGAGCAACAATGAAACAAGTAATTCAATTAGATGCTCAAGGGTATTTTGTAGGCACAACAACGGCTGATGAGTCTCCACTTGAGCAAGGTGTATATCTGATGCCAGCAGATACTATTGATGTAGATGCTCCTACTATTCCTGATGGGTATAAAGCCAAGTGGAATAACGGTTGGGTGTTTGAAGCTATCCCAGAGCCTACATTACAGCCTGAAACAGACCCAAAAGCAGACTGGACTTACGTTGAATACCGTATGTCTGAATATCCTAAAATGTCCGACTACCTAGACGGTATTGTAAAGGGTGACCAAGCGCAGATTGATGCGTACATTGCGGCTTGCCAAGCGGTTAAAGCTAAGTATCCAAAGGGGTGATGAATGGAAGAAGTTACCCACAAAGAAATATATGACAGGTTAGTAGCAGTAGAATCAAAAGTAGATAAACTTAACGAAGAGACAACGGAAGTTGTTAAAGCATTTAGTGCTGCTCAGGGTGCCTTCACGGTACTAGAGTGGATTGCTAAAGCAGCTAAACCTATCCTTTGGATTGCTGGCGTTATCACTGCCTTTTCATTTCTAATATCAGAGTATAAAAAATAAAGAATGGAGAATAAATATGCTTGCTGAACTTGCAATAGCCAATGCTGCCTTTGGTGTTATTAAAGAAACTGTAGCTAATGGCGGCGACATCATGGCTGCAGGTCAGCACATTTTTAAATTTTTCGATTCTAAATCAGAGCTTTCAAAGAAGGCTAACAAATCAGGATCAGACTCAGAGGCTTTCTTTGCTCTTGAACAAATTAAACAGCATGAAAAAGCTTTACAAGAACTATTTATTTATCAAGGACGGGCTGGTCTTTGGGATGACTGGTTAGCCTTTCAAGCAGAAGCTAAACGTAAACGTGACGCAGAAGCTAGACAAATTGCGCTTGCTAAAATTAAGCGTAAGGAACTTATTTGGTCTTGGATTAATGGTGCATTAATTATTATATCTGTATTAACAGGTGTTATACTTATTGCAGGACTTATCTGGTTAATCGTAACTAAAGGAAATATATAATGCTCCCTTTAATTG
>Ga0209138_1001488_pt1 | contig 19981 bp, 11 predicted proteins | sample SaaInl3SG_22_DNA_FD_184645 | JGI IMG/M metagenome (GOLD analysis project Ga0209138, IMG submission 184645) | Marine microbial communities from expanding oxygen minimum zones in the Saanich Inlet - ESP_153SG_22_DNA (SPAdes) (version 2) | ecosystem: Environmental > Aquatic > Marine > Intertidal...
TACTTGCTTCTCTTAAAATCAGAGAATACGTTCTAGAAAAAAAGAAAGAAGCTAGAAAAAATGAATCGATTGAATGGAGCGTTCGTATTGGAATTAACACCGGTCCAGTTTCCGCTGGGATTATAGGTACCAAAAGGCTGGCCTACGATGTTTGGGGCAAAACAGTTAATCACGCACAACGCATGGAAAAACTTTGTCAACCCAACAGAGTTGCTATTACCGGCGATACTTTCTTAGATATTGAGCCTTATTTTGAATGCTCATTTGCAGGTGTGGTAGAATCTAAAAGTAAAGGGAAGATAGATATGTATTACGTTGATTCTATTAAACCAGAATTATCTATTGATGGAAAAGGTATTCTGCCAAATAGCACGTTCTCAAAACTAGTTGAATTGCATGTTAATTCTTCTATCGATTACATGAATTCAGAAAGAGAAATTATGAGTACTCTGCGAGAAAAACTATCTCCTACGCTCTACTATCACTCGCTAAACCATACTAAAGATGTTACAAGGCAAGCCGAAAGAATAGCCATTCAAGAAGGAATAACAAATGTAGATTTATTTCTGTTAAAGAGTGCTGCGTCTTACCACGATGCAGGGTTTATAGAACAGTATGAAAAGAACGAACCAATTGGTGCAAAAATGGCAATAGAAACGCTACCAAAACACGGTTACAATGCATCGGAAATAAAACAAATTGAAGCATTAATTTTTGCAACAACAGTACCTCATAATCCTAAAAATAAATTAGAAGAAATTATTTGCGATGCCGACTTAGACTATTTAGGTCGGGATGATTTTCATAAGATAGCAGATAAACTGCGTTTAGAACTAAGAAAACACAACAAAATTAAAAGCGATAAAGCCTGGGACGAGTTGCAAGTTAAATTTCTAAATATGCATAAATACTTTACGCAAACTGCTATAAAAAGTAGACAAGCAAAGAAAGAACAGAATTTAAAAGATATAGAATTGCGCTTGAAAGAAAATAACTATAAGGATTAATCCTTCTTTGTATTTACCTTCCAAGTGAAACCAAAATCTAAAATCCAGCCTTGATGGGTTTTATCTAGATTTGTTATACCTGCAGATATATCTATAAGAAATACATCTGAAAGTACATAAGCAGCGCCAGCATCAAGATTCACCGTTAGCTCAGAAAGAGAAAAATTATCAAAACTTGGCGTTGCACCAAATATCTCTATAAAGGGAGAAAGCGTTTTTCCCGTTGAAAAACTTACGGTATAAAATGAATTGAGCAAATAGGTATCCTTCGTATAGGTTCCTTCAAAACCTATATTAAAAGCAAGGTTAATTTTATTGATACTTTGATCCAAAAAGAACCCGAATCGAGAAGCATAAGGATTTCTTTTAACTAAATTAACCGTTTTAGAAAGTGGAATACCTGTGGTGAACTGAACCGCCATTTGATTGCCATTCGTAGAAGTACATAGACTTTTACGAAAACCGATAGCCAAAGGATCAAAATCGTTATTCACCTTATTCTCAACACGATTAAAACCATAATTAAAATCAGCAATAAGATCAAAGCCTTTGCCCAAACCAAAACGCAACCTGTTGGTAATCGTATTACTCTGGTTGTTTTTTAAATACGACGAAAATAGTCCACTTTGCAGTTGAAAATGACTTTTTTCAAGTGTGTAACTCGACTCGGATATTCCTGGTCTATCGCTTATAATTTGTCCATTTAAATAGGACACCAAAAAGAATAAGACGAAGGGCAAAAACAAGAACTTGTTCATCACAGCTACACTTTTTTCCAGTTTTTTCTAATCTGTTTATCTAACTTTTTCACCAACTTTTTCACAACCGTTTCTCTAGAGCCTATAGATCCAACTTTAATCAATTTGTTTTCTACTGGTTGACCAGCCTGATAGATTATCAACTCAAATGTTACAGAAACAATTTCATCTCTAAAAAGAGGGAATAAATGTCCGGCTGTTACCTCCGTTTTAAAATCACCAACGTTTGTAGATTTTTTGAAACGCTTATCGTAACCTCTTACGGATATAAGCATATACGTATCAAAACCTTTTTCCTTCAGGCTATTCTGCATCGAATCAGTTGCTAGTGCTCCAGTGTCTCCACCTTGTTTAATAATGTTCAACGAGGAACTAGTTTGAATACCATAACTTTGAAAAAGTTGTGTTAAATTTATCTCAACAGAATAGCGGTCTTCTAACTTATCTAATTGACCAACCACGACAACGTTGGATAAATTTTTAACTCCAGGTAAATCCTGTTTCTCCTGAGAAAAGACAGTCAAACCAACGAAAAGGGTAAATAAATAAACTAAGTTTTTCATTCTAAAATATTTCATTTGCAATTTTTTTAACCATATCCGACTTAGACATGGTATAGTAGTGTATACAAGGTACTCCAGCCTTTTTTAATTCTTTCGATTGATAGATTCCCCACTCAATTCCAACCTGTTCTACTTCCTCATTTGATGTACACTTCAATAATTCTTTTGATAACTCTTCTGGAAAATCAATATGGAAAAATTGCGGTAAAAAGGAAATGTGATTCAATGTTTTAATTGGTTTTAATCCTGGTATGATCGGAACATCTATCCCCGCATTTCTGCATGCTTTTTCAAAAGCAAAAAACTTTTCATTGTCAAAAAACATCTGTGTTGTAATGTATTCTGCACCGGCATCTATTTTTTTCTTTAAGTAGTGCAAATCTGTTGCCAAATTCATCGCTTCAAAATGCTTTTCTGGATATCCAGCCGTACCAATACAAAAATCAGTAGGTTCTAACTGATAATCATCCATTAGATAATTTCCGTAATTCATTTCCCTGATCTGATCAATTAATTCTACCGCGTACTTGTGTCCGTTCTCGTGTGGTTTGAATACAGATTCTGTTTTTATAGAATCTCCTCTAAGCGCTAGCACATTATCTATCCCAAGAAATTGTAGGTCGATTAACGCATTTTCTGTTTCTTCTTTTCCAAATCCACCACAAATTAAATGAGGCACCGCATCTACTTGGTACTTATTCATAATTGCAGCACAAATACCAACAGTGCCTGGTCTTTTTCTAATGGCAATTTTTTCTAATAAACCTTGACCTCTATCTTTATAAATGTATTCCTCTCGGTGATACGTGACATTAATAAATTTTGGCTTAAACTCCATTAAAGGATCAATACCATCATAAATTGATTGCACATTCTTTCCTTTTAGTGGAGGAAGAATTTCAAATGAAAAAAGCGTTTCTTTCGCTTCGTTGATGTGATCGATAACTTTCATTGGTGTAGCATAAGTTTTAGAAAACAAAAATAACAATATTGCCCGCATTGGATAGTTGATCTGCAAATTTGACGTTAATTGTTGTTATATTTTCTTAAAGTGTAGAATGACAACAATTAGAATAAGCTTAAATTAACAGAGCAAACCCGAAGAAAGTCAAAACAAAAAAAACAAAGCAACTATTTAATTAGGACAACTTTTTAAATCAGTAAGGAAGAGTTCAAGCCAAATAAAATCATGATTTACAAATATTTCAAATTTTACACTATTACAAAACGTATCTATTTCGTTCGCATTAGTAAATCTGACCTAAAGCACATCTGGTTCATTATTTATTCAACGAAAACCCATCAAAATAAGCTTTCGGACGCTGAGAATGAAGAAACTTATAACCTCCTGTACAGTAAAGAGCATAAGTTGCATTCTGTACATTTATTACCCGTATCCAATGTGAGTCAGTGTCTTTCCTATCAACAAATGCCTCATAGATACAAATTCCCGTTTTTAATTGCCTTTCTTTGAAACGTAGTTCTCTTCCTTTGTCGTTCGTAAAAAATGCTTTGATAAGTTCTTCTTTAGACATAGCCTTATCGTTCTTATATACAGTAGCCATATATAAGTTTCCTTGTCCCCATTCTTCAAAAAACAGTTCCAATTGATTATTTTCTTTATAGACTTTTGGTTTACCTGGTAAATTTAAATTAAATGAAAAGAGTGTATCAGAATAACGGTAACCCTCACAAGACTTTAATAAAGAAAAATAATGATCGAGCGTATCCGGATTGTAAACAGGAATCATCCGCCTGACTTCAAATCCTTTTCGTTTCAATTGCGCTAAAATCCCTCGTTGACCTGCTAAATGTGCTGCTCCTACAGCACAAAATAGAGATTCTTTTCGTATCAAAGAATCAATACCTACTGTCATTAAATCATTTCTATTGAGAATTAACTGCTCATAAAATCCCTCAAAAACGGATGCGGAATTTTTTGTGAGCTCAAGAAGTTCAAGTATGTCACCTCTTAAATAAGCTTGCTTCAATTTTTCGGGTGTAAGTTCAGTTTTTAGCTTGTCCAATATAGCTTCATCAACGGTATAACTGATATCTGGTGAAATTAGCTCAAGTTGCGCACTCACATCTTCTAGCGTATAAACTGGTTTATTACAATTTTCGCTTACGCGTTGAAAATACAAATCTATGAACTGTGGTCTTCCTGTTTCTTCTCTAAATCCAGATGAGCTTACGCGCTTTTTACTTATCGTATATCTTATCTTTTCTGAAACTTGACTAGGATTATAACCAGAATTTCGAATGTCTATATCATCCATTAATCCAGTAATATCAGTTTCTAATACTACACCTTTAGCCGTATGTAAAGCCCATAAAACCGAGTCTGGAAAAACGAATAAGCGTTTATCATTTGAATGAAATGTACCGAATAGATACGAGTTTTCTTTTAACCCATTGCCAGAAATTTCCCATAACAACGCACTTTTACTCCTGTCTAATTCTTGAGAGAATAAAGAAAAACTCGATAAATAGCAGGCCAAAAATAAAAAGCGATATATCAAAACTGCATTAATTTTCCGTTTAAGATAACTGTTTCTATTGAATTTTGACCAAAACTATACGGAATAAGCGCAACACTCTCCATAGGTTTAGTAATAACAAGGTTTGCCTTTTTACCTAAACTTATAGTACCATAAGAATTTTCTAAACCCATTGCATAAGCAGTATTTATTGTAGTAGCATTGATTGTTTCGTTCGGTGTCATTTTCATTTTGGTACAAGCGAAAGACGTTAAAAGCTGCATATTTCCGCTTGGTGACGAACCAGGATTATAATCTGTAGCCAGTGCAACTGGCAAATCATTATCAATTAAATCTCTTGCCTTACCAAATGGAATAGACAAAAAGAAAGAACAACCAGGTAAAAGAGTTGGCATGCATTCCGAACCTTTTAGCGCTTCTATGTCAGTAGCATCTAATTCTTCTAAATGGTCTACAGATCTTGCGCCGTGTTTAACTGCCAAGGCTACTCCACCCATTACAGAAAACTGATTTACATGAACCTTTGGTGTTAATCCGTATTTCGCTCCTGCAACTAGAACTTCTTCCATTTCCTCTAAAGAATAATAGTTTCTTTCACAAAAACAATCAATATAATCTGCCAACTTTTCTTCAGCAATTATAGGTAGCATTTCATTAACAATTAAGTCCAAATATCCTCTATGGTTTTCCTTGTATTCTTGCGGAAAAGCATGCGCGCCTAAAAATGTTGCTTTTATTGCTAATGGTGAAGTTTCTTTCAAACGTTTTATAACGCGTAGCATTTTTATTTCTGCATCTACTGTTAAACCGTAGCCAGATTTTATCTCTACTGATCCTGTTCCATATTTTGCCATTTCTAAGAGTCGATCGTACGCAGCCGAATACAAATCATCTTCGCTCATCGCTTGAAGTTTCTTAGCTGAGTTTAGTATACCTCCACCTTTTAGAGCAATTTCCTCGTAACTCAAACCTTTAATACGATCTTCAAATTCTTCTTCTCTTGTTTTAGCGAATACGGCATGCGTATGCGAATCGCAAAATGCAGGCAATACTATTTTCCCGTCGGCATCAATCACATGCAGATCTCGCCAGTCTGTAATTCCACCCCAATCTTCCATCTTTCCGTAGGCGATAATCTCATCCCCTTCTATAGCCAAAAAAGCGTTGTTAATTACAGATAAATCTTCCATCTCAGCTCCCTTTTTAAACTTTGGAAGTTCCTCTCCTACTTGGATAAGCTGCTTAATGTTTTTGATTAGAATTTTTGACATATTTCAAGATTGAAATTCAAAGTTAACAGTATCTAAATTGTCGTAAAAGAAAATAGACTATTTCTTTTCATTCTACACTGCGTTAAGTCAATTGCAGTTTCTTTAAAAATTGTACCTTTAACGGTATGATGAAAGATATCAAACTAGCCGTATTAATAGATGGTGATAACATTCCTTCTAAATATATAAAAGAAATGATGGAAGAAATAGCCAAATATGGTACGCCTACTATAAAGAGAATTTATGGTGATTGGACAAAACCACACTTGTCTAAATGGAAAAAAATACTTCTAGAAACAGCAATAAATCCTATTCAACAATATGGATATACAACGGGTAAAAATGCTACTGATTCTGCTATGATTATTGATGCTATGGACGTATTATACACAGGAAATGTAGATGGTTTTTGCTTGGTTTCTTCGGATAGTGATTTTACTAAACTAGCAACGCGCCTGCGTGAATCTGGAAAACAAGTAATTGGAATTGGAGAAAAAAAGACACCTGAACCCTTTATTGTAGCCTGCGATAAGTTTATTTATTTAGAAATATTACATACAGAAATTGATGAAAAAGACGGTAAATCTAAACGTCAGGATAAAAATTTAGATAAAATTACACCTAAGGTAATTCGACTATTACAAAATTCTGTGAACGATTCGGCAGATGATGAGGGCTGGGGATTTTTAGGAGATGTAGGGTCTTTAATTCTGAAGAAGCAACCTAATTTTGATCCTCGAAATTTTGGTTTTGAAAAGCTAACACCTTTATTTAAATCACTGCCACAATTTGAAATTGAAATGCGCGATCAAAGTTCGGCAAGATTTAAGTTGGTTTATGTACGTAATAAAAAGTAATTAAAATAAAAATAAAAAACCATCCGAAAGCATCGGATGGTTCTTTAAACGATATGCAGTTACGCTTCCAACTTGGCGGTTGAAAGAGCTTCTTTAATCTTTTGTTCTAGTTCTTCCATTAATTCTGGGTTGTCGCCAATAATTGATTTTACAGCATCTCTACCTTGTCCGAGTCTTGTTTCTCCATAAGAAAACCAAGAACCACTTTTCTTTAAAATATTTAAATCAACACCTAGGTCTAAAATTTCTCCCACTTTAGAAATTCCAACACCATACATAATGTCAAATTCAGCTTTTCTGAAAGGAGGTGCTACTTTATTTTTTACAATTTTAACTTTAGTTCTGTTTCCAATTACCTCATCTCCATCTTTAATCTGAGAAGACCTTCTGATATCAACACGTACCGAAGCATAAAATTTTAGAGCATTACCACCTGTTGTTGTTTCTGGATTACCGAACATCACACCAATTTTCTCTCTCAATTGGTTAATGAAAATACAACAACAATTAGCCTTATTAATTGATCCTGTAAGTTTTCTTAATGCTTTAGACATTAATCTCGCTTGTAAACCCATTTGAGAGTCTCCCATTTCTCCTTCAATCTCTGCTTTTGGAGTTAATGCTGCAACAGAATCTACAACCAATAAATCAATTGCTCCAGAACGAATAAGGTTATCTGCAATCTCTAATGCTTGCTCACCATTATCTGGCTGAGAAATTAATAAATTGTCTACATCTACACCTAAACTTTTAGCATAAAACTGGTCAAAGGCATGTTCAGCATCAACGATAGCTGCAATTCCACCGTTTTTCTGACATTCCGCTATTGCATGGATTGCCAATGTTGTTTTACCTGAAGATTCTGGTCCGTAAATCTCAACAATTCTACCTTTTGGAAAACCACCTACACCTAAGGCTAAATCAAGTGTAACGGAACCTGTAGAGATTACAGGGATATCTTCAATTACACCATCACCTAGTTTCATAACGGTACCTTTTCCAAAGGTTTTGTCTAATTTCTCCATTGTAAGCTGGAGTGCTTTTAATTTGTCTGTGTTAACTTCTTTTGCTGCCATATCGTTTAATTTTTAAGCTAAAGTAGATGATTAGATCGTAAACTATTTACGACCTTTATTTATTATTAAATCTTTCTAAAATTTCTTCTGCATGTGCCTTTGTCTTGGGCTTCTCAATAATATCCACAATAACTCCTTTTTCATCTACTAAAAAAGTTGTTCTATGAATACCATCATACTCCTTGCCCATAAATTTTTTCAATCCCCAAACACCATAATCATTTATCATTTTCTTATCGGTATCTGCCAAAAGAGGAAATGGCAAATTGTACTTCTCTATAAACTTCGTATGCTTTTTTTCGTCATCTGCACTTACACCAACAATTGCAATGTTCTGGTTCTTTAACTCAGCGTAATTATCTGTTAAATTACATGCTTGCGCTGTACAACCTGGCGTGTTGTCTTTTGGATAAAAGTAAATGGCTACTTTTTGACCCATAAAGTCATCTTTTGTAACTTTCTCTCCTTTCTCGTTGTTTACACTGAATGCTGGAGCTACATCTCCTACTTTTAAATGTTTCATTTTGTTGTTATTTTAAACATTGTTTTGACGAATATATAATCAAAAGTATATTAAATAATTTAATAAACAAGATATTTACTCATCTTTTATTTATTCATTTCATGAACAGAAAAAAGAAATCTACACTACAAAACTGGCCAATTGTAGGAAGTATCTTCATTTTAATTACTTTTATTCTGCCCAACAACATAACAACAAAACAATGAAGAAGTTCATCGAGGAAATTGCAGCTTACATCAAAGAGAATGATTATATTCTAAGCAATCTAACCATCGTTATTCCATCCAGACGAGCAAAAAAATACATACAAAAAGCACTATTTGAAACTTACAATACACCGATTTTTTCTCCTGAAATTATTACAATTGACCAATGGGTAAAGCAACATACAGATGAAATAATTATTGATAAAACAAGGGCTGTTTTTAAACTGTACAAAATTCATGAACAATTAGCCGGATCTGAAAACAAAGGGCTAGACGAATTTTTAAGATGGGGTAGAACGCTGTTAAATGATTTTGACGAAATTGACAGATATGAGCTAACAAGCAAACAACTATTTAGAAATTTACGCGATGTAAGAGAGCTTGAAGCATGGAATATTGATGAAGAAAGTATTACTGAAAGTCAAAAACGATTTTTAATCTTTTGGGAAAGCTTACCAGCTTACTACGCTGCTTATAAAGAAATGCTCAAGTCTGAACATGCGCTAAATATGGGCGCTGCCTATAAAAACCTTTCTGAAAACATAAATGTATTGTTTGAAAAAAACAAAGAGCAACACTTCATATTTGCAGGATTTAATGCGCTGTCTAAAGCAGAAATGAGTATTATCAAACAGCTTATAAAAATGGGTCGAGCCAAGTTTTTCATAGATGCAGATACGTTTTATTTTAAAGACAAAAATCATGAAGCTGGGTTTTTCCTTCGTTCAGTTTGTGAAGAATTTGGACTCAAAGAACCGCCCTTTCTTAAAAATCAAATTGCGAAGCATAACAAAACAATTGAGGTGATAAACTGCACCCAATCTACAGGACAAGCAAAATCAGTTGCTACGCTGCTACTCGACGAAATTCCGGTAGATGAACTGTCAGAAACGGTATTGCTGCTAGCGAACGAAGAAATGATTGTTCCTATACTGAAAAATATTCCAAATAAAATTAAAGAAGCCAATATCACACTCGGACTTCCACTCAAAAACACGGCGCTAAAGTCTTGGTGTGAACTGCTTTTTAATATGCAAGAAAATTATGAGCGTTTTAACACAAAAAGCTTATACTATAAGGACTTTTTAAAACTCGTTAAACATCCTTTTTTACTTGCCATCTTTACCGAAACTGATAAAAATGAACTTGTGAATCTCGAGCAATTCATTGCAGATAAAAATTGGCTATTCTTGAACCTTGAAAAAATTAATCTCTCGAAAGAAGCAAAAGAGATACTCACACTTACCACACAGGTTTGGAATCAGAAAGACAAAAACTACCCACAACTTGCTACTCAAAATATTCGCAATTTAAACAGTAAACTCTTTCAACTTATACAAGGAGAAGCCTTTACCTTAGAAAAGGCAATTCTATATAATTTTGACAAGAGTCTTGTAAAACTTACAAATATATTAGACGAATTTAAACCGCTATTATCTTTTAAAACCTTCAAATCTATTTTTACTGAGCATTGGGCTTCAGAAAGCTTAGCGTATTACGGAAATCCTCTTGATGGTTTACAGATAATGGGATTATTGGAAACGCGTTTACTAGATTTTAAGAATTTAATCGTCATTGGACTTAATGAAGGAAGCATGCCTCCCAACAATCCTATTCAGACATTGATACCAATGGATTTAAGGCGTTTTCATGGGTTACCTACACCCAGAGAAAAACAAGGTTTATTTGCACATCATATCTATCGTATGTTTCATCATGCAGAGAAAATTTGGATTACTTATTCTTCTGCAGAGCACGCCATGGGTGTGGATGAGCCAAGTAGATACCTACATCAAATTAAATTAGAAATGGCTAGAAGTAACGCCAATATAAGTTATGTAGAAAAAGATTACACAATAAAAGATACAGAGCAAAGCAGTGAAAAGATATCGGTAAATAAATCGGATGCAATTTTGGCTAGATTAGATGAATATTTCCAAAATAAAACGTCTGCATCTGCACTGAATAAATTTCTTGCTTGTCCACTCGACTTTTATTATCGCTATATACTTGGATTTGGCGAAGAAAAAGAAGTTGAAGAAGATATTGAGGCAAATAACTTTGGTAGCTTTATTCACAACACACTGGAAAAATTATTTGAACCTTTTGCACGTTACGATAAAGAATTAAAAGAGAAATCAGGATACAGAAACGTTACATCATTTGATATAGACAAGATGATAAAAACGTTTCCGGCCATTTTGCAATCTGAGTTTATACAGCATTTTGATAATAAAAAGGAACACCTCACCACGGGAAAAAACTTTCTAAGCATTCAAGTAGCAGAGTTTTTAATGAAGAAAATTTTACGCAAACAAAAAAAGGAGCTAGAAGAAAATCCGACTGCAAAGTTGTTTATTGAGTGCGTGGAAGGTAAATTCTCTAAAGAAATAAAAGTTGCGGTAGGAAACGAATTAAAGTCTATTCGATTTACTGGATTTATTGATAGGATTGATGATTACCTCGAAAGTACACGCATACTCGATTATAAATCAGGCAAATGCGATGAAGATAAAGTTAAAATATCGGCAATATCTAAGGGAAAAACGGAAGTAGAAACCTTAAAGAAAACCCTCGAAACCAAACACTATGTTTTCCAACTCTTAATTTACAATATGTTGTACAAAGCAGCATTTCCTAAAAAGCCTTATCCCGAGCAAACAGGAATCATTTCTATGGTAAACATTGATGAGAGTCCGTTTTACCTAAACAATAAACTCACAAACCACGATACAGAAAAACTAATGGAAATTTTTGAAGAAACGATTCATTCCATTATCCAAGATATTTACAACAAAGATATTCCGTTTGAACATAATCCTGAAAGTAAGTATTGTAAATATTGCAATTAGCATAAAAGCACAGCATGTGAGCATAATTTCTAAAGAAATAATAGTTTTTTGATTGTGCGTACGTGTAAAATATTATTTTTGCACCTCACTTGCCCAGGTGGCGGAACTGGTAGACGCGCTGGATTCAAAATCCAGTTCTTTCGGGAGTGTGGGTTCGATTCCCACCCTGGGTACTAAGCCGGAATTTTTCGTTTTACCACGAAAATTTCCGGTTTTTTTATTGTCAATATCTCTTGTTATGACTGGGATGTAGGAGAAAAACGAATTAACTCTCAAAGTTCGATATTGGTCAATTTTACGGTCATACTCAATTCCTTCAGGAAATATCATTTTTTGAATTTTTCTTTTTTCATTTAAATTTCCGTTTGTCCACAATAACGATAGTTTCGGAGCATAATTAAGGGCGATCTCAAGCGCTTTTTCAAGGTTCGATAAATTAAATCCAACTTTTTCAGAAAACTTTAGTTTTTCATTTTTTTCAAGGGTGAGTTTAGATTTGAATTTTTGGTATTGAGCCTAAGAGTTTTCGGTGGAAAGATTATGGCAATGATTATTCTGCTAGTTGAACCTCAACTATCTTGAACTCAGTTCTTCTATTCATTTGATTTTCACTGTCAGAACAAGAAGACTTCTTTCTAGAGCAATTACAATTTACCACAGGATTACTTTCTCCATATCCTTTAGATATGAGATTTTTAGTGTTTGAAATCTTACTTTTCACATAATTTACAGCGCTTTTTGCCCTTCTTTCGGATAACCACATATTATATTTATCACTACCTGCACAATCTGTATGCGCTCCTAATTCAATTATAACTTCAGGATGCTTTTTCATGAATGCAATTAATTTATCCAACTCAACCAATGAACTTTCTCTCAACTTAGAGCTATTAAAATCGTAATAAATAGTGCTAATATCCAATGCTAAAGACAATTCCATTTCATTTTCTAGTCGCGCTGGTTTTGGATCAATATTAGCAGAATTAATCGCTAATGAACTTGTATCTTCTGCATTTACACTTAACTGTTGTGTTTGAAATATAAAACCTTCTTTATCTATATTAATTGTATATCCGTTAGAAGCATTTCTTACAAGCGTATCCACTGTACCTTTTATTCTTCCGAATTCGTCTGTCAGTGCAGAAAACTTAATTACACCTGATGCATCTTCCGTTACAGTAATTAGTGCTCCGTCGATAGGGTTTCCATCAGCATCTCTTAAATCGATATCTATTGATACAATACGTTCATTTTCTATAACAGTGAACGCAAAAATATCATCATTCGTATTAGCATCAACGCTATTTCTATTTGTTGTGATAAATCCAGAAACATTATCCAACCATACAATATCTACATCATCTGCAGTTGAGTTGAAAGGAGCTTCTAATTGCAGTAAAGCGTCGTTCTGACTACTATACAAATCATATCCACCCATACCTCCAGCTCTATTGGAAGAAAAATATACTTTCCCATCATTTACTGTTGGAAAAACATCGTTCTCTGGAGAGTTAAATGCTTGATTTTGGACGATTCCAGATTTACCGTTATTCCACTTAACCTTATAGATGTCCATTCCACCTTTCCCGTCCTCTTTATCCGAAGAGAAATACAAAACATCGTTTTGCTCGTCATAAAAAGGGTGTGTTGTATTATACTCCTCTGAATTGAAACTAAACGGAAGTGGATCTGAATATCCCAATTCTGTTTTAACCGCATAAAATATACCTAAAGTCAGTTTTTCTTTACCACTAATTATATTATTGGTGAAAAAGATAAGATCTGCATCTGCAGTTGATGAAATTGGACCATCAAAATAATAAGAACTCGCAAGCAAGATATCTCCAGAAACATTTGGTATCTCTAACGGAACACTTCCCGAATCTGATACTAAAAATAGATCTGTAAATTGCTCTCCTGTAGATGGATCAAAAAGCGCATTCCCGTAATCATCAGTAGCAGGACCTACAAAAACATAAGCATCTTGTAACTTTCTAATAGCCAATTCATTATTTCCTGTGTTCGATGTGAAGTTTTCTAACTTCACTTCTTTCTCTTGTCCGAAAACAAACACACTTAAAAATAAAGATGCAATTATGCTTGCCGTTGATACTCTCATACTACTAACTGATTATCTAAATAGACTAGTTGAAAAAACGAGGTCCTTGAAACCTAGAATTACTTTTATTAAACATATATCTTAAACCAACTTCGTGCGTTTGGTTTGTAGCATTAGATAATTCGCTAAGCGGAAAAGAATAAGAATATCCTACATAGAATTTTTTCTTAATCTCGTAACCTACCATTGCTCCTACAGAACTATTTAATTGATAAGTAACCCCTAAATCTAAACCTCCTTTTGCTGTGAAAATAGAGTTAATATCCATCACAATTGGAAGTGTTGGTATATAACGTGTAACCACATTTGGTCTCCATTTCCATATTGATCCCATTGGTAAATCTGTTCCTATATATGCAAGGTGACCACCTTTTGCATCTACAAATTCAGACATATCTCTGTCTTGAAAAGAAGCTTCTGCTACTCTTGGCTGACTGTAACCGAAGTAAAATTTATCTGTATACAACAATACCCCGAAACCACCATTAAAAGCAATACCAGAAGTTAAATTAGCCATCATATCTGGATCAGATTCTACCGCTTCTAGGTCTTGTAAAGCAACAGTTGTATTACTTACAGTACCTTTTAAACCAACAGACAACTTCCACTTTCTAGATAAATTTAAATGGTAAGCTGCGTTAATAGCTGTGTTAAAAGACTTAACCGGGCCAAGTTCATCTTGCATTATAACCGCACCTACACCAAAGTTATCTCCCAGCTTAAAGTTTCCTGAAAAAGCAGCTGTTCTTGGCGCTCCTGGCAAAGCATTCCATTGAGAAATACCCAATACACTCACATCAGAATAGCTGTTTGCTCCTGCCTGAGCTGGGTTCAACAACAATGAATTGAATTGATTCAATCTAAAGTTTGGATCTTGAGCAAAGGTGTGCGTTGCAATTAATGCTAACGCTACACCTAAAATTAATTTATTTAAATTCTTCATCATCTTGATCTTTGATCTCTATAATTTATTGCTTCACTCTATTTATGTAAACAAAACCTGCTTTTGTTTTACCACCCGTAATTCTTAAGATGTAGTAGTACGTTGCATCTGGTAATCTTTCTCCAGACATGTTCGTTCCATCCCAATCATTACTATACTGGTTAGATTCGTATACTAACCCTCCGTATCTGTCGTAAACAAATAGCGCTCTTACTTGGTAACCTTCGATTCCTTCAATTACAAATAAATCGTTTATTCCGTTACCATTTGGAGTGAAGGCTTCTGGAACCATTGGTCCATCCCACTGATCTTCTCCACAAGATACTGAAGCATTAACAAATACATTCACTGTAGTTGTTGTAACGTTTCCGCTGTTGTCAATAATCGTAACGGTTACTTCGTTGTTTCCAACATTGTCACAGTTAAAGTTTGTTTGACTTACTGTTACATCTGCAATACCACAGTTGTCATCAGATCCATTGTCTATATCTGTAAAGTCAATGAAAGCTTCTCCAAATGCATCCAATGTAATTTCAATATCTATAACATCGGCTGTTGGCGCTATCGTATCCAGTACAGTTACTATTTGCGTTGTTGTTGTCGCATTCCCGTAAGCATCTGTTGCTGTCCAAGTAACAGTCGTTTCACCAGTTGGATACGTTGCAGGAGCATCATTTGTAACAACTAAGCCTATGTTACAATTATCGTTTGCTACTGCTACACCTAAATCAACTGATGTTGCTTCACAACCATTATCTGTATATGCTATAACATCCGTAGGTGAGCTTATTGTTGGATTAATATCGTCCTCTACAGTTACATCTTGTGTCAACGTTGTTACATTTCCTGAAGCATCTGTTGCTGTCCATGTCACTGTTGTTGTTCCAATTGGGAATAAAGATGGTGCGTCATTTGTTACTGAAAGTAAAGAACAATCATCTGTAGCTACTGCATTTCCAATATCAACTGTTGCTTCACAACCACCATTCATACTTACTGTGATATCAGCTGGAACGACTAAGATTGGTGCACTAAGGTCTTCTACAATTACTGTAGTGACTGCTGATGTAGCTGAACAACCACTTGCATTTATGACTGTTACACTGTAATCGTCTGCCTGACTAACCGTAATCGATTGTGCTTGTGCGCCAGTACTCCACAAGTATGTAAATCCTGCTGGAGCAGTTAAAGTAACTGAACCTGTAGGGCAAATTGTTGTTGCTCCACTCGCTACTACTACAGGAATACTTGGTGTTGAATTAACCGTTACTGATGCTGTTGTTTCATTCACACATCCGTTTCCATTTGTTACCGTATAAGTGATGGTTGCTGTTCCAGATGCTACACCCGTTACTACTCCACTTGTACTTACACTCGCTACTGCTGCATCACTTGAACTCCATACTCCACCAACTGTTGAACTAGCTAATGTTGTACTTGATCCTACACATACATTCGATGCGCCTGTGATTCCTGCTACGATTGGTAGTGGATTAACTGTTACTGCTTCTACTGCTGATGTTGTTGAACATCCACTCGCATTTGTTATCGTTACACTATAGTTTCCAGCTGTTGTTGCTGTGATTGTTTGTGTTTGTGCACCGTTACTCCACAAGTAGCTTGTTCCTGCACTTGCTGTAAGGTCTACTGATCCACCAACACAGAACGTTGTTGCTCCACTTGCAGCAATTGTTGCTACCGGTGTTGGATTAACCGTTACTGATGCTGTTGTTTCATTCACACATCCGTTTCCATTTGTTACCGTATAAGTGATGGTTGCTGTTCCAGATGCTACACCCGTTACTACTCCACTTGTACTTACACTCGCTACTGCTGCATCACTTGAACTCCATACTCCACCAACTGTTGAACTAGCTAATGTTGTACTTGATCCTACACATACATTCGATGCGCCTGTGATTCCTGCTACGATTGGTAGTGGATTAACTGTTACTGCTTCTACTGCTGATGTTGTTGAACATCCACTCGCATTTGTTATCGTTACACTATAGTTTCCAGCTGTTGTTGCTGTGATTGTTTGTGTTTGTGCACCGTTACTCCACAAGTAGCTTGTTCCTGCACTTGCTGTAAGGTCTACTGATCCACCAACACAGAACGTTGTTGCTCCACTTGCAGCAATTGTTGCTACTGGTGTTGGGTTCACTGTGATTGATGTTGTAGATGTTTCTACACATCCCGAAGAATTCGTAACTGTTACAGTATAAGATGTAGTTGCTGTTGGATTAACAAATATTGTTTGTGTTGTAGCAATATTTGAAGAACCATCATTCCAAACATATGTATTTCCAGCTGCTCCTGTTACTGATAAAGTAACTTGTTCACCTGAACAAACTGCAGTTTCACTTGCCGCCACAGTAGCGTCAGGTAAACTATTTACAACTACCATTACCTGATCTGTTGATGAACAAGATCCTGTTGTTCCTATTACTGTATATGTTGTTGTTGCTGCCGGACTAACAGTAGTTGATGCTGTATTTGGCGTTGTACCAGTAGATGGTGACCATGCGTAAGAAGTTGCTCCGGTTGCCGTTAAAGTAACAGAGCCTCCTTCACATACACTTACATCTATACCTGCATCTACCGCTGGAGCCGAAGTAATTGTTATTAACGTTGAATCTGAATTGTTACCACATCCATTAAATGCAGAATAAATTAAGTAAACAAATCCATTACTGATATCCGTTGCGGATGGTGTATAGTCAATAGATGTACTTGTTACCGACGGTGAGAATGAACCACTACCTGTTGATGACCATAATCCGAATTGTGCTGAAGTTGCCGTTACTGTTGCACTTGCTACTTCATTTCCACATATTGTTTGGTCTACACCAGTATTGATATCAGGAGTACCACTTAAGATATTCACTGCTACTTCAAAACTTGGTCCATTACACGTTACACCATTCACAGTGTAAGATGGAGTAACTGTATAAGTAACTACTGTTTCAGAAGTGTTACCATTTACTAATATTCCAGAAACCCCTGAAGCATTATTCCCAGAGTTCAAGCCTCCAATACCAGATGTGGTTGGTGCTGACCAAGAGAATTGTGTTCCTAGTGGTACAACATTTCCATTCACACCATTTGTTGGTACTACGTTAAATGAAGAACCTGAACAAATTTCTACACTACTATTTGTTATAATAATAGTAGGTGCTACTGTAACTGTTACGTCAAAACTTGTACCTATGCAGTTTCCTGATAGTGGAGTGATTGTATACACTACATCAATTGGTGCGTTTGTACTGTTTGTTAATGTTCCAGTTATACTAGAAGCATTCGTACCTGCTGTTAAACCAGTAATTCCAGTAATTGCTGCTGGCGCCGACCATGAATAATCAGTACCAGATGGAATAACGTCTCCACCAACTCCATCAGTCAAAGTAATATTGAAAGAACCTGTAGAGCAAATAGTTTCAGCTTTGTTTGCAATACTTGGTGCAGGTTCAACAGTTACAACGACATTAAATGCCGTGCCGGCACATCCATTCACATCTGGTGTAACGCTATATGTAACATCAATTGATGCACTTGTTGTATTCACTAAAGTTCCAGAAATGTCTGAAGAATTTGTACCTGCTGTTAATCCTGTAATACCTATGGCTACTGGTGCCGACCAAGAGTACGTTGTTCCTGATGGAACTATATCTGTACCATTAGTAGGTGTTACAGTAAATGTTTCATTAGAACAAATCGTCTCTGCTACATCGGCTATTGAAGGTGTAGGATCAACTGTAACTACTACATCGAATGATGCGCCACCACATCCATCAACACTTGTTGGTGTTACAGTGTAAGTTACATCTATTGATGTATTCGTCGTATTTTCTAAAGTTCCTGTAATAGAAGATTGTGTTGATCCAGCGCTTAATCCTATAATACCAGATACTGCTGTTGGTGCTGACCAATCATACGTTGTTCCTGCAGGAACGATATCCGTTCCATTCGCTGGTGTTACAGTAAATGTTTCATTAGAACAAATCGTCTCTGCTACATCGGCTATTGAAGGTGTAGGATCAACTGTAACTACTACATCGAATGATGCGCCACCACATCCATCAACACTTGTTGGTGTTACAGTGTAAGTTACATCTATTGATGTATTCGTCGTATTTTCTAAAGTTCCTGTAATAGAAGATTGTGTTGATCCAGCGCTTAATCCTGTAATACCAGATACTGCTGTTGGTGCTGACCAATCATACGTTGTTCCTGTTGGAACTATATCTGTACCATTAGTAGGTGTTACGGTAAACATATCACCTGAACAAATCGTCTCTGCTAAATCGGCTATTGAAGGTGTAGGATAAGTTATACCACTCAATACTACATTTTGATCTGCTATGTTTGCGGATGCTACTACTAAGTTTGCGTTGTTGTATGTTCCTGCAACCGTTGCTGCAGCTAAACGTACATATATCGTTGTAGCATTTACAGTACCCGATGTTGGTGTTAATGCTAGAGAGCCAGCATAACCTGAAGCTGCACTTAATGAAATTTCGTATCCCGAAGGAGCCGTTAAAGTAATGTCACCAGCTAAACCAATCCCATCTACTGAGAACGTTTGTGTTGCTGAAGCTGTTCCTGCACAGTTATCAAAACCTGTTAATGCTGTTGGTGTAATATTTACCAAAGTATACACCGCACTGTCAAGGTAATCCGGTGTTCCATCACCATTGCTATCAGTTGGAGGAGTGTTATTTGCACCCTCGTCTACATCTGATACACCATCACCGTCATCGTCCGTATCCGCATTGTTTCCAATGCCGTCGCCGTCCGTATCCGTAGTCTCGTTTGGATCGTTAGGGAAAGCATCTGCATTATCACCAACGCCATCACCATCGCTATCCGTAGTCTCGTTTGGATCATTAGGGAATGCATCGTTAGCATTCGATACCCCATCACCGTCACTGTCATTATTTGGGTCAAGGTAATCCGGTGTTCCATCACCATCGCTATCAGTTGGAGGAGTGTTATTTGCACCCTCGTCTACATCTGATACACCATCACCGTCATCGTCCGTATCCGCATTGTTTCCAATGCCGTCGCCGTCCGTATCCGTAGTCTCGTTTGGATCATTAGGGAATGCATCGTTAGCATTCGATACCCCATCACCGTCACTGTCATTATTTGGGTCAAGGTAATCCGGTGTTCCATCACCATCGCTATCAGTTGGAGGAGTGTTATTTGCACCCTCGTCTACATCTGATACACCATCACCGTCATCGTCCGTATCCGCATTGTTTCCAATGCCGTCGCCGTCCGTATCCGTAGTCTCGTTTGGATC
>Ga0209138_1001489_pt1 | contig 19978 bp, 21 predicted proteins | sample SaaInl3SG_22_DNA_FD_184645 | JGI IMG/M metagenome (GOLD analysis project Ga0209138, IMG submission 184645) | Marine microbial communities from expanding oxygen minimum zones in the Saanich Inlet - ESP_153SG_22_DNA (SPAdes) (version 2) | ecosystem: Environmental > Aquatic > Marine > Intertidal...
AAACCGCGAAGCGCCAGAGCTGTGGACTCCTGAAATGGTGGCTGCAATGAAGCCAGGGTCAGTGATCGTGGATTTGGCGGCTGAGAAAGGTGGAAACTGTAAGTTGACTGTGGCGGATGAAAAAATCGTCACTGACAATGGTGTCACTATTATCGGCTACACCGATTTCCCGAGCCGGATGGCAGCACAGGCATCGACACTGTATGCCACTAACATTCGTCACATGCTGTCAGATTTGACCCCCAATAAGGACGGTCAGATTGTGCACAACATGGAAGATGACGTGATCCGTTCTGCGACGGTCACCCACGGTGGAGAAATCACCTACCCACCGCCACCGCCTAAGGTGCAAGCCATCGCCTCCAAGAAGGTAGAGAAGGCGCCCGAGAAAACAGCCGAAGAAAAAGCAGCTGAAGACGCGTTGAAACTGAGGCAGGCGGGGCGGCAACAAACCACTCTGTTAGTTGTTGGGGCTGCGTTACTTGGGCTTATTGGACTGTACGCACCACCTGCATTCATGCAGCACTTCATTGTTTTTGTATTGTCTATTTTTGTTGGTTTCCAAGTGATCTGGGGTGTTGCGCATTCGCTTCATACACCGTTGATGGCAGTCACCAATGCGATCTCCGGAATTATTATTTTGGGCGCGTTATTGCAGATCGATTCTGATTTGCCAATCGTGCAGGTGTTGGCCGCAATCTCTGTGCTGATTGCGACCATCAACATTGTCGGCGGGTTTATGGTGACTCACCGGATGTTGCAAATGTTCAAAAAGTCATAAGCGGAGGGTATTGAGATGACGATCGGATTACAAACCGCCGCTTACATCGGTTCTACGGTGCTATTTATTCTGGCACTGGGTGGGCTTTCAAATCAGGAAAAAGCCAAACGTGCTGTGTGGTTTGGGATAGTCGGTATGGCCATCGCGGTCTTAGCGACGATTGCAGACCAGCGGGTATCACTCTCCACCATGCTGATCGCAGTGCTGTTGATAGGCGGTGTGATTGGCGCCGTTGTGGCCAGTCGAGTTGAGATGACTGGCATGCCGCAATTGGTAGCCGCGCTGCACAGTTTTGTCGGATTAGCCGCCGTGTTTATCGGCATCAATTCAGATCTTTCAGTGCACGATTTTGCCTCAAACGCAGAACGAATTATCCATGAAGTTGAAGTCTTTCTTGGGGTATTCATTGGTGCGGTGACCTTCACTGGGTCGATCATTGCCTATGCTAAGTTGGCTGGGAAAATCGGTGGAAAAGCGCTTATTTTGCCAGGTCGGCACTTGTTCAATATAGCCATCGCGATCGGTTCGTTGATTCTTTTGGTGATGTACATGAACCACGCCGGATCCTGGACGCTTTATGTGATGACTGTTCTGGCGCTGATCCTCGGTGTACATCTGGTCATGGCTATCGGTGGTGCCGATATGCCCGTGGTTGTGTCGATGCTCAACTCATACTCAGGCTGGGCGGCCGCTGCGACTGGCTTCTTGTTGGGCAATGATCTGTTGATTGTGACGGGTGCGCTTGTCGGTTCATCTGGAGCCATTTTGTCCTACATCATGTGCAAGGCGATGAATCGTCAATTTTTGTCTGTGATTTTGGGTGGCTTCGGCGATGCTTCGGGTCCGGCAATGGAGATTGAAGGTGAGCAGGTCGCGATCGATGTAGATGGAGTCGCAAGTGCACTAGATGATGCGGACAGTGTGGTGATTGTTCCGGGATATGGGATGGCGGTAGCGCAAGCACAGCAGTCCGTGAGTGAGCTGACTCGCCGATTGCGTGCAAAGGGTAAAAACGTGCGTTTTGCAATCCATCCAGTGGCTGGGCGGTTGCCAGGGCACATGAATGTTTTGTTGGCCGAGGCTAAGGTGCCATACGACATCGTTTTGGAAATGGATGAGATCAACGAAGACTTTCCGAATACCGATGTTGTGATCGTGATTGGCTCTAATGACATCGTTAATCCAGCAGCGCAAGAGGATCCTAACTCACCGATCGCAGGCATGCCTGTGCTGGAAGTCTGGAAGGCGAAGCAAGTATTTGTCTCCAAGCGCGGTCAAGGGACAGGGTATTCGGGGATTGAGAATCCACTGTTCTACAAAGACAACACGCGGATGTTTTACGGCGATGCAAAAGCCAGTTTGGATCAGTTACTGACACAGATTCACTGAGTCACGCACGAAATGAGAGGGCCCTATTTTAGGGCCTTTTCTTTGACGAAACAGTCCACATTGTCAGTCTGTGGAGGACTAAATGAATCGATCAACACAACTGAACGTCTTAGGTGAGCCGCTCGCGCCCTGTTCCACAGATCCCATCACTGGATACTTTCGAAATGGGTGTTGCGAGACCGACGCAAGTGACCGGGGCAGTCATGTGGTCTGTGCTGTGATGACCGCAGAGTTTCTTGATTTCTCTGCGCGGAGCGGCAACGATCTGATCACGCCTCGTCCTGAGTTCCAATTTCCTGGCCTGAAGCCAGGTGATCGGTGGTGTCTGTGTGGATTGCGTTGGGTTGAGGCATTGCGCGCGGGTGTCGTAGCGCAGGTAGTGCTTGAGTCGACTCATGAGAAAATTCTAGAGCATGTCAGCCTCGAGACCCTAGTGCACCATGCCTATCGGGAGTCTGTATAGCGCGGTGTTTTCTTGGTTCGCGAGACCTTGACTAACTTAAGGGTTGGCCGTGATGCCAACTGGTGACTAAGGGAAATAACATGGCTGAAGTAAAGATTGCTCCTTCGATTCTGGCGTCTGATTTTGGTCGCTTAGCGGATGAAATTCGAGCTGTGGACGGCGCTGGGTGTGACTGGATTCACCTCGACGTGATGGACGGCCATTTTGTGCCTAACCTGACCTTTGGTCCGCCAATCATCAAAGCGGTCCGCGGTGCATCTACAAAGACTTTTGATGCGCATTTAATGGTCGATAATCCAGACCGCTTACTTGACGTGTATGCAGAGGCCGGTTGCGATGTGATTACCGTGCATGCCGAAGTCTGTGATCATTTGGATCGAACTCTTGCGAGAATTCGAGAACTTGGCTGTAAAGCCGGAGTTTCTCTAAACCCACATCTGCCAGAGGACTGTCTGCGTTACGTTCTGGATCGGTTGGATTTGGTGCTGGTCATGAGCGTTAATCCCGGTTTTGGTGGACAGTCGTTTCTTCCTGCAGTCGTTGACAAGGTGGCACGGATTAAAGCGATGCTCGGCGACCGAGATGTCGACATTGAAGTGGACGGAGGCATCACCCCAGAGACTGCACCTTTGGTTGTCTCTGCAGGCGCAACTGCATTGGTGGCTGGTTCTGCTGTCTTCAAGGGAGGTTCTCAGGCCGCTTATGCAGCAAACATTCAAGCGATACGGGACTCGGTTGCGGCGCTCTAAGGCAATACGCCGTTAGATTTGATCTCGTATCACGCCACGGACGATGCCGAGCACCTCAACATCGGCATTGTTGAGAATGATCGGTTCCATTGTCTCATTGGCAGGAATCAGCTTCACCCCATCCGTGTCGAGTCGCAACGTCTTTAACGTGACCTCTTTGGAATTGATTCGAACGACCACTTTTTCACCGTTTTCGGCGGTCTGCGATTGTTCAATGATGACTAAATCCCCTGGGAGGATGTTTGCATCTCGCATCGAATCACCGCGGACTCTAAGTGCATAGGTGTTCTTTTTGACCAGGCGTGCAGGGACATCAACGTAAGTTTCGTCAGTGAACATATCAATTGGATGTCCGCAAGCCACCCATCCGATGACCGGGACGGCGATCAGTCGCTCCGTCACCAGCTCAAACTCTTCGTTGGCTTGCAGCGGTGCAGACTGTTTGGTTTGTGGCAGTAAGATGGTTACCATGTCGAGTTCCCCGTTTTCATTACTGGATATATATACAGCATCGTGAAGCCATTTACCAACCTCTCCCAAGTACCCCTTTCTGCTGAACATCCATATTTCTTGCCAATAGGCGGTTCTGGGGAGATCGGGATGAACCTGAATGTATATGGGTATCAGGGGAAATGGCTGGTCGTCGATATGGGAATCACCTTTGCTGACGACACCACGCCACCTGGTATCGATGTGATTTGTCCTGACATTTCTGCATTGAAATCGATACGCGAAGATATTGTTGCGATTGTTATCACCCATGCACATGAGGATCACGTAGGCGCGTTGCACTACCTCTGGCGTCAACTGCAAAGGCCCGTGTATTGCACTAAGTTCACGGCATCGGTAGCGCGAAGAAAGCTTGGTGAAGCCGGACTGTTGGATCAAGTGCCATTACACGAGGTATTGCCCGGTGCACGGCAGGAACTCGAGCCTTTTGCCTTGGAGTGGGTGACTTTGACTCATTCGATTCCGGAGATGAGTGCTTTGCTGATTGACGTCGGTGGCGTCAGGGTGTTTCACACCGGTGATTGGAAGCTCGATCCACATCCGTTACAGGGTGATCACTACGATGATCGACGCCTTATGGAGTTGGGCGAACAGGGCATTGATTTTGTCGTCGGAGATTCGACCAATGCCACGACTGATGGTTGGTCAGGTTCTGAGGCGGAATGTCACAAGGCGCTTTTGCAGGTGATTGCGAAGCAGAAAAATCGAGTGGCAGTGACATGTTTTTCGTCGAACACAGCCAGACTTTCCGCTTTGGGAGATGTCGCGCATGAGACGGGGCGTCGGGTCACGGTGCTTGGAAGGAGCCTGTATAACTACCTACAAACTGCCAAGGCGACCGGTTACCTGAAAAATTTTCCTGAGTTGGTGCCAACAAAGGATCTCGACTATCTGCCCAAGTCTGAACAGCTGATTTTGGCAACTGGCTCGCAAGGTGAGCCAAGGGCCGCCATGGCCAAGCTGGCTAAGGGTGAACACCCAGATTTGCAGTTGGAGCCGATGGATACGGTGGTGTTCTCATCAAAAGTAATTCCGGGCAACGAGAAAAAACTGTATCGGCTCTACGATTTGCTGGCACAAAAGAAAATCCAGGTCGTGACTGAGCAAGACGCGCCCATTCATGTGTCAGGCCATCCATGTCGAGACGAATTACGCTGGATGTACCGTGCGTTGCGGCCTGGTTGTGTGATCCCTGTACATGGAGAGGAGCGACATATGATCGCTCACGCGGAATTGGTTGAGAGTCTCGACATGGATGCTGTACGAGTAAAGAACGGCGATTTACTGATGTTGAAACCCAAGTCCGCACACGCAGTCGCCTGTGTGCATACTGGGCGCCTCGGGTTATCGGGAAGCAGTTTGGTGCCTCTCTCAGATAGGGCCTTGAGCGAACGGCGTGCTCTCGCTGATGGCGGGTTGGTGATGTTGACGCTCGTGTTGGATAAAAAATCACGGTGTGTCAGCGAGCCACAAGTTCAGTTTGTGGGTGTGCCATCGGGGGAGTTGGATCCGAGCGCACTAATTGCAGATTCAGTGCAAGTGGTTGAGGAAATCCTTGGCGAGTTAAGTAGTCGTGTGTTGCAAGCAGACGATGCATTGCGTGATGCGATCCAACGTGAATTCGGAAAGACGCTACGCCAATGGCTGGGGATTAAGCCAAAACAATTGGTGAATATTGTTCGTTTGTAAGTTCATCCGTGGGACTTTCCAAACATAAAATACTGTATACAATCGAGGCACGCGATAGGCGCTCGGTGGACCGAAACGTGTTCCATGCGGCTCCTAGGTAACGAATAGAGCAGGGTAGAAAGAATTGGGTACTCAGGACGATATTTTTAAAGCGCGCGCGCTGGCAATTTTGCGCGTCATCGAACACGGAGAAGAAGTTTCGCAGCGGGAGATTGCTGAGAAAATCGATTCGAGTCTCGGAACCACGAATCAGGCGCTGAAAACCCTGATTGATGGTGGAGTAGTGCATGCGGAAGGCGTGACAACCTCTAAAGGTAAGCGTGGTTTCTTATACTTCCTGACGCCGCGCGGTATCGAAGAAAAACTTAATTTGACGCGTGAATACCTCAGTCGTCGTCAGCGCGAAGCCGAAGAGATCGCGTCCGAGATTAGTGCACTGAAAGCGGAACTCGGCGAGCGCTAACCACGAGGCGGTTGTTCATTGAGCTCTTCAGGTCCGAAATAGTGCTCAATCCCAACTGAAATTGCATAGCATGCCAGCGCGGTGGTTCTCGGGATTTTGAAGTTCTTTCCGTCGCGCTCACCCTTTTCATAATATTGAATGGTGCGTTTTTTGAGACCGAGTTTCTTTGCGGCTTGCTCTTGAGTGAGACCACAGGATTTGCGCCATGCTTTGAATTCTCTCGGAGTCATCCGTAATTCCGCGTCCTGCTTCTCAAAAGGGCCATATTATCCCGTGTATCTTCCAATGATTTATGAAGGTTTTATGATTTTTTGGCGCACGGCGTGCGCACCTTGGTTGTTAGGTGAGCACTTGGCTTGCTGATAGAGTGATCTGCGTTGGTTCATGTCTGCCAATGGTCTGTATGAGTTTCTGCTTCTCAGGCATTTCAGCCTCATATTCTTATTTTGATCGATCAATTTTGGTCCGTGTGGTGCTGATTTATAACTTATTTTACAAATTTAAACGCACATATTGCATAACGAATTATTTGCGGGTATTCTCCTAACCAAAACAACAAGCGACAAGTAAGGAGGTACGAGATGATTCCAGTCGGTGTTGGTCGTGGCCTGATGTCTTCTTACGGGCGAATCGTGGAGCAAGAGCTTCAAGAGAAAAAGCGGAAGAAAACGTTGGCGAGCCATGAAGTTGGTCGCAAGAATTGGGTTGCCCGATTGTTGTTAGGCGTCCGTTTCTAAGACGATCCGAGTTCCTTCACATGGATGTGAAGGAATTTAGCGGGGATCTCCGCAGGCACGCCTGAGTGCATGGCGTGTCAGTTCAGACGAGTTTCCAGACACTTCAAAGACACGCGCGCGTCCTGCGCGCCTTACCTCTTTCATCACGCGACGTACCTTCCAATACCAGGGTCGCAGTGCATAGTCATCGATCATGACAAGCGTACCGGGTGCTGCGTACTCTGAAGCTGCTAGCGCGCATGCAAGGCGAAAGCGTCCGTCAATTAGGATCAAGTCGGGTTGAAACCCGCGCGCCCAAGGCGTGAGCGGGTAACGCAGCCAACTTGGATTGGGGCGAAGAGATTTTGGATATCCCAACGGCCCGGTCGGGCCAATATCGATGGCAATCGGATGCCAAGCGATGTGAGGCGCATCTTGGCGAATCCAGAAATCCACAGCGCTCAAAAAGCGCGGATCGGACTCGACAGAGATGAGGGTTGATAGCTGTGTTTGCGCCGCAAATCGGGTGGATCCACCGGCACCGTACTCCAAATAGGTGGAGCACTGAGAAAGCAGCTCGGAAAAAAGTTTTACCGCCGATGGCGACATCCAAGGCGTCTTGCGAATTTCTATTTCTGCCTGTGGCGCCATCTCAATCATCGAATTCATTGCGATAATCTAATGATCGATTATGACGATTTGAAGACGCCCAAGTGTGTCTCGTTCGCTTTGCTTTTTGGCTGGATCTTTCGCCCTTGCAATTCGAACGTTGGCAAACGCGTGGTGTCCCGAACAGGAATTGAACCTGTGACCTACCGCTTAGGAGGCGGTCGCTCTATCCAACTGAGCTACCGGGACGTTGTGCGTTGCAGGAGCAGGATGTTCAATCCCTGACGCGCTGTCAAATCGGCATTGTGGCAGGGACCATGATGTCAAACCCATCAACCCTGGCATGCTCTGTTGCCTTTTGAGACTCCCAATCGTTCCGCGGCCCCACCACTTCCGGTAGACTGCGGCCATGCCAAAACACTCCAATCTGCTGAAATTCGAAGGGCTCCGTTGCGAGCGGGATGATCGTCTCTTGTTCCGAGATCTAAGTGGAGCATGTGATCGTGGCGATCTGCTCCGAGTGGCCGGCCCGAATGGTGCTGGTAAAACGACATTGCTGCGTATCCTGGCAGGACTTTTTGAGGCCGACGAAGGCCAGGTTTGGGTCGACCATTCGCCGCATTATGAGATGCGCGAGAATATGTTGTATTTTGGCCACCGATCCCAAGTTTCTCGGGATCTGTCGGTGATGGAAAATCTCGAATTTTTAACGGGCGCAGACCGACCCACGCTGCAAGCCGCGCTGCGATCGGTCGGGTTACACCGCTATCATGACAGTCTTGTCCGGGAGCTTTCTCAGGGACAGGGCCGTCGCTGCGCGCTCGCGCGTCTTTGGTGCACCCATGCACCTATCTGGATTTTAGATGAACCCTATGCCGCACTTGATGTACAGATGGTTTCGGTTCTCGATGCGAAAATAAACGACCACTTGGCTGCGGGAGGAGTTTGCGTGTTTACCACCCACCAGCCGCCACACTCTTTGCAGTTTGAAACGCTTGAGCTCGGCCATGTCGATTGAAAGACGGCTCATCGCTCGTGAGTTTAGATTATTGCTTGCACGGCCGGGCGATGTTCTAAAGCCGATGTGGTTCTTGATATTGGTGATCTCGATGGTGCCAATGGCCTTGAGCCCAGATTCTGAGATGTTGGGCGAGATTGGTTCGGCGATGATTTGGGTGGCAACACTGCTGGCGTTATTACTGAACACGGACCATTTGTTTCGAGATGACTTCAATGAGGGTGTTTTGGAGCAGTGGCTTTTCTTTGATCGGCCACTCGCGTGGTTGGTGACTCTTAAACTCATAACACATTGGATTTTCTATGTGTTGCCGCTCATTTTAGTGACCCCAGTAGCTGGCTTGATGTTGTCGATTCAGGCTGACGTGCTCGGCGCTCTTTTGTTAACCTTGTTGATTGCAACTCCCGCCCTCACATGTTTTACAGGGTTGGGTGCCGCGCTGACTCTTGGCTCCTCTCGTTCTGGGGTACTGGGGGTCTTGGTCATGATGCCGCTGTTTGTACCGGTCATCATCTTGGCATCCGGCGCGTTGGTTCGCGCGTCAGACGGAGCAGACGGATTGCCGTTATTTGCCCTACTGGGGGCGTTCAGCCTGGCGGCAGCAACACTGGTGCCACTGGCGATTTCAGCAGCATTGCGTTTGAATATTGGAGGTTCGAATTAATGGGTTGGCGCTGGTTTCATCAATGGGGTTCGCCACGGTGGTTCTACGAGCGCGCCGGGCGCTGGCAACGTGTGACAGGGATGTTGGCACTGGTCTTATTGCTCACCGGTACCATGTGGGGTCTCGGCTTTGCACCTGTGGACTATCAGCAAGGTCACAGTTATCGAATTATCTATTTGCACGTCCCCGTCGCTTTTTTGGCGCAGGCACTGTACGCCGCTATGGCGGTTAGCGCGGTTGTATTGTTTGTTTGGAAAATGAAGTTGGCAGACGTTGCTATACAGGCTATGGCAGTGGTCGGTCTCGGGTTCACCGTACTTGCTCTGGTAAGTGGTGCTGTCTGGGGTAAGCCGACTTGGGGTACCTATTGGGTTTGGGATGCACGCCTGACTTCGATGCTCGTTTTGGCTTTTCTTTATTTGGGTGTGATTGGGTTGCGGTCAGCCATCACCGATACAGATCAGGCCGGCAAAGCTTGCGCGATTTTAGTGCTAGTAGGTGTCGTGAATTTGCCGATCATCAAATACTCAGTGGAGTGGTGGAATACGCTGCATCAGCCCGCGAGTTTGAAGTTGACTGAAAAGCCAGCTATGCCGGCATCGATGTGGGTCCCTTTGTTGCTCAACATTATTGCGTACTACATCGCTGCTGCGTATTTGATTTTGGGCTATATGCGGGCCCTGGTTTTGCATCGCGAGCGACGTGCCTCATGGGTTGGCCAGGTGGTGGCTCATGATTAAGTTCCAGTTTGCGTCGATCGGGGAGTTTTTACTGATGGATCCACACGGAGTGTATGTTTGGTCTACCTACCTGTTAGGGCTCCTCGTGTTAGGTGGGTTAGCGTACGTCACGCATTCAAGCCATCGTGCGGCTATCCGCAGGATTCGGCGTCAATTCGAACGGGAGAATTCCAATGAATCCGAAACGTAAACAGCGGCTCTATGTCATTCTTGGTCTGGTCAGTGGCCTTGGCGTAGCGGTTGGTCTCGTGATGTATGCATTGAGTCAAAACATCAACCTGTTCTTTACGCCCACTCAGTTGGCTGGTGGTCAAGCACCAGAAGCGCAGATGATTCGTATCGGTGGCATGGTGGCTGAGGGCACTGTGCTGCGCGATCCACAGAGCCTGAAAGTGGCTTTTGACGTCACTGATTTTGAGAACAATGTGCGGGTGACCTATGAAGGGATCCTGCCGGATTTGTTCCGCGAGGGTCAGGGTGTTGTGGTCCAGGGCCGGATTACAGGAGGTCAATTCAATGCGACCGAAGTTTTGGCCAAGCACGATGAAAACTACATGCCACCTGAGGTGACCGAAGCGCTTCGGCAGTCCGGGCAGCTGGATAAAATCAAAGGAGCCTACCAATGATGATCCCTGAGATCGGGCACTTCGCGCTGGTGCTGGCGTTCGCGATTGCGATATGCCAATCCGTTTTCCCTCTCTACGGATACGCGACACGTCAGGACGGCTTGGTTGCGACTGCAAAACCCTTGGCAGTCCTTCAGGGCCTGTCTCTACTGGTTTCTTTTGGTGTCTTGATGTACGGCTTCTTGAGTCATGACTTTTCCGTGAAGTACGTGGCTGATAACTCGAATCTGGACTTGCCCTGGTACTTCCGCATGAGCGCGGTTTGGGGCGCTCATGAAGGCTCTTTGTTGCTATGGGCACTCATCCTTGCCGGTTGGGGTGTTGCGGTGGCTGTATTCAGTCGAGGCATTCCAGATCGGATGAGTGCGCTTGTATTGGCTGTCATGGGAATGATCGCAGTCGGTTTCCTGGCATTCATGCTCTTCACCAGTAACCCATTTGTTCGAATTTTACCGTTCGCACCGGGCAACGGTGCAGACCTTAATCCACTGTTGCAAGATCCTGGTCTGATTTTTCATCCACCTATGTTGTACATGGGTTATGTAGGTTTATCGGTGGCTTTCTCGTTTGCCATTGCCAGCCTGATTTCTGGTGAGTTGACCGCCGAATGGGCGCGTTGGTCACGACCCTGGACGACTGTCGCTTGGGCATTTTTGACGCTCGGCATTGCACTTGGCAGTTGGTGGGCCTACTACGAACTTGGCTGGGGTGGCTGGTGGTTCTGGGACCCTGTTGAAAATGCATCATTGATTCCGTGGTTGGTTGCGACGGCGCTGATGCACTCTCTCGCAGTTACGGAAAAGCAAGGCTTGTTCCGCAGTTGGACTTTGCTTCTGGCGATCGCTGGCTTCTCACTGTCGTTGCTTGGGACGTTCTTGGTGCGTTCAGGTGTTCTTACTTCAGTCCACGCATTTGCGAACGATCCAGAGCGGGGGGTCTTTATTCTTGGTTTTTTGGTGGTGGTCATTGGTGGGTCACTGACGCTGTATGCACTCCGTGCTGGCGTAGTCTCAAAGCCAGGCCAATTTGCTTGGATTTCGCGAGAGTCGTTTTTACTGTTTAACAACCTCGTGTTGACGGTAATGGCGGTCAGTGTGCTTCTCGGTACGCTGTATCCGTTACTGGTTGACAGTCTTGGAGGCGGAAAGGTCTCGGTTGGACCACCGTTTTTTAATGCCGTGTTTGTTCCAATGACTGCGATTCTCGTCAGTGGGATGGCGTTTGGCCCGTTATCAATGTGGCGTCAATCCGACGATCCGAAACTGTTCCGACCGCTGATAGTGACGCTTTTGGTCAGTGTTGTTGGAGGTTTACTGTGGCCTGTTGTTTATGATGAACAGTTTGCCATTGCCACGGCTATAGGAGTGGCGTTGGCTCTTTGGCTCGCAATTGCAACGGCGATTGATGTGTCGAGGAAGGTAAGGCTATATGCCGGCGTATCGAACACACTCTCGCGCGTCGAGCGAGGCACGATTGGTATGTGGATTGCGCATTTTGGCGTGGCGTTGGCGATTTTTGGTGTGGCTGTTTTGGAGAATCACACCGAGCACCGTGATTTACGCATGGGTGTCGGTGACACACAGATCCTTGGACCTTATGACGTCCGCTTAGTGTCCTTGGATGTCGTTGATGGTCCGAACTTTGTGGCCGACCGTGCGACCTTCGAGATCTATCAGGGCGATAAACTATACAAGCGGGTTCAGCCTGAAAAACGTCGCTATAACGCGTCGGGTATGGTCATGACAGAAGCGTCGATTGACAGCGGCTTTACCCGCGATGTGTATATCGCCATGGGAGAACCCCTAGGGGGCGGAGATTGGGCAGTACGGTTGTCGATTAAACCTTTTGTGAACTGGATTTGGGGTGGTGCGTTTTTGATGGGGTTAGGTGGCTTTATTGCGATCACCGACAAACGCTATCGACGCAGAGTGACTGACAAGAAACCGGCTTCTGTTGCTGTGGGAGCCCGCGCATGAATCGATTGGCTGTTTGGTTGCCATTGATTGTTTTTGCGGTATTGGTCGGTTTCTTCTTTCGTGGGTTGAGTCTCGATCCCAATGCGCAACCTTCTGCGTTAATCGGAAAGCCGGTGCCCTCATTTCAGTTAACTGAGTTGCATTCGGGAGAACCATTCAATGCCTCGGATTTGCCTAATACGCCGTTTTTACTCAATGTGTGGGCGAGCTGGTGTATCACCTGTCAGGTGGAACATCCTTACTTGACTCAGCTGTCGGAGACTCTTCCGATCGTTGGGTTGAACTACAAAGACACCAAACAGGCAGCGACCAATTGGCTGGTTAAGTTGGGTGATCCGTATGTCGCGCACATCTTTGATCCGGACGGCAAGATGGGCCTTGATCTGGGTGTGGCCGGTGCTCCTGAAACTTTTTTGGTGGATGCGGAGGGTACGATTCGCCTGAGAATTCAGGGTGAAGTGAATGCGCGGGTGTATCAATCCGAAATCCAGCCGATCCTCGAGGAGTTGAACCGATGAAGTGGTTTGTCTTCCCGCTGACTTTGCTGTGGTCTATTGCCGCCATGGCGGCCATTGAAACCTATCAGTTTGACTCGCCTGAGCAAGAAGCTCGATTTCGACAGTTGGGTTTGGAATTGCGCTGCCCAAAATGTCAAAACCAAGCAATTGGTGACTCGGATGCCGAGATCTCTGGTGATTTGCGAGCGGAGTTGTATCGTCTCATCAAAGAGGGTGCGACCGATCGTGAAATCAAAGACTTCATGGTAGCCCGCTATGGCCGTTATGTGCTGTACAAGCCGCCCTTGGATCAGCAGACCGTAGTTCTCTGGTTTGGTCCGATTGTTTTTTTTGTGATTGGTGGCGTTGTCGTGGCGTTGCGCATTCGAAAATCTAAGCGCGCACTCGAACAGGGAGAGACAAACGCATGATGTGGATGGCTGTGTTGGGCGTCTTGTTTGTCCTTGGTCTGTGGATCGGTCTGCGTCACTTCGGACGTCAAGGTGTGTATATCAGCGGTATGGTTGCGGCTATTGTGCTGGGTGGGTCGGGCTATCTCTATTGGAGCCTCGGTGCATACGAGATGTCGTTGTCGACTGATGCGTTGAACAATTTACCTGAGGGTGAGCGTGCATTTGTCATTGCGCAAGCCGCGCAGGATGAGTTTATGTCCCGTGGGCGTGTCGCGGATCAAGAGGTCGAGAATCTATTTCAGTTGGCGCTCCAGCTGGATCCCAACCAGATCACGGCGCTGGGATCATTGGGGATCATCGCATTTGAACGGAGCGAGTATGCACAGGCGGCGGATTTTTGGACACGCATGTTAGCTTTATTGCCACCGGGATCAGACCAAGCCAATGCCATTGCTGCTGGGATTTCCCGTGCCAATGGCCGCGCTGCGGAAAAGCAGGCAGAGCTGGATGCCCTGCCTGCTGCCGAAATCGAAGTATCCGTACAATTGAGCACAGGGCTGCCAGAAAGCATGCGTGATGCGAGCATTTTTGTCTTCGCTCGTGCTGTCGGTGGCGCGCCGCGTCCAGTGGCCGCACAGCGTTTCCCGGCCTTAGAGCTCCCCAGCACAATCACACTGTCCAACCGCGATGCGTTGATGGGCGGGCGCCTGTATCAGGGTCTGCAAGTTGAGGTCCAAGCACGTATGACGTTGAGTGACGCCACGGGCGGCCCGGGTGATTGGTTTTCGCAGAGTGTGGTGGTGGATTTGAATCAAAGTAACCGTGTGCAGTTGATGATTTCTCCGCCGGCGCTCTAAGACCAACGGTAACTTGCGTTTCAAGCTGTGTTGGTCATACTCTCGAGGGCACTGAAGGATCAGGCAAGAGTATGAGAGAGTCATGGCAGACGGTTTTCACTTCGTAGCGTTCACGCCAGAGCCGGGATTGGCTGAGCAAATCACGGCGTACGTGGAGCAGCAAATTATTCACGGGTCACTGAAGTCCGGTGATCGCGTTCAAGAATCTCGAATCGTTAGCGAACTGGGTGTGTCCCGAGGTTCCGTCAGGGAAGCGTTTCGTTTACTCCAGCGAAAACGGTTGTTGTGTATTGTTCCTCGTCGGGGCGCCGTTGTCGCGACGCTGTCTCCGTCGCGGGTCGCGGACCTGAATGCGCTGGTGTTTTTGATGGTCAACGCGGTCGCTCTTGAGGTGGCACCCACCTGGTCTGACCGGGATGCCGAGCAATTAGAAAAGGCGCTGATTGATTCGAAGGCGCGTTTTGGTGTGGTTAATCCACTCTGTGCTTTTCGTAGCCTCTGTGAGGCACACCCGAACACAGCGTATTCTGAATTCTTTGCAGATTTGAGCCCGACGCTTGATCGATTGTTTGCCAAACTGGCGCGTACAGATCGAGTGCGGGTCGAGGCACTGGAGCAGATGGTGTTGGCTGACTTGCAAAAGGCATTGGCGGCGCGCTCAGTGGAGACCACGCAACGGGTCTTGCAACTGCTTTGTCGTGGATTGGAGCGTAAATATCTTGAAACTCTGGAGCGCACTGGCTAGCTTCCTATCTAATCAGAAACGGAAGTTAATTTTTTGCGCTTAAAAAGTATCAAGCTCGCGGGATTCAAATCCTTTGTGGATGCCACGACGGTTCCCTTTCAATCCAATATGACTGCTGTCGTCGGCCCCAATGGCTGTGGCAAGTCAAACATCATCGATGCGGTGCGTTGGGTGATGGGTGAGTCCAGCGCAAAACATCTCCGTGGCGAATCGATGGCGGATGTCATTTTTAACGGATCAGTGGGGCGCAAACCTGTCTCAAGAGCGGCCATCGAGCTACTTTTTGATAACCATGAAGGGCGTGCTGGCGGTGAGTACGCTGCCTTTGCTGAAATTTCTGTCAAACGTGAAGTGACCCGAGACGGGCAATCCAAGTATTTTCTGAATGGGACTGTTTGCCGCCGCCGTGATGTAACTGACTTGTTTTTGGGCACCGGACTCGGCCCGCGTTCCTACGCCATTATTGAACAGGGCATGATCGCACGGATCATCGAGGCAAAACCTGAAGAACTCCGTACCTATGTCGAAGAGGCTGCCGGTGTTTCCAAGTACAAAGAGCGGCGCCGAGAAACAGAGAGCCGGATCGGGAGGACACGCGAGAATCTTGAGCGTTTGAATGATCTGTCTGATGAACTCGGTCGACAACTTGATCGATTGAAGCGTCAGGCCGATGCCGCGGCTCGGTATAAGATTTTGCGTGAAGATTCTCGGGACTTAGAGGCATTGACGCTCTGGTATGCACTACAAAGTGTCCGCGAGCAAGCCGCTGAGCAACAGCAAAAAAAGCAGGCCACCGAGCTCGAACTTGCGCAATGTCAGAGCCAATTGGCAAGCCATGAACGCTCCCGTATCACACAACAGGTGGCTCGTGAGGAAGCCAATCACGCGCTGGATCAGGCTAACTCCGCGTATTACAGCCATGCCGCACAGTTGTCGCGACTTGAGGCCAATCGCGATGCATATCAAGCACAGCTTGCGAGCGTTCGAAGTGCCCGCGAACGCATCGCAGGTGAGCTCGACAGCTTGTCTCGGTTATTGCATGAAGATGAAACAGCCGCGCAGCGCGCACAGCAAGATTCTGAGGCTTTGCAGCCGCAAATTGAGGAGCTTCAAGCCTCTCAGCTTGCTTTGGTGCAACACATTAGCGAAATTGAGGAGCGACTCAGCACGGCGGATCTTGAGCGTGGGCATTTAGCCAGTGAGCTTGGTCGGGTGAAATCTGAACTGACAAGGCTTGAGACCGAGCGCTCTGGATTGGATCGACAGCACACTCTCGAGCGTGCGCGCTTGGATGATATTGAAAAATCACTTGCTCAGTTGGCCGATACCGACCCGCGACTGATTATTGAGGCGAAAAACCTCCTGACCGAGCTAGAGGCACGGGAGACGGAACTAGAGACCGTGTTGTCGGCATGCGAGGAACACTTAACGACAGCTGCAGACACGCTTACTGAGGTTGAAGAACGTCATGCGGATGTGAGCGCTGAGGCTGAGTCTGCGGCTGCGGAGCTGGCGAGAGCGCAGCGAATTCTTGCTGCTGAGGCAACTATTGATGATGCAGAGACTGCAGCATGGGTTCGTAGACACGCCGCGATTCGTGGTCGCCTGGTGGAATTTTTGCAGTTGCCATCCCAGGCGCGAGGTGCCTTTGAAGCAAGCTTCCCTGACTGGTTGTCGGCTTTCGTTGTGGACGATATGGCGCATATTGATCTCAAAGCACTTCCGCCGGGAGTGCGACTGATCGCTGCTGAATCGCTCGATGGATTGGTGGATCGTCTGCGCTGGACTGAAAGACCCTGGGATGCTACCGAGGGCTACACTGAGGGTGGGATCAAGTACGGTCCAGGATGGATTGAGCGCGTGGCAGGTTCGTCCACGGGTATTTTGGATCTGCAGGCGCGTATACCAGAACTCGAGTCGATTGCCACAGAGGTGCAGGATCGACTTGCAGCGACACAAGTTGATCTGGAGCTCGCTCGCTCGGCGCGGGATGCAGCGCTTGCTGCGCAGCGAGAGACGGCGCAAAAGATGGCTGCCTTGCACACTGAAAAAGTGGCTGTCTCCAACCGCCTGATCGGATTACAGGCAAAAGCCAACGAAGTCGCTGACAGTCGTGAGCGGTTGTTGCGAGAACAGGATGCGCTTCGGCGTGCGGCACAGGACCTGACGACCGAAACGGCGCAGTTGGAGTCGCAGCAGCGCGAAGTCCAGACGTTGAAAGCCAAGCTGCAAGAGACCTTAAACCCAATCCACCAAGCACTGGACGCCGACAAAGCCAGGCTTGCACGCTTGCGTCAAGAGAATCAGCACATGAGTCAGACGCAGACCAATTTGGCTGTGCAATCTGAGCGGCTGAATGGTCAGATGGAGCGGGCGCGCTCACAGATGGAACGTGTTGAAACTCAGTTGGCGCAATTACGGTTAGAACACGACCAAGTGCAAGCCGATGAAAAGCAGTTACTCGAAGAGCCTGCAGTGACCGCTGAGGCGCTGAGCGATGCGGTTGCACAGAGCCAAGCCCTAGAAGAGGCGCTGAAAATTGCCCGAGTCAACTTGGGACATGCTGATGCGCAATTACGGGAGCTTGAGCAGGAGCGTGTTGTTCTTGAGCGGCAGAAAGAAGAGATTCAAACGCGCTTTGGTGAGATTCGGTTGCAACAGCAAGCGGTGGAAATCGAACAACAGCGTCTGCAAGACGCCCTGAAAACAAAGCAAGCTACCGAAGCCAAATTGGTCGAGTTGGAGCAACGGTTCCCCAGCTTGAGCCATGCGGAAGAAGAGTTGTCGCGTGTGGAGACGCGCATTGAGCGATTGGGTGCGATTAACTTAGTGGCTGTGGATGAGTATCAGCGCGAGCTGGAACGGAAAACTGAGCTGGATATGCAGCATGCAGAATTGACCGAGGCGCTGGAGACACTCGAGGATGCGATTCGAAAAATTGATCGCGAGACACGTGCGCTGTTCCGTAATACCTTTGATGCGATCAATCAATCATTTGGTGAAATCTTCCCCGAACTGTTTGGTGGTGGTGAGGCGTGGTTGATGCTGACCGATGATGATTTGTTATCGACCGGTGTGTCCATCATGGCGAGGCCGCCCGGTAAAAGGAATTCCAGCATTTATCTTCTCAGCGGTGGCGAGAAAGCATTGACCGCATTGGCGTTAGTATTTGCAATTTTTCGCCTCAATCCGGCACCGTTTTGCTTACTGGACGAGGTGGACGCGCCACTGGATGATGCAAACGTCGGGCGTTATGCTGATGCCGTTGCTAAAATGGCGCAGTCGGTGCAATTTATTTACATCACGCACAACAAAATCGCCATGGAGCGCGCCAGCCAACTGATGGGCGTGACGATGTCTGAACCAGGCGTCTCGCGTCTGGTTTCAGTGGACATCGAGCGCGCAGTTGAATTGGCTACTCAGGAATAGGGGTTGCATGGAATTCGGGTTACGAGAATATCTGCTGATATTAGGCTCCTTGCTAATCGTTGGGTTATTGGTTGACGGCATTCGTCGGACCATTAAACACCGCAATCAGGGCCTTAAATTGGATTTGATCGCTGCCCCGCCTGCCTCGCCATCACACAGCGACATCAGTCCGCCGCGACCAGTGAAGCGTGCGACGGCAGAAGACTTGGAGCCAAAACTTGATCGTGACCCGTTGTTTGATTCAAGCGATGCAAGCCAATTGAATTTGTGGGCGTCTGAGATCAAGCCAGAAACCATGAAGCCAGTCGACCAAGAGACGTTGCAGGTACCACTCACCGAAATCAAGTCAGATCCGCTGTTTACAGAGGCAGCTTCCGAACATGTGGTTGAAACTTCGCCCGTGACGCAGGAGCCAATTGCGCCAGAAGGTGAGCGCGGAGCGCATGCAGCACGAAAAGAACCGACCTTCGAGCCTGAGCCGATCGCGGCACGAAAAGACGCTGACCTGCAGGCTGATTCAGATGATGCGGTTGAACCCGAGGATGCACGCACAGCCCATGAGGAAGATATGGCGATTCTTACCGATGGACCGATGGATGCACCCATTGCCGACAAGAGAGAGTCACAGGGATTGTTCGCCGGGACGATGGGCCGCTTATTTGGCTTCAACAAGACTGTTTCCGCAGAAACTTCGAGAGATTCGGAGCTGGCCCCGGAGCCGGCTAAATTTGAGGGCCCCTCAGAAGCGGATTCTGGAGTACCTGTGACAGCCGAATCATCAAGCCAGGCGCCGGATTTGAGTGATGTGGTGGTGATCGAATTGAAGCCGGCGCGCGCTGAGCGGTTCGTTGGCATCAATTTACACACTGCCTGTTTGCGCGCTGGGTTGCGACGCACGGAGCAGGCCATTTATGAGCGTATTCCGATGAACCAGTCGCAACAGCCGCTGTTCTCGTTGGTCAATGCAGTCGAGCCTGGAACCTTCGAAGACGATGCGAAATCCATTGATGCCACTGGGTTCTTTTTGTTCACGCAGTTGGCAAAGCAAAGCGATCCCGTCTTTGCCGTCAACGAGTTGATCTCGGGTGCGCGGAGCATTGCCCGAGAAATCGGTGGTGATATCTATGACCAAGCCGGTGTTGCAATTTCCAAAGAGTGGATTGACCTGGCGCGAGCGAAGGCTGGCCATCAGCACCTCATGCGCTCATGACGCAGGAGATTCAAGCACGCATCAAGGCGTTGTCAGAACAAATTCGCCAGCATGACTACAGATATCATGTGTTGGATGCACCAACGATTGGTGACTCGCAATACGACGCGTTACTGGCCGAACTGAATGCGCTGGAGCGCGCGAATCCTGACCTGGTGCGCGCGGACTCTCCAACCCAGCGTGTGGGCGCGAAGCCTGACCAGGGGTTTGCTGAAATCACCCACAGACTGCCTATGTTGTCACTCGATAATGTGTTTGATGTGGATGAGTTTTTGCAGTTTGTTGCTCGGATAGCGGACCGGCTTCACGGAACGTCCCCGCAGTTGACTGCTGAGCCTAAATTGGATGGCTTGGCGTTGTCTGTGCGCTATGAAGGTGGCCTCCTTACCCAGGCAGCAACCCGCGGCGATGGCCAAACCGGCGAAGACGTTACA
>Ga0209138_1001500_pt1 | contig 19857 bp, 29 predicted proteins | sample SaaInl3SG_22_DNA_FD_184645 | JGI IMG/M metagenome (GOLD analysis project Ga0209138, IMG submission 184645) | Marine microbial communities from expanding oxygen minimum zones in the Saanich Inlet - ESP_153SG_22_DNA (SPAdes) (version 2) | ecosystem: Environmental > Aquatic > Marine > Intertidal...
TTGTAGCTTCTTGTGAGGGGTGGGAAGGAAGCGATAAAGATCTGATTCTTGCAATAAATGAAAATAGGCTGGTTGGATATCTGAAGAAGTGCTTTGACATATATGCTGAAAAATGGGGTACTGATAACTACCAGGATTTTGAAATGGAAACCCTTTCTATAAATGGAATTTTCCTGGGTAAAAAGAAGTACGTTACAAACATTGTCTATTCCGATGGAGTTCATTCAGACCCTTTAACCTCTATCAAAACTACGGGTGTTGAGATGGTAAAGGGTGGTACCCCATCCTTTGTTAGAGAGAAGCTAATCTATTTGACCAAGTTTATTTTTAGTAAAGGTGGATCTTTCGAATTGAGAGAATTCGTCCAAGAACTAAAGAAAATCAAAACTGATTTTAAAGCTCAGGAGCCTGAGAACATCTCAGTTGCTGTGAATCTAAATAATTACGAAAAATTTATTCTTAATGATACCACAGCTTTGGAAGTTGCAAAGGGGTGTCCAATACACGTCAGGGCATCTGCTTATCACAACTACCTATTAAACTCAACAAAATATAAAGACAAATATCCACTAATAGGAAGTGGAGAAAAAGTTAGGTTTTATTTTGTTAAGGTTAAGAACATTGGAGATAATAACGTTTTTGCATACTCTCAGGGTACACATCCTTACGAATTTGCACCACCTATTGATTTTGATCAGCAGTTTACAAAAACTATATTAGATCCTATCAATAGATTCATTGAGGTAATGGGGCACAATCCAATTTCTCCTAATTTATTTACAATCAACACTTTATTTTAATATGGGATTTAATAAAAGATACCTACCCGAATTAGTAAATCTCAGGAAAATCAGGGAAGAGTATGGGGACGATAAAAGGTTCCTAGAAACTTACCTGTATAAACCGGATTCTATAATAGGAAGTACAGATTCAATGGACTATGTCAAATCAATTGAAAGGGAATATGAAAAAAGAAAAAATGAAAAGGAAAGCCATCAAGGCTGAGTATAGAAAGAACTCAGAATCTTTCCCAGATTGGCTTAAGTACGAGGTTACTATACTATCTGAAGATGGTAAAATGAGTAAAGTTCCTGCTTATGGTAAGGATCTACAGGATGCTCTATCAAGGGTGGTTCATGACGAAAAAGTCAAAAAGGTTGCCAAGACTACAAAAAGAATACCAGATCTAGTTTGGGTGTTGATGTGGTTTGGTTATATGTTTGGGTTAGTTCAGCTAACTTTTTTGCATTCTGGATACAACGGGTTCAATGGTCTATTTTTTATATGTGGCATGCTTATCCTAACCACTGCAATCTTAAGTGTAAAGAATTGGTTAAGACTTAGAAATATTAACAAGTAATGATAGACCCCTTAGCAGAACATCTTTTCGATGAGGGATTTGAAGAATATAGAGAATTCATGTATTCAAACTACGACATGATAATTCGTCACCGAAATTTCTTCGTATCTGACAAATACTTCTCAACCTACTTTAAATGTGAAAGAGTAAAGGAGCTTATAGATTTCTTTGAATTGGAGGAGGATTTTGAAAAATGTGCTGAACTTAAAAAACTTCATGCTGTAGTGGAGGTGGATCATCTTTTTAGTGAAGTTACTAAACAAACTAAGGTTAGGGGGTAATGAAGATTTTGGTATATTCAGATTCTGGTTATGAAAGTATGGTAAATGCTTTTTTGGCTTCTAGAAAATATTCTAATTCTGAAGATGTCCCTGTTTTATACTATACAGTTGGGTTTGAATCTACATTAGAATACACAAACCTTACCAAGATAAAATGGGATTTGGATACGGAGAAACCTGATCTTACTTATTATAAACCCGATATTCTCATCGATGGACTAAATTACGACAAACACATTCTCTATATGGATTGTGATATTGTGTTGAGTAAGAGATTTGATCCAAAAAAGATAATCAACGAAAGTTACGAGTTACCAATGTCCTCTTCAGGGCCTCAAGACCACGTTTGGATATGGAAATCTTTTGGTGAAGAGACTATTGTTTATGATGAAACTAAGCTCATGGAATATTTCGGTATTGCTGAAAGATCTTGTAAATATTTATGGGCCAGCATGATTTCATATAACGACAATTGTCTGGATTTCCTGGAGGAGTGGAAATCGATCCTACTTAATCCGTATCTTCTTAAGAAAAAAGAGATATATTTCCCTTTTAGAGAGGAGACCGCTTATAATATTACCCTCTGGAAAAGAGGCTGTACAGATTTTTTTGACCTTGTATTTTTTAATACCACATCTTTTGATTCTTTTTTAAATATAGAGACAGAAGAAAGCGTTGTTATAGATAAGTTCAGAGAATATTCGTTGGATAATTTAGATACTCGTTTGTACGAGACCTGTGATGATAGTAGTCGGGTTTTATTCTACCATGGATTTAAACCCGGAAAAGATCTGGATAGTGTAGTTGAATGGATGAAAAATAAAATGACCCTTGAAATTGAATAATGAATGATACTTATGACTATATCGTAGTTGGCTCCGGTCTTTTTGGTAGTGTATTTGCACAACAACTTACAGAGTCCGGTAAGAGCTGCCTTATCCTCGAGAGGAGGAATCATAACGGTGGAAATTGCTATACCGAAAATGTGAATGGTATAGAGGTACACAAATACGGTCCTCATATTTTCCACACATCCGACAAAGGAATATGGGATTATGTTAACAGGTTTGCACAATTTAATAATTATGTAAATAGACCCAAGGTTAAGTACGAAAATAATATGTACTCGTTTCCTATAAATCTGATGACCTTACATCAATTGTTTGGTGTGTCAACACCAGTGGAGGCTAAAGAAAAACTTGATCAAGTTAGGGTTAGATTTAAAAATCCTTCCAATTTAGAGGAATGGGTTTTAAACGAGGTTGGTCAAGAGATTTATGAAACCTTCATAAAGGGATATACAACAAAACAATGGGGGAGAGACCCAAAAGAATTACCATCTTCCATAATAAGAAGACTTCCTATAAGGCTAACATATGATGAAAATTATTTCTTTGACAGATATCAAGGAATTCCTATAGGAGGATATACGAAGATGATAGAAAATATACAGGGTAACATACCTGTTGAATTTGGGGTAGATTTTCTGAAGGATCGTGAATATTGGGAGGGTAAAGCAGGAAAGATAGTTTTCACTGGGCCTATAGACGAGTTCTTTGATTATTCAGAGGGTGTTTTAGAATACAGAAGCTTAGACTTCGAAACAGAAGTATTGAATATGGAAGACTATCAGGGTAATGCAATAGTCAATTATACAGAATCTAGCATACCTTGGACTCGAATTTGCGAACATAAACATTTTGATTGGACAAAGTCTGAAAAAACAATCATCACTAAAGAATATCCAGCGGAGTGGAAACCCGGGAAGGAAAGATTTTATCCAGTCTCTGATGAAAAAAATAAAAAAATATACAGCTCTTATAAAGACCTATCGTCACAGATTTCTCATAAATATATTTTCGGTGGAAGGCTGGCAGAATATAAGTATTATGACATGCACCATGTTATAGGAAGCGCATTGGCTAGGGCCAAAAAGGAAATAAACATACACAGGTAAGATATATACAACAAAGAAATTTTTACCATATGAAAAAGCTTTCACCCGCTTTAGATTTTAGATCTTTTCTCAATGAAGCCGAAGAAAATGGGATGATTAATATACTCATGCTAAGCGGAGAATCAAAACCAAGTAAAACCGCAAAATCTTTTTCGGAAGAGTGTGAAAAAAGAGGAATTGGGTTTAATGTCGTTAACGTTAATAACGTGGTACTTGAAAAAGTTTATAACGGACATGTAGTTAAATATACTCAGGATGAAGAACCCAAAGAAATTCTTATTAGACCAGAAACAACAGCAATAGTTCCAAGAAGAGGAGTTATAACAAACTCATATACCAAGCAGGTTATGAGAGATCTTGAAGCTTCTAGGTACTTTTGTGTAAATTCCCTAGAATCAATAGAAATTTGTGAAAGTAAATACCTTACCTCGAAGGTATTGGAGGAAGAAGGATTACCTATACCTCGATACTCTTTGGTAAACAGTATAGAAGGACTTGATAGAGCTTTAGAAGAGGTTGGTGGTAAATTTCCAGTAGTTATGAAATTGCTCTCAGGTGCTCAGGGAATAGGTGTTTCTATAGTTGATTCTTATGCATCGTTAAAGTCTGTTTATCAGACCATACAAAAACTTGACCCTGATGGGGAAATTCTACTTCAGGAAAAAATAGATTCAGACTTCGATATTAGAATACAGGTAATAGTTAAGAAGTTTGATCCACTTAATCCAGGTGCAAAGAATTGTACAATTTTGGGTGCTATGAAAAGACAAGCGGTGGAGAAAGACTTTAGAACCAACTATACTCTAGGTGGAGAGGTATCTGCATATGAAACCGACGAAGAAATAGAAAGAATAGCTTGCGAAGCAGCTAATGCGGTTTCCTGTCATTGGTGTGGTGTTGATATAATGATAGATTCTAAAACAGGTAAACCTTTCATATTAGAGGTTAATTCCTCCCCAGGGACTGAAGGGATTTCAGAAGCTATAGGGAAACCTATTGTCGATGATGTACTTGATTACGTAGTTGGGAAAGAAAATTGGTCGCAAACTAAGCTTGAGGTTGGATACCTAGAAACTCTCGAGATACCTTCTATAGGAAAGATGGTAGCTAAATTTGATACTGGAAACGGATCAACAGCTTCATCTATACATGCGGACGAAGTTATTGAAGATGGTGATGTCGTTAGGTTTAAGATTGGAGAGAACGAAATGGAGGGCAAGATAGTAGGTAGAACTAAGACCGAAATAGGAAGAGATACCGAGGAAAGGCCTATTATAGAAATGGATATTATATTTAATGGCTTGAAAATACCAGGTGTAAAAGTAGCACCAACCGATAGAATATCTAAAAGTACTCCTTTTTTAGCCAACAGGCCTCTAATGAAGAAACTTGGAGTTATGGTCAATCCTCACAAAGCTTTTGTAGTATCTGATAGAGTTGATGACTATTCACCAATGCAAGCAAAAGGAGATCCTTACGGGGGAATAGAATTTATAGAAATTTTAGATCCGGAGGATTAAATATATAAACAGAAATAAAAACCAATTATGGCAGAAGATAAAACAGAAAAAATCCAAGTCTTACTATCATCAGAAGACTTGGAAGAGCTAAGTAAAAAGATTTCTAAGAAAGCTTTAACTACGGGTGAACCTCCGGTTTCAATATCTCATTACGTGAGAGGTTTGATCCGAAGGGATCTTGGAAGATCGTCGGATAAGAATTAATCCCTGTTATTTACAAAATCTTCAAACCTCATTACTCTATTGAGTTGTGAGGTTTCTTGTGTTCCCATTTCAGGTTCAACGTTAGTGGTTTCCGGGGATTCTATAGATGTAGGAGATTCTACCTCGGTATTAAGTGGAGTTTCCTCTGAAGCCTCAACCTCAGGAGTTTCTTGTTCAGCCTCCGGTGTTTCTGTTTGGTCAAAATCACTTACTTCTGGTGTGAGCTCTTCTTGATTAATTTCTTGCCCTGCTGTAAAATCAACTTGGTCTTCGATTTGTGTATCTTTCTCTTCTGTAGACATGCTAATATGAATTAGTATTATTAGATATATATCGGATAAAATAACAAGTGTTTCGATTATGAAGTTAATTATGGAGTTCGATGATTTTATGTCTGACCTATCTCTCACACAACCAGAGCAAGCAATGATAAGGGATTTTGTGAAGAAGTATGAAAAATACTTCAAGTTCCATGACCCCAGTGAGTTCGAATCATCTTTAAGTAAAATAGTTGATGATGTGATGAAAACATATTCATTTCCACCCGAAAAGAGGGATGACGTACAGAACTACATTTCTGGATTACATGACTTATCAGACGGCATTTCTGTTATAATGTCACCTAATCCTCAATTAATATATAGAAAGCAACCAGACATGGTTCAGACTATTCTAATTTAGTGGAATAATCCAGAAAAGAATGACTATAACTAACTAATAAATATAAATTATGACGATAGAAGAATTTAATCAGGAGCTTGAAGCGGGTGGAAATGTACTAGTTGATTTTTGGGCCCCGTGGTGCGGACCCTGTAAAATGCTAGGTCCTGTGCTAGAAAAAATTGATGAGGCGAATCCTAACCTTAAGGTTGTCAAGGTAAACGTGGATGAATCTAGAGAAATTGCTGTCGAAAGAGGTATTAGAAGCATTCCGACAATGACTATTTTCAAGGACGGTAAAGACGTTTCTATGAAAACTGGAGCAATGACACAGATCAAACTCCAAGAGTGGATCAATGAACATATGGTCTAATTCTAATGAAGTTCTTAGAAGAATTACAAACATACTTAAAGGAGAAGGAGGGTTTTGATACCCACTTCTCCGATTTTTTTCAAAAGCCATCCGGAGATGGGGTCGTTTACATACATTGTATTTGTCCGACACATGGTAAATGCACATTGAGGTGTAAATTCTCTAATGTAATGGGAGAGAATCAACTTATGTCTGTAAAGCCCATGATTAGACTTTCGGAATCCCAGTTTCCCTGGGATAGTACCATAAAAAGCGTATATTCTCTTTACAATGGAATAGCAGGTGTTGGTGGTGTTGGTCACAGAACTGTTAACAATTCCCTCATTTAATTTTTTTTATTCGTTGCTTCCTGGTATCTTTGAGGTATAATCCAAATTGTATATAATGGAAAACGTAAAATATATGTTACAGGAAGCTGGAGCAAAAATGAATTCAGCTATTAGTGATATTGAAGATTTGACAATATCAAGGAATCACAGAATCAACATCTTGGATGTTCTAGAAGATTTGAAGGAAGCAAGGGAAATAATTCTACACGTACAGGGTAATATTAATACTGGTAGTGATCGATATTTCGTTAGCAAGGAAACTGGTATAAAAGATACATTCAAACTTGATTATTAGGTGATAGTAGTTATTGACGACTTTGTCAAGGACGAAGATCTATTAAAAGAAATTGCATCCGATAAGGAATTCTTTAGTGCTGCTGGAGAAAATTATTTCTTTTGGGAGGGGTGGTGGAGTTCTCCACCAGATACGATAAAGAAAAGACTTATCAAATACGTATGGGGAGACAATTGTCCAATTAACATGACATTTAATGTTGCTGGATTTGAATATTGGACGGGAATACAATCTGCTGAAGATGATAACCCTTTCCTGGATAATCTCGGTCTACATTACGATAAGGATGAAATGCTCTTCCAAGAAACCGGAAATCTCCAAACTCCCATCATAGGATCTGTGTATTATCCAGATCAAAATGAATTTACCGGCGGAATGCTCGAAATATTTACAAAGGGTCACGATAAAGATCCAGAGAGAATATATGCAGCACCAAATAGACTTATAATATTTGATGCTGGATCTGTCGCTCACTCTGTTAGCAAGGTTACCAGTGGAACTAGAAAAGCAATAGCAATTAATCTTTGGGGTGAGGAACCCTATAGTTATAAAATAGAAAAATTAAAAAAAGAATGAGAAAAGAATTTGAAAAATACGCCCTTAGCGATCACAAACTAGGATCTCTAGATGTTCACAACTATTCTAAAATGTTGGAGAATTCACTAACCCCATATATCTTGGAAGAGAGGGAACTTCGTGCTACCCAAATGGATATCTTCTCTAGGTTAATGATGGATAGATTACTTTGGGTAGCTGGTCCTGTAAATGATAAGATGTCATCTATTGTGCAAGCTCAGCTAATGTTCTTGGATTCTATTGATAATAAAGATATCACTATGCATGTAGATTCACCAGGAGGATCAGTTAAATCTGGATTATCTATGGTGGATGTTATGGAATATGTGAAATCTGATATCATCACAGTAAATACTGGTATGGCTGCATCTATGGGTTCTATACTACTGGGGGCAGGAACAAAAGGTAAAAGATATTCATTGAGATTCTCTAAAGTAATGCTTCACCAGTCATCTGGAGGATTCCATGGTAACATCCAGGATGCTAAGATTGATTTTCAAGAGTGGGAAAAATATAACAAAATTCTTTTTGAACTTCTGGGTGGATATTGCGACAAAGACCCCAAGCAGGTTGCTGAAGATGCTTCCCGAGATTTTTGGATGGATGCGGAGGAAGCTGTTAAATATGGCATAATTGACGAGATAATCAAAAATAAAAAGTAAGGTTCTTAAGCCTGTATTTCAACCAATAACTAAATGGGAACAAATTATTATAGAATTCCACTCGAATCTGAGATGGAAGAGCGTAAGGACAGGCTTAGAGTAAGACTTATTGGTCTCAAGATGACACCAGACCTTATATCTAACAGTTTTAGGTACATTAATAACCCAGGTGACGAGTGGAGTGCAATGAACCCATGGGATGAGTTTTTAATGAACCCATGGGATGAGTTTATTGAAGGAACTAATATTCACCTTGGAAAACGTAGTATGGGCTGGAAATTCTGTTGGAACTTTCACGGCAACAAGTATTATTCTACCAAGCAGGAGTTAGTTGAGTTTATTGAGAGTGGTCGCATAGTTGACGAATATGGTGCAGAGGAATCACCTCAGGAATTTTTAGATATGGCATTTAGTTGGGGGGAATCTGACGGGTTGACTGTTGATGCTGAATATTATAAAAACAACGAAAGGAGTTCCTTGTTTAACGATCCCAAATATTACGATAAAGAAATCGATGGATTAAGGGTTTCTTCATCCACAGATTTCTCTTAATGGCTAGAAATAAAAAAATAGTAGATACCTCGATATTAAATAGTGACCAAAGGTTGGCATTTGGGAAGCTTGTAAATTATGTTAGAAACCCAACTGACAGATCTATCTATGTGCTTAGAGGATGGGCTGGGACAGGTAAAACATTTTGTGTAAGCCTTTTAGTGAACTACCTTTTAACGGAGCTTTATCGGGATAAGGGGTGGTATAGGATTGCGGTTACTGGTCCAACTAATAAATCAGTCAGGGTCATTCGTAGATCGTCTGATATACACGACACCCGTGTCTCTTTCCAAACCATCCATAAGTTACTTGGGTTAAAAGAGAAGATAACCCTTGATGGAAAACAGGAGTTTGTCAAGGATCCTGGATTTCAGCCGAAGATATCGAAAATTAAGCTTCTAATAATCGATGAGGTCTCCATGTTGAATGATGATCTCTTTGAAAAAATAATTAAACACAGGGAAAATATAAAGGTAATATGCATGGGTGATCCTGCACAGATCCCTCCTGTTGGGAAACCTGATTGTATCCCATTTAGAGAAGAGCTTGCAGAGGAATATGACATTAAGACTTTGGATCTAAAGACTATCATGAGACAAAAGCTTGATAACCCGATCATCAGTTCTTCCGTAAAGATTCGGGAAAATATTAACGACTCGGATTCTGGAATCTTACCACAGACTATAACAAATAAATCTGGCGAAGGTATTGAATTTCTAAATCTTGGTGATCCTGGTGTAAGGAAAAACATCTCCTCTTATATGGAAAAGTATTTCAAAACCAAAAGGTTTGAGGAGGATTCTGAGTATGCTAAGGTAATAGCTTGGAGGAATAAAACTGTGTCAACCATGAACACTCTGGTCAGAAGAGTAATCTATGGGGAGGAGCAAATCAGCGAGAAAATACTTGTTGGTGAAAAACTCATTATTAATAGCCCTTACATTGTTAATGGAATGGTTGTTTTCAACACTAATGATGAATTCACAGTTGATTCGTTTGAGATAAAAACACAGAAGGCTAAGGTTGAAGATCTGGGGGTGGATCTAAAATACTATGAAACCCGTGTCTGGTTTTTGGACGACAATAACTCAAGACACGAAGACACAATAGAGATTCTTCACGAGGATAGTGAATATGATTTCAAAAGAGTAGCAAACATTCTTAAGAATATAGCAATCCAGAAGAAAGGAAAGGACAAGTCCTGGATTGCTTACTATGATTTTCTCAGAGAATTTGCTGATGTCTCCTATGCTTATTGTATAACAGCACACAAGTCTCAGGGAAGTACCTACGAAACATCCTTTGTAATGGAGGATGATATTGAGATGAATTGGGATGTCGTAGAAAGAAATAGAATCAAGTACACAGCATATACAAGGGCAAGCAAAAAACTTTATGTGCTGAAAAGGTTTTAGAATTTTTCGGAAATATTTTTTTAGTTCGGTCTATCCAATTAATCTTGCGCTTTCATTCCAAAAATAAGAAACAATCATCATTTAGGGGTATATAAAGTCCAAAATCGGTAATATGAAACTTGTAGACGCACTTAGAACCAAGAACACCACCACAGAAAATGGGATGACAACCAACTCATCTTCTTTGAATGCTTGTGTAGATTTATTCTTCATGATTGGTGCTATGAGAGGACAGGATAAGCAAAGACTTATTGCAAACTTCTCACTTGCGTTTCACGAAGATCCACTTACAGCCATGAGAATTCTTTTTTGGGTAAGAGACATCAGAGGTGGAGCAGGTGAAAGACAGATCTTCAAGGACATTATTACATATTTAGCAAGCGAAAACCCAGAGATACTAGGTAAAAACCTACATCTCATTCCTGAATATGGAAGATGGGATGATTTGCTTTCGTTAATTGGTACCAAGCTAGAATCACCGGCCTTAGACCTAATAAAGAACGGTCTCGAAAGCGATAACGGACTTTGTGCCAAATGGATGCCTAGAAAGGGACCGGTAGCAAACAGACTAAGAAATTTCTTAGGATTCACACCTAAGCAATATAGAAAGACATTAGTTGGTCTCACAAATGTTGTCGAGCAGTCTATGTGTGCTAAAGATTGGGAGTCTATTGAATATGGTAAGCTTCCTTCAGTAGCAGCTGCAAGATACACCAAGGCATTTCACAAAAATGATTCGGAGAGATATAATTTGTATCTTGAAAAACTAAGGTCTGGTGAGGATAAAGTAAATGCTGCTGCAGTCTATCCTTATGACGTGATCAAAACTCTCAAACACGGAGATGCAGACTTTGCCTCTGAGCAATGGAAAGCACTTCCTGATTACATGGAGGGGAGCGAGGAAAGAATTCTTCCAGTAGTTGACACCTCGGGATCTATGGAAACCTCTGCGGGGGGAAACACCAACGTTACCTGCTTGGATGTTGCGATCTCTTTGGGAATGTACATTTCCGAAAGAAACGAGGGAGCTTTTAAGGACTCTTTTGTAACTTTCTCTGCTAACCCAGAGATTCAGCTACTGAAGGGTGATTTAAAGTCGAGGTTTTCCCAATTATCTAGAGCTGCTTGGGGTATGAACACGGATCTCCAAAAGACCTTTTCACACATATTGGATCAGGCAGTGAAAAATTCTGTACCTGCATCTGAAATGCCAACGAAGATCTTGATCCTCTCCGACATGGAATTCGACAATGCGACAAGGGCTAATTCTTACTGGAATAACACTGATACTTTAGAGTGGAATCCTACTGCACAGGAAATGATCAGGGAGATGTATGCTGAAGCAGGATACACAATGCCTTCCATCATCTACTGGAATATCCAATCAAGAGGTGGTAATGTGCCGGTTTCTTTCACCGAATCTGGTACAGCTTTGGTAAGTGGTTTCTCTCCAGCAATTCTTAAAAGCATCTGCAAGGGTGAAATAATTTCACCACTTCAAGTGATGAACGAAACTATTCTTTCTGAAAGGTATAAAGACATTATAATTTAATTCAAGATGGCAGATATAGATATAGAACCGGAAGAGTATTGGTACTCATGCTCTGAATCCGAAAGAGAGGAGTTAGCAAAAACGGTAGTTCAGGAAGGATATATTTCAGACCTACTTCTTGAGATGGTTAAAAAAGGTAGAACATCATCATTTGAACCCGAAACATATACTGAGCAAGAAATTGTAAGGTTATTTAATGCCATTTGGGACAGTAAAAGATTTGTCGAACAAAAGCATATTGATGAAATATTCAAAAGATTGAGAGAGCAAAGAGTTCTTTGAAAATATTAGGTTTCTTACAGCAATTAATTCAGTTAATTAGATACATAAACTAAAAAAAGAAGCCTGTGAAAGGATCGGTACAGCAAACCTATTCTATACTAGATGCAGAGTTAGATGTAGTACAGCGCAAGCTTACTCTCTAACGAGACCCGGAGATCAGTGACCTGGTTGAAAACTAAAATCACGACGTCAACTTCTCATTGACGTAAAAAGAGATATAGCTGAAGAGCCGAATAATACTAATAGCGATCCTGTTATTTTAAATCCCTGGGTTAATAACCTGGGGATTTTTTTTGGAAACAATACATGCAATTTGTCTAAAATATTCGATATCTCACAGATGAATAAATGGCAGATTTTGAAAAGGTAATGTCCACAGTAAACTCTATTGATGAGGACAAAATAAAGATTGGTGATTATAACTCTGGAAATTCCTTAGCTCCCAATTGTAACTTCATATTATCCTCGTTTCCAAACACAGAAGAAAAACAAAAAGAACTTCTCAGTATAATTTCTTCTATAAAGAATCTAGGATGGGATGTAACTTTAATATCCCACTTCGACTGTCCGAAAATTATAAAAAACAAAGTAGATCTCTATATCTACAATGATAATAACACTCCAGCTTTCAAGGATTCGGATGTACTTGGTCTGGACACAATCTCCATAATAGAAAACATTCCATTTTTTAAATTCTTTGATCTGGGAGGAACTTCATATTACGATTATAAGGGATGGATTGATTTCACGCCAGCTATCGTATCTCTTCTTATACCAGCTTTGGGTTCTTCTTTTTCTAAGGGATATGAGTTCTGTGTTTATATGGAAACTGATTTTATTTTTCCAGAGGACTTCGGTGAAAAAATGAATTCTTATTTTTATGAGTTAATTAGTAACGATTCAGATTCCATTTTTTTCTCGGTTCCCGAATCGCATTGGGTACATAGTCATTTGTTTATACTCCGGATGAATGATAGGGTTAGATCATTAATTCCAAAGCTCAATGTTAGAAAAAATTCGGATTTCATTTCTATGTACCCTAACATGGTATTTGAGGATTTTATTACCAAAATATCTGATGAGAACAGAGAAAATTCTATTTTTAAAACAAGAGAGGACTTAAATCTTTTCTTCGGTGGTGCTATCGGGGATAAATGGGATTATGCTAAATTAATACACAACAAAAACGAGTACACTCTATACACAACATCATTTTGCTCACCGTACGTAAACCACGAAAACGAAAGAGATGTGAGGATAGTACTTAACCTTGATTACAATTCTCCATTTTCATCGGTTAATATTAAATTTAGTCTATCCGATAATCATGAATTATTGATGGAAAAAAGCAAAATATTAAACAGGGGGGAGTGGGTTTGGCACAAAATGCCTGTAGAGTCATCTAAATTAAAGTTTTCTTTCACTGTTGAATCTATGGATGGTGATGGAATTTCATCCTCCGATGAATATTTTATTGATACTTCAAAATTATCAGACCTTTCAAAGATTAGACATTTTGTAGAAAGATGATAATTTTCTTATATTTTATACATTAATCCACATAAGGAAAGAAACTTTTTAACCAATACGATATATAAATACCACAATCTTCATCTAAATGAAACATTTAAATCAAATATCGTGCAATTGGACATCGGGTTCTTATCCGCTGAAAGATAATCCACGCTTTGGGTTTAGGTGAATATTTTAGAAGAAGTCTAGATATATCTAAACCCAAATCCCTTAAAAGATTTGGGTTTTTTTATGTCTCCCGGTTTTTTTAATCATCAACAAAGATTAAATTTGCTGGACATAAATGGGGCTGAATGGAATCGACAGGAGGCGAACGTTCTTTGAATTGCAGGCAGAGTTAGCATCGGAAACTCTTTAATAACCTATGTAACACTTTAAATGGCGAAAATCCATTTTTCGTTTTGGCAGGACTAGGTTCTGTTAAGACAGCTGAAGTTGCTCTTGCAGCCTAAGCACCGGGGGTCGACTCCCTAGGAACAGAAAGTCGAAATTCAGATCTTCCTATGGTTGATCTGGAGTACGCGGGTCACAGGCCAGAGCCCGTCTAAACCAACTCTGGGACCAGGTACTTTTGATAAGTTTGATTCCCACATATATGAAACTTTTCTATTTTGGTTGTTTAGAAAAATGACCTAAGCCTGTGAATGAGATTCTCTGGGTGTGCTTAGCTGGACGCGGGTTCGAATCCCGCCAGCTCCACAACTCGTTGAGAAACGAAAAGATTGATTATTTTTAAATTTCGTTGGAAACACTTCCAGCAAGATATGATAAAATGTAATAATCAATAAGTTCTTTGAAATATTGGAAATGCCTAAGTGCCTCTGTAGCTCAATTGGCTAGAGCACCTGATTTGTACTCAGGGGGTTGAGGGTTCGATTCCTTCCGGAGGCTCTGATCAGGTTTTCGGTGTAAAGCTCTTCGGGGCACCTTAGTCAAAATCCTACCCATGTCCACTGTGTGGTAGGGCTAATGTGGAAAAAAACCGAATATGGAGAGGTGGCAGAGTGGTCGAATGCTCCAGTCTTGAAAACTGGCGTACGGCAACGTACCGGGGGTTCGAATCCCTCCCTCTCCGCCAAAAAAATCGTAGTACCGAAAGGGAACAAGGTGAAAGGAACACTCACCGCAGGTTAAGCGATGTCCTGCAAATGCCGGGGTGGCGAAATTGGTAGACGCACTAGACTTAGGATCTAGCGCCTTAAGGTGTGTCGGTTCGAGTCCGACCCTCGGTACTAAAAGGATGCATACAGCAATTTTTGAAGATACATGCAAATATCCAAAACGCATCCTGTTTTTTTGGGCTCATAGCTCAGTTGGTTAGAGCAACTGACTCATAATCAGTAGGTCGCAGGTTCGAGCCCTGCTGGGCCCACAAAAGGTGTCTAATTAACACCTTCAACAACAAGGGAGGGTGCTTATTCACAGAGGCAAGGATCTGGAAAAAGACGGGAGGCTTGGTACCGGTGTGAAACGGGCAAATACAAGTACTCGCCAGATTTCCCTTCCTTAAATTATATCGCGGGATGGTAGCAGTTGGTAGCTCGCCAGGCTCATAACCTGGAGGTCGGGGGTTCGAGTCCCTCTCCCGCAACTAAGGTCTTCAAAAGGGCCCTTTTGGGCCCGGACCTTTCTATTCCTCCATAGCTCAGTTGGTTAGAGCGGTTGACTGTTAATCAATAGGTCCCTGGTTCGAGCCCAGGTGGGGGAGCAAAAGAATCAAGTCTTACAGAAGGAGATAAGGCTTCTCTGAAAGGACTACCGACTCCAAACGGATCGCAACCGTAATAGGAGGTAAGAAACGGCTCGGTAGACTCTGTAGGAAACCCTGCTCTGCTGGCGCCAGTAACAGGAGGTGGGGAACAAACCATCTGTAAAATTTTGACCGCGATTAACACTCGTGGGAGATTTGGTTCTTTTATAAACCGGGAGTAGCTCAGTGGCAGAGCAATCCAGCTAAAACTGGACGTGACGCGATAGGTTCGATCCCTGCCTCCCGGACTATTTTTATTTACTTCTGGATAATATATAAGATATGAAACACATTAAACTCTTTGAATCTTATAATAATGGTAAGTTATTATGCTATCATGCAACAGGTAATAAAGTCGGAAACTGGAAGGACATATTCCTTGGAAATTTTAAAATAGGGACAGGATCTAATTTTGGTCCAGGTCTTTATACTTTTTATAATCTGGAGGATCTAAAAAGTGACCCTAAATGGAGTAAGTCTCCAGTTATTTTGGAGTTTGAGGTTTCTGATTTTGACGGTTTTTATGTGACGGTACCAGAGATAGCTACTAAGATGTTTGGTGAGTTTAATATAAAAAAACAGGTCGATAATATCATGGGTGCAGATTGGGATAAGAAGAATCCTGGCCTCATGGAAAAGATTATAGAGAGTCCAGAAAGTTTTGATGTCATTGTTAATCTTAGTAAATATAAAAGGGAGGATTCACTAGAGGTAAAGCAATCTAAGTGGATTTATGGTAGAGAGCTTAAAGGTAGTATCTTCAATAATCCACAAGGAATTTTTTGTGTGATCCATGATGTGTCATTAGCTTCTCCTAAAAGATTCTCCCTTGATGGTGGTAACAAATGGCATACGTCACGAGAGCTTGATAATTTTTAACCTATTTCGTATTAAACACCATGTCTCTTATACAAGAAAAAATAGAAAACTCAGCTTTTTATAAATACAGCGGTATAGCACCAGAGGGATTTATACTCATTCCGGAAGAGATTTTATTGGAACTTCAAGATTTTGATAACTGGAAGGAGTTCAAAAAAGATGGATCTTATTGGTTAGAGGAGAGGTCTAAAAAACTCTTGAGAAATAGAACAATCCATTAAATTCAAATCGGGATGTAGCACAGTTGGTAGCGCGCCTGCTTTGGGAGCAGGAGGCCCCAGGTTCGAGTCCTGGTATCCCGACATTATAAAAGAACACAAACAAAATGGAAGCAATTTTAAAATTCAACCTCGATGATCCTGATGATAGGACAGCACATCTAAGAGCAATTAAATCTCTTGATCTTTCATTAGCTCTTCTTGATATAAAGAATGAGCTAAGATCAAATGTAAAGCATTTCCCGGATTCAGAGCCAGAAGAAGCCTATAAGGCATATTCAAAAATTCAAGATGAAGTACATCGGATACTTTCGAGCCATTCTATAGACCTTGATGATCTTTTATTATGAGTAACGTATGGAACAATTCTTTGGAGTATTACACTTCAATCGATACAGTAAGTGATTTAAGAAAACAGCAGGCTGATATTATTTCTAGAGTGATAGACATTAATTCTCTTGACAGAATTGAGATAATAGAAACTGGAGCTAGTCAGAATTTTTCAGACGGATGCTTCGGATTATTTTTGGCACATCTTGCTGAAGAAAGAGGTGGTAAATTTTCTTCGGTTGACCTGGAAGAAAATATATTATCCAAGAGCATTAATATTTATAAGGAAATGCTACCCAACTTGGAAGTTTCTAGTTTTCTAGAAGACTCAGTAGAGTTTCTCCGGGGATATAACGGTAAACCAACAATTGTACATCTAGATTCTTATGACCTTAATATTTATGATCCCGAGCCCTCTATGCTGCACGGATTTTTAGAATTCCTTGAAATTAAGGATAAGATGGATTCTGGGTCTTATATCATTGTTGATGACAATTTCATGAGAGGAACGTGTATCTACTGGAACATTTATCAGAATGGTGAATTAGAGGAAACAAAGGAATATAATGTAGAACAAGAAATACTGGGTAAGGGATCTATGATTTACCATTATTGTAGGAGGGACAATTCAGAATGGGAAATTGTGGGAGATATGCTCGAGGAAGGACCTTTAAGATGGAAAAACCAAAAACTTATATTGAGAAAAAAGTAATTCAGTCGGTTTTATCCAAATTAGATACTAAAGGGAGAGGTAGTGAAGCTGTAATAGATGGCGGTGTTAAAATGACGAAAAAGGGTTTGGAGTAGTCAGATCGAAAACAAATCACCTATCAGAAACCCCGAAATACCCGAAGCCTCTTCCTTTTTAAATTGTCCTGTGGTGTAATGGCAGCACGTCTGGTTTTGGTCCAGAAGATTGGAGTTCGAGTCTCTGCGGGACAACTAAAAAAAAGAATTAAATTAGAATACAAAACGCATCGGCCTAAGAGGAGAGACTCAGGTGAATTATTGTTATTCACTGTGGCTATGCGTTTTTTATTGGTAGGTGGCCGAGTGGTTAAAGGCGGCAGACTGTAAATCTGCTCTCTTCGGAGTACGGGGGTTCGAATCCCTCCCTGCCAACAATTCGCGTCAGTAGCTCAGCTGGTAGAGTACCGGTCTCCAAAACCGATGGTCGTAGGTTCGAATCCTACCTGGCGTGCAAATAAATACAATATGAAATATGTAATAGCCCAGTATTTGGAAGATGTGAGTTGGTCAAGGGACCTGGCTGGAGAAGTCTTTGTTATAAAGAAAGAAGAAAATTCAGAGTTTCTAAACAACAAATTCATGCCAAATATAGGAAAAGAGTCCTATACATACATTTCCTTTATAGTCGAAAATTATGAAAGGCTAGATGGAAATTATTGTTTTCTTCAAGGAAATCCGTTCGATCACGCAAACCACGACACAATCTTTGAAGAGATAGTTCAGCAAGAAAATTCTGGAAAGGATTTTATGTATTTCAATCCATTCGGTAGAGATTTTTTCGGTTCTGGTGGGAATGGATGGCCGGATCACGTAGGTCTGAGACTCGACGAATACTTCAAAAGGATCTTTGGTTTTAGATTGGGTTTTTATGCCTTTTTTGGTGGAGCTCAATTTGTTGTTCCTGCATCTTCAATAAAATCTAGGTCTAAGGAATTTTACGAAAGACTTATGGAAATGCATGAGGAGTACGATGATTTTCCCTGTGTGATGGAAAGAATATGGGGATATATTTTCAACAGGTCTCTTAATGTGGTTATATAGATAAAAATATATCTATGGTACTTAAACACTATCTTCAAAGAACCCCTTGGAACAATCTATATAATTTCTGGTTGCAGTTCAAAGCATGGAGACTTACCAGAAAAGAAGTTTCAGGAGAAAGAAAAGCTTTTCCACCAAAGGGGTATGAGGTTGTTTTTGAGGATGATTTTAAATCAGAATCCCTTGACACCAATGAATGGAGATACGGACATGCCTGGGGATTTTTTCATCCAAATGAACTTTGGAGATATTGGACCAAGGATGCTGTAGAACCAACCAATGAAGGAATCCACCTGGAAAACAAATATTTGCCTAAGGAGATCATAAAAAAGGATTTACCGAAGTGGATGCAGAAACCAGATATGCCCGACGAATTTACCATTCCATGGGCTGTAGGTCTTATAAGCTCTAAGAGAACCTTTAAATTTGGTTGGATAGAAGCTGAAATAAAATTACCTAAGGAGAAAATGCAATGGGCTGCTTTTTGGACCTGTGGATGGGATACCTGGCCACCTGAAATAGATATTTTTGAATCTTATACAGACTTAGATGAAAACGACATTACCCTAAGACCTAACATACATTGGGGAAAGACGGAAGATGGGTCAAAGAAAGATTACGGTGCTCCGAAAATAGCGGTAAAAGATCCTTCTGATAGATTTGTCCAATACGCGGTACACTGGACTGATAAGTTTATCAAGATTTATTATGATGGTCAATTAGTGCAGATTTGTAACAACAAGGAAATGCTTAAGAACAACGCTGCTGAGCAGTATCTTGTTGTTAATAATGGTCTTCACGAGCCAACGGAGAGTCACCAGCCAACGGAGGGTGTGGCGGAAGTCAGAAATCTAAAAGTTTACCAAAAAAAATCGTAGGCATTTTCCAACAATATCTTAGATTTGTGGAGTTGGTCCGGTGATGGAATCGGTAGACATGAAAGACTTAAAATCTTTTGAGCAGTAATGCTCGTGCGGGTTCGAGTCCCGCCCGGACTACTAATAAAAGGCACAGTACCCAAGTGGCTAAGGGAGCGGACTGCAAATCCGTTATGCACTGGTTCGAATCCAGTCTGTGCCTCAGTTTAAAAAAAATAAATTCTAAGATAAATACAAGAAAATCCAATCCACAAAATGAACCAGCCACCTTCCTCTAACAGCTCCGAAAAATCTGCAGCAGACCAGCCTTTTTTTCTTCCACATTACGATTCCTTCGGTGATTACAATTCTGAAGTAACAGAGAATGTACATGACGATTTAGATAAAAAATCCGAAAAAGACGATTGGGATTCTTTTGGTGATTTGATTCTATTCATCTGAACAAAAGTTATAATTACAC
>Ga0209138_1001504_pt1 | contig 19851 bp, 14 predicted proteins | sample SaaInl3SG_22_DNA_FD_184645 | JGI IMG/M metagenome (GOLD analysis project Ga0209138, IMG submission 184645) | Marine microbial communities from expanding oxygen minimum zones in the Saanich Inlet - ESP_153SG_22_DNA (SPAdes) (version 2) | ecosystem: Environmental > Aquatic > Marine > Intertidal...
AGATGAGCTGAACGATCTGATTTTTGAGTTCCAGGATGACATGGAGTTCTGGAGTACGATCGGTATTGAGCCACCACCATTACCTCCGGGTATGGGTCCTGGCGGTGAGTTTGGGCCAGAGGGTCCGTTCCCATTTGAAGGCGAGTTTGGGCCAGAGGGTCCGTTCCCACCTGGTGGTGAGTTTGGGCCAGAGGGTCCGATGCCTCCGGTCTATATGCCTCCACCGGAGTCATTAGAGTCGATCCGAGGTGGTGATAAGGATTCGAAGAAGGGAGCGATTTTTGAGCTTGCTGGCCAAGAAGGTGGAATTGCTGGTTTGGCATCCTCTTTGAACGAAGATGAGCTGAACGATCTGATTTTTGAGTTCCAGGATGACATGGAGTTCTGGAGTACGATCGGTATTGAGCCACCACCATTACCTCCGGGTATGGGTCCTGGCGGTGAGTTTGGGCCAGAGGGTCCGGGTCCGATGCCTCCGGTCTATATGCCTCCACCGGAGTCATTAGAGTCGATCCGAGGTGGTGATAAGGATTCGAAGAAGGGAGCGATTTTTGAGCTTGCTGCCCAAGAAGGTGGAATTGCTGGTTTGGCATCCTCTTTGAACGAAGATGAGCTGAACGATCTGATTTTTGAGTTCCAGGATGACATGGAGTTCTGGAGTACGATCGGTATTGAGCCACCTCCATTAACAGCCTCAGAGGATGACTCGGCTGAAACATCGTTAGCCGGAGAAGGTGGTGGTATTGACACGCCGTTAAATCCTGAAGACGAGCAAATATCTTTAGTCGGTGTTGGGAACGGTACTATTGTGTGACCGAGGGCAGGGCCGACCAACCTGGTCGGCCCTGTTTCTGGCAGAACATGAACAGAAGCTGTGACGATTGGATCTAAGTCTATCGTTCCTTCCCCTAACCACTTATTTCGCTCAGCGAGCGGGCAATGATCTCGGAGGACTACGCGAGGTTCGCTTTGTTTGTGTTTAGGTGGGATCGAGGCGCTGTCCAAACGATCTGGTGCAATTGAGTGTCATGAATCTAGATCCATGGATCGCCAACATCTTATAGGGCACAAGTTGACGTCCCTTACGGACGAGTTGCTCAGCGGAATTTGCTGGTTGACATAATATACCACTGGCACGTCAAAGTGTTTTGCGTAGGTAGTAGCTGTCCTGTCCCTAGGCGACGCTGTTACCGTCTGCGCTCGCCACTGCTAGAAGCGTATCAGCTAGTGCCTCGACTCCAACCAAGTCGATCGTTTCGCTGAAAGTGATGCCCGAATACTCGGGGTAACTTTCAGCTATTTCCAAGGCGAACTCAGCCGTGTACGCTCCCTCTCGCGTTACAGTGGTTACGATGTCATCGATTTCGACGAAAGAATAGGCCTCTCCAGCGTAGAAAATAGACCAGTTATTATCTGAGCGTATCTCCCTTAATCCCTGCAAGTAGATTGCCTCAGAACCCAAGACACCAGGCGCCACGATCAAACTCAAGCTGGTAAACTTCGATTCGATTACCGGACTTTCTATGTCGAAGCCTTGATCGTTCGTATCATCCTCCACTGCGTTGGTAATCCGAAGTTCACCCGCCATGCCATAGTGCGCCGAACACTGGTAATAGAGTAAATCTGGAGCATCTTGGGGCACCGTGAATACAAGGTCTCGGGCAGACGAGCTTGAGCCTTGATTGGTGATCCCTTGGTCATAGGAGCCCAAAGTGCCATACCCAAGCGCACTTTTTATATAAAAGGGATGACCATCATCGACAAAATCGAATGTATAGGTCTCGCCTCGCACTAGTTCTAGCGTTGGGTCCAGTACACCATCGATTCGGTAGTCCAAGGAGTTTGGTTTTTCAACGATGAAGACGGTCACAGGACGCTCCGGTGCGATTGGTTTAATTCGAAACATGAAGTCGATGCCAATTAATGCAAGTAAGCATCGCAATAAATTCTTTCATTATGCGTGCATTTTGCACTCAGATTGAATCATCCATGTAACCGTTCGGTCATCTTTGAGTGCTCTACCATTGTGAAATTAGTCAGCTAGTTAGTCGGAGCAAACCATGCAAAGTTTCAACCAAGATCAATACATCACACGAATTTCTGAGCACTTGGCGGCTGAGTCGCTTGACGAGATATCTGCGACACAAACCATTAATACTGATGCCCTAGGAAACCTAAACGTATCTGAAGCCACCGACACGTTGAAAGTAGTGTACAGAGACTTCGCATTGGGCGAGACCTGGCTTGGCATCGATTGATGCGAGTCAAGCCGGTTGACTCAACATCGACACGTTCGCATCCGGGCTTCACACGCAATAGACTGTGGGATGTTGTCGGAGAGCGGACTATAGTACGAACTGGTAACGCGCTTTGAATTCTGAAAGTGCCAGTCCGGTCTGATCTTTTGATGAGCATTGCGGGACCAAGCCATTCAGTGGCCAGTCAATGGCAACCTCAGGATCATCCCATGCAACCGAGACCTCGTGGCCCGGGTCGTAGAAATCGGTTGCTTTGTATTGCACTTCCGCCGTTTCAGACAGCGTCAAAAAGCCATGTCCAAAGCCCTCTGGAATCCACAGTTGATGGTGGTGTTCAGCGTCAAGTGTAAAGCCCACCCACTGACCAAAGGTGTCCGAGCCCAATCGGAGATCGACCGCCACATCAAAAATCACACCTTGGGTGACGCGTATCAATTTGCCTTGGGGCTTCCGGGTTTGCAGATGCAGTCCACGGAGCACACCGCGCCGCGATTTGGAATGATTGTCTTGCACAAATGAGACGTCACGTCCGATGGCTTGATTGAATGCTCGTACGTTGAAGGATTCAAAGAAAAACCCGCGGTCATCACCAAAAATCCGGGGTTCAATCCAGTATACCTCAGCGAGTTGTGTCGGACGTGCTTTGAGTGCGTTCATCGCGCGGTCTCTTCAAGCAAGGCACGCACATAGGCCGAATAGGGACTCTTGCCATCCGGAGCGATACGTTCTTTGAGGTCTGATCGACTGATCAGTTGCCGCTCGAGCGCAATTTCCTCAAGACAGGCGATGACCAACCCTTGCCGCGTTTGGACCGCCTCCACAAATTGTGCTGCCTGCATCAGACTTTGCGTGGTGCCGGTATCGAGCCATGCGATTTCGCGCCCCAGTTGCTCTACATTGAGCGCACCGGATTGCAAATACAGTAGGTTGAGGTCGGTGATTTCGAGCTCACCGCGGGCACTGGGCGTCAGTGTTTTTGCACGTTCGCACACCGAGGCGTCGTAAAAGTATAAGCCAGTCACGGCAAATCTCGATTGAGGCTTTGCTGGTTTTTCTTCCAATGTAATCGCTTGGCCGTGCGCATCAAAACTGACGACTCCATACCGCTCTGGATCCTGGACTGGATAGGCAAAGACACTGGAGCCGGGGTGAGCGTTTGCGCGGACCAGGGAGTCAGTCAGTCGATGCCCGTAGAAGATATTGTCGCCCAGAATCAGGGCGGCAGGCTGGCCGTTTAGAAACGACTCGCCAATCAGAAATGCCTCGGCCAGTCCATTCGGCTCGGGTTGAACCGCGTACGATAATTCCAATCCAAATTGACTGCCGTCCCTTAATAATGCCTCAAAACGTGGCGCATCCGCCGGTGTCGAGATAATCAGAATATCGGTCAATCCCGCTTGCATGAGTGTAGCCAATGGATAATAGATCATCGGCTTGTCCCAGATGGGCAACAGTTGTTTGGATACCACCGACGTCACGGGCCAGAGTCGGGTTCCGCTGCCTCCCGCCAATACAATGCCTTTGCGGCCTAGAGGGTTTTGCTGCTCAGGCGGGTAATGCATGTTCTACGATCCGATCAACAGTGAGTTTCCAGTGCGGTCGGGCCAGGCCGATAACACGATCAAAGCGTGAACAATCTAGCAAAGAATTGGTCGGCCGTCTTGCCGGGGTCGGGTACTGAGCAGTCGAGATCGGCTGGATTGCTTCAGATGATAGACCCCTATAGCCAAAGTCTCGCGCGCGATCGAGTGCATAACATGCGATTTCATACCAGTTCGTTGGTTCACCTGAGTCGGTCAGGTGAAATAAGCTCATTTTTGGCGAATGTGTCTCGGAGACAAATAGGGCGGCTTCGGCGAGCAAGTCCGCTGAGGTGGGTCGTCCCCACTGATCGCTTACCACAGCCAACGTATCTCGTTCAGTCCCCAGACGAAGCATCGTGCGAACGAAGTTGTGCCCGGATACCCCCATCACCCAACTGGTTCGATAAATGACGCCCGCGAGTTGATTTTGGAAGATTGCACTCTCGCCTTTATGTTTGCTTGAACCGTAAGCATTAATTGGGCGCGCAGGGTCGGTTTCTACATAGGGACGGGACACGGACCCATCGAATACATAATCCGTTGAAAAGTGGACAAGGAAACAGGCGTTTTTGGCGCACCAGTCCGCCAGAACTCCCGTTGCGTGTGCATTAACGGTATTAGCCAATATCTGTTCCGTTTCCGCCCGATCGACAGCGGTATAGGCAGCCGCATTAATCAGGCGACTCGGGTGGTGTTGTTCGAGTTTTTCAATCACTGGCGCCATATTGGATGCGAAGCGAGCTTCGACAACTTGACAACAATCGAGGCGCGATTTCACTGCAAAACCAACTTGCCCTGAACTGCCTGTGACAGCAATCGATCTGTTTGTCATGAATTTGATGCTCGACTTATTGCGGAGTCATGAAGTAATACACAATATTACCCTCAAGACCTCGCTCAAGTGGGAGTTCGCGTAATGACTCAATGATCTGTGCTGCGGTCTGTTCGTCCGCTTTCTGATAGCCACTGTTGACGAACAACCGACTGGTTTCTGCAAGATCTGACTCGGCAACTGAAGTTGCAAAGAGTGGTTGCTCGGCCGAGGTATCCACTACCACAGCATCCATCAACTGATTTGCCACCTGTTGGGAACGTGCTGATTCGTGAACAAATAGATTTTCAAGAAACACCAATGTCCGGCTCCTCTCAACTAGCGGAGATACGCTTGCCGTGACCATTCCAACAACTCGTTCGTCTGGATTGACAGCCACCATGATTTGATAAGCGGGATGCTCTAAGAGTACTTGAAATGTTATTTGAATTGTTGCTCCATCGACCTGTACTTGTTTTGTTTCCAGATGTTCACTTGAAAGCTGAAAGATCGATTCGAGATCTGAGGCGGTTGCTGGCCGTACGGTATATTTCATGCAATATCCTAAGCTGTCGCTGAAACGTTAAAGTCAATGAGTATGCCACCGTCATTCGTGCCTATTGTGATGATTTCGTTGAGACGTTCTTCTAAATTGTAGTCCGCTAAAATTACCGTGCCACCGGCGCCTTCGATCACTGTGTCAAGCGCCTCGCTGCCGACTCTATTCTCATAACTCAGCGTCACAGTGCCCGCGTTGAATGCGTCTAGCCATTCATAACTGATTATGGCGCGTGCTTGGTCATTCATCACAAACCCTACAGCTGCAGATCGCTCCGTATTGAGATTCATATAGTACGGTTGGCCCGCACCACCCAAAATATAATCGATCTCAGAGGTGACCAAAATTGTGGATCCGTCATCCTGTCCCCACTGCAGATTACCGTTTTGGGTAGTGAGCGAAGTAATCGATGCTAAATCCGTACCGATTGAGACGGAATCTTCACTGGCTGAGCCAGCGAAAACACGATACTGAGAAATTTGCTCGGGTGGGGAATCCATCGATATTGTCAATGATGGAAATACGTAATTGACAGCTGTCATAAATTCTCCTGTGGTTAGTTATTGCGGTCTATAAATAACTAAGTGATAAAGCTTTTATCCTGTTATTCGAGAATATCAGGTTATCTTGCTTAGTATGCAGTGATGGGCATCACAACATTATCCGTTGCGCGTCTCGAGGCGGCTCGAGACGGCCTGAACTCCCACCGGTACGTAGCGATTTTTGAATCATTTGAACCCAAGCAGTTGCGTCAGCGTATTCTTTCGATTGAATGACGCTATCGCGTGCATCCGTATCAGTGATTGCTAGCGTGTGATCCCCATCGTTGAAATGCCTGTATTCGCCAACATACACGTTCAGGGTCAAAGACTCCCAATCAGTGTTGTCAGCCCTCACGAGTTGTAAAAACAACGCGTAGTCTTCGAGATACCTCTGCGAAGGACGATACCATACAGTCTGGCCTCTTAATGCATGGCGATTAAATAACACGCCGTGCAGTGGACAATGATTGATTTTGAGGAAGTCGTCATAAGTCTGGTTATATTCATAAACGCGTCCGCGGTTCGCAGTGTTTCGGGTTGCGAGGTCGCTGTGTGTATTGAAAATTCGACCAAAAGTCACAGCTTTCCCGGTCTGTTTGAGCCGATTAATCCGCCATCGACAGGCATGGGGGAATAGAAGATCATCGTAATCTAAAAATCCGACAAAATGAGTGTTAACCCGCTGTAGAGCCTCGTTGAGCATAACTGAACGTAAATCATCGCCTGAACCGTCGAATTCGCAAATGGCGGGCACAACTCCCTCGACCCATGCAATTTGCGATATCAGTGCATCGACCGCATCGCGAGTCGCATTAGTCGGTCGTTGTAGGGCGATAAGCGGTGTGGCGTAGGTGCCCTCTTGCGCAGCCACCGACGTCAACGCTTCAGCCAGCAGTGTTAGCGATCCTTCATTGTGAAATCGTACGATAATGGTGACGTGGTCACGTCGTTCAAGATGGCTCAAATGAAATGCTGAAATACCATTGATCGCACGGATGGCATTGACTCCGTAAGTCCAATAAGTTGGCGGATACAGAAGGATTGTTGCATCAAACGCATCACTTCGACTGAGTTGGCCGTCTCGACCTAATTTCGGCAGTTCGTCCGTCTTAAGACACAGAATCGCCTCGGTCGTCTCGGGTCGCTTGATTGCATCGATAAAAAGCTGTTGAAGTGCTTCAGGAGTGAGTATGCAAGCCATTCGAAACTGCAAGCACCAGGGATTTTTCGGCGCTTGATCAAGTGACCGCATAGTCTCATCTGCAATGTCAGTGTAAAAGGTCCAACCCCCATCTCTTAATGACTTGAGCGCTTGAATCACGAGCGACCATTGGTATCCATATGCTTCGCGGACTTCCTGTGAAACCTGTATTACCACATGTTGGGACGTTTGCAGCTTGGGGAAGCAACCAGCGTCAGGTCCATACAATGCGCGCCCGGTTGCATTCAGGTAGGCGTAACCATGCTGGGTATCAGGTTCAAGGTGCGCACCCTCTGCCCACTCATTCCAGGCATTGATGAAAATTAGACGTTCATCTCCAGACATGTGTTCACGCGTTTCTGCAACAAGATGTGTTAGCCATTTTTCGTAGCGATCGGGCGTTGAGCCATGCACAACATTGGCTCGATTGCCATAGCGTGGGGTGTTGTCCCATTGTGGAACAATTGATCGAAACACAGTGCCGTTTTGTTTCGGTCGATTTAATTCATAAAAATTAGCAACGTCCTGATAATGGAGTACGCTGCCATGCAGGGGCTGATAACAATCTAATTGATTCATAACCTCAGGGATGTGACCACCACCCCAATCGTGAAGTACTCGTTCCAAACCCGCATCCATGCCAAGTTCAACGGGGTCATTTGCGCCACGCGTCATAATCCCGATGTAGTAGGGTCGTGTAATGCCAGCTTGGCCGCAACTTCTGTTCCAAATTTCGAGATAATTAATCTGATCTGGTAGATCCGCAGGACGATAAATCAAGAGGATCGGACGACCATCTATACGTATATAGCGAGGATCTTTGAAAAACGGGAGTAAGTAGGCAATGAATGCTTCGGCATCATCGTCAGAATAGATCTGTTCGAGCAATACATCGTGGTTGTTGCCGTCCCATCGACGAGTCCAGTTTTCGTTGGCCCAGCACATGGCAAATGGCATTTTGATATCTGGATACTTGAGGAGCATCTGGGCTGGTTGTTCTAATATGAGTTTGCCGCTGAACCAATAGTGATAAAACACCATACCAGCTAGCCCTGCTCGGTTCAGGAGGTTTGCTTGCTGTATCAATGGATCTGGAGAATCTAAAAGGTAATAGCCAATGTCTGGGTGGGGACGATGCTGCTGGTAGTGGTCGACGAACAAAGGTGAACTCGCCTGTACCTTGGTCCATTCGGTGAAGCCTTTACCGTGCCATAAATCATTTTCCGCAATTGGGTGAAATTGCGGCAGATAAAACGCTAACGCGCGAACATCCGATTTTGGATGGTGTGAAAAATCGCGAGTACTTTCGTAATACATTTTGTCGATAAGACTGTCATGTTGATGCAGTCGAACAATTTCACCTTCGCGTTGATCCGCGACAACCAATATGAGTCGTTCAATGGCATGGGCAAGGGTACCATCAGCGGGGATTGGTTCGGTCGGAAAGTCGTTATACTCGAGCGGAAGATTGAGTAGGGGTTCTATATTTTGCGAGCGCGCCCAAAACATACTACCGCGAGGGAATTCAACTGAAGAATAAATTGATAGATCACAGAGTGAATGGCGATTACAAATTTCATGAGCGAGCTCCCAATTATCGCCCCAACCGGATTGATCCTCTAAGATTGCGGCTGGAGCTTCTGGATACACAACACTAGCTCGGGTGGTTATCAACTCGATAATCTGTTCAACCGTTTGTTGATTGCAATCCAGTGGGCCGAGCAGTAGGTCTAGGTTATCGTCAAGCCAATGTGACAAAGCCGCATTATGTGGACTAACTTTACTGTGGAAGTGACCAATCACTTGATACGCATTTAGCTGTTCGCCAAAGGTGATAATCAGAGGGGCAAGGTCGCGACCGCGATTTGGTACGGGTTGGATTTGAAGTTGATCTAAAAATTCAAGGGACTCATGGAACAAAGACTCCAATTGGTGCCTTTCGGATTTATCTGTCTCAGCAATCGAAATAAATAGGTCAAAGGGCCTCTCAATCCTGTTCAATCGATTTGCCCATAGTTCACATTGATCTAAGTGAAATAGATGAAGATGGACGGCTAAGCTAACCGGTTTTGGAGACAATTCCGCATTTACCGATTGCAGATCGGTATTGAGATAATAGGGTATTATTCGTGGCTTGGAGCAACCTCTATCTCTAAACTTAAGTGACTGGCCTAATTGATGTGTTTTCAGTTTATTACTGACGCGCCACCAGAAGATTCTGAGGCCCTCATACCGAATTACACGCACAACCATCGGTACGATCCGAGCAAATCCACCCATGCTCGAGTACATCGCTAGGCAGCGATTACCTAGCTTCTTGAAATTTTGAAAACCATTCTTTAACGAACGCATTGGTTTTGTGATTCGCCATGAAGTACTTTGCTGAATTTCGGCGAGTGCTGCGGTGAGACGACGCACCTCATAATCCAATAATTCTTTTCGCTTCTTGGTCTCCTGTTGTTTTAATTTAAGTAGATGTTTTTCTTTTTCAAGCGATCTGATTCGTACTTGATTGTCTAGCCTGATTAGTCTTGCGTCCCAATCGCGAGAGGCTATCTCTGCTTTATCCATGCGGATCGTTTGGCTTGAGACTTTTAAAAATGCTTCTGCAGCGGAGGTCGATGCACCTAGGTGATAGCTACGATATTGGTTTAATCCAAAAATTCTTTCAGCGTACGGCTCGATTGCCTGTTGGCTCTGAAAGCAGCGCATTGCTTCAAGTTTATTGCTGTCGCTAATATCAACCAACCAGTTTGGATGCGTAATCGGACGACTGACCTCATAGAAAATAATTTCGGCATCTAAATTGCTGGATTTGATCGCTGATATGACTGCACATGTTGTTGCTCGATGATCGGGATGAACTTCATCTAGTCCGGGGACCATCACAGCATTAGGGCGTATCTCGTTGAGGGCTGTACTAATCTCATCAGATAGGCCGATAGCTTCTGTCAGCGAACGATCTGCATAGCTCCAAAAAATTGGCGCCGGCAGGCCAAGACAATTTGCAGCCCTCAGTGATTCAGTTTTCCGGGTATGCGCGATGTTTCCATCAGTCTTGTTGTCACCCGAAGTAATGATGATCTGCTGCACCGACACATCATGGGATACCAATTTTTGAAGTGTTCCACCTGCGCCGAACACTTCATCATCAGGATGCGGAGCAAAGAGAAGAACATGACTGTACTTAGGTAACGTTGTTGAGATCTCGTTTAATAACTCCTGCTCAGTAACTAGGGTACTGGGTTCAATTGTGGCGGACTGTTGCTTCGATATCATTATAAATCACTGTCACCAGACATGAGAAACCAGCGACCAATAATATCTTTGATTGGAATTGAATTCTCCGAGTTATAAGCGGGTATAACAATATCGAGTGAGGTGACCTTTGGATCGCATATATCGAAAAGTTTCCGATGGCTATCAGTAACCCAGAGATAAATATGTGGACATTGAGCACGCCGCGCAAATCGAAGCACGGAGTGGATAAGGTTCGTGATCTTTTGTTTCGGGGCGATGAGGTCGACCCATTCTAAAAACCCATTTGGATGCTTTCTGAGTATCACGATCCCTTGGTTTCGACCGGTCAAATATGAAGCAATACGAAGACATAAATAACGATTTGTTGGGTGTGTCAAGTAGCGAGATCTTAGGTAGTCCCAATCGCGCTTACCGATAATGGAATCATTGAATGATTCATGCATCGCTTCCCCTAACTTATCGACCATGTTCGCGTCATTTTGTGTGATCTCGCGCGATCTAAAGAAATAACCGTTTGGTGTGATCTGCCGGAACCAATCGAGCCGAACCATGTAGTCAACAGGGGCATATAAATTGAGCCTCTCTGCGAGACGAAAAGCCCGATTGGAAGGAAATCCATATCCTAACTGATATGGAGCATTAAAGCCGATCTGTGTGTTCAAAAAACGCGTAGCCATATCTTGGAACACACCATATTTCGGCTGTAGATGCCGAAAATTAGGGTGTACCATCACATCACATACCTGAATGGCTTTAACAGATTTGCCGCAAAAGAACGTCTCTCTGGGAAGTGCGCCAATAAAACCGATAAGATCTTGTTTGTTGTATGCGCCGAGACCAAATCCGCCAGAAGTGCAATATTTCCACTTTAATAATTCGTCAGGTGTTGAGTAACCGAAGCACTTTAAGAAAAGAGTTTTCCATAAAAAAAAATGTTCCGGCAGCGTCCAGTAATGTGACCAGCGAGTCGGTCTCGTTTTTTTAAAACGATAGTTTAGATCGTTCGGTTCTAGGAACTTACTCAAACCTAGCGTGTTCAAATGTCTCGAATCGGTCTTAAGGACTAGATCTTGAGAAAAAGACAACCAATCCTCACGGTTTAAATTGAACGCGATTGCATTGAGCCAGTTTACTTCAACATCGCTTTGGGTAGGCGATAAGATTTCCAGTGTGCGCTGAAGTGCTTTGGAAGTGACCCAAAGTTGATTTTCAAGTAATGGAAGCTGGAACTGGAGTTCCGTCAATCGCTCAGATATCGAATGTTCTATTTGACTATCCTCTAAACCACTGACTTGGCTCACGAGATCGGCTAGATCCAAATGGTCAAGCGGCTTCATAGATTTAATCAATTCTACTCCTGGCACCAGTACCCACTCATCTCGAATGTAGCGAAAACAGTGCATTTGTAAGTCATGTGAGAGAAGTTCAATTAAGGCTAGTGGTTGAACACCAGCCTCTAGCATTGAGATAGGCGAGAACTCGATCAGTATGGACAAAAACGGTGATGACCGAAGTGTGTTGGAGAGTCCTTTGAGAGCCTCATACTCGTAGCCCTCAACGTCAATTTTGATAAAGTCGATAGGCTGGAAATTAAAGTTATCGCCTCTCTCAACTCGAATATGAGATGGGTCTTTTTGGCAAACTATCGATGGGTATAGTCGATGTTTTCCGGCATTTACAGCATGCTGATAAAGGGCTGCAGTTCCTGTTTGATCACCGAGAGCGGCAGCGTGGATTTCTACAGTTCCCCGAGTAGTCTCTCGGGCTACATTTCGATAAAGAATTTCTAGATTTTCGGCATCTGGTTCAAAGGCGTGAACAAATCCAGTGGTGCCGGTTAAGTGGGCAAATAATTTGGTGTAGTAGCCAATATTCGCTCCGATGTCCAAAATGCAATCACCGGGTCTAATCAATTGCTGACACAACTGCGTTTCGGCCGTTTCAAATAAGCCATTATGCTGTTTGAGCCCCAATGAATCTGCTAGATCAATTTCTAGCGACCACCCGAGTGGGGTTTCGACAGTATTTAGTTCTGCTGGTTTATTCATGTGATATCGACCCAACGATGGGGAAGACGAGCGACGCCCCGTTCAGCTGACTTTTGGCGTACATTAATGGTTGCGACTGCATCTGCGCTTTCGTACACGTGGATCCCATTTTCGCAGAAAAGATGGATAGAAATTAAATATCGGCCTTGCAAAAGCTGGCACGGCGAAAATATGACAGCTAGCTTAGATATACCTTTATCGTCGCGAGCGCTGACCAGGCCGCTAAGGTGACTGGAGGTACTAGTTACCGTCGTGCCATCTTTCAAATGTATTGAGACTGCAGCATGCGGCGCCGGGATGGCTAGATCTGACCGGACATCAATTTCAATTCTCAATTCAGAAACACCGGATTCAAGCTCGAGGTAAGTCGTCTGATCGTCGCAGAATATGCGGGTAGCTAATATTCGTGCGTGTCCAAGAGTTGTTTTAGTGTTTGCTGAAATCGTTTTTGGTGCCTCTGTTTGTAGCAAATATTCTTCATATGCGCTGATGACTTCGCCAGGTCGATCACACATTTGCACTACTCCCGCCTCTAGCCAAATCGCGCGATGGCATAGGGCATCGACTTGATACAAGGAATGTGAGCAAAAAATAATTGAGCAACCGCGATCTTTTAATTCCATGATCCGCTCAAAAGATTTACGTCCGAACGCGCCATCACCGACCGACAGTGCTTCGTCGATGATCAAAATGTCCGGGTCAATGTGGGTGGCAATTGAAAACGCCAAACGCATGTACATTCCGCTGGAATAGGTCTTTACTGGTTGCTCAATGAAGGCACTAATTCCTGCGAATTCGACAATTTGATTATAACGTGTCAGAAGTTCGCGATGGGTTAGCCCAAGCACAGTACCGTATAGAAAAATGTTTTCACGGCCAGAAAACTCTGGATTAAACCCTGCGCCCAATTCCAGTAGAGCCGCGATTCGCCCACGTATGGTGATGCGTCCAGTGGTCGGCGTCAGAGTTCCACAAATGAGTTGTAATAGTGTTGATTTACCCGCACCGTTTCGTCCAATAAGACCGAGTACTTCACCTTTTTGTAATTCAAAATGCGCCTGCTTGAGGGCAAAGAATTCATAGCCTTCTGCAGCCGAGCGGTCGAACATTGCGTACAACCGTCTCAGAGGGCTCGGATGAGTCATGTAGGACTTTGAAACATTTTCGATTTCAATGACGGGACAATCAGACAACATCAGCGAAGAACTTCCGTGTGGAGTGGAAAAACCAAATGCCGGATAGCGTCATACTAATAGAAATGAGGGTAAATATGGCTAAGCTCCCCCAATTTGGTTCTTGGTTGGCAAGAATGGTCATGCGAAGGCCCTCAATAATAGTAGTTAGCGGATTGAGCCACATCCAAAATTGCAAGTTCTCAGAGAGCGCGCTGATCGGGTAAAACACGGGGGAGAGAAACAGCATCAAGGTGACTGTGACCGTAATTATTTGACTCACATCCCGAATGAAGATTCCAAGTGCAGAAAGCCAATACATTATGCCCAGTAATAGCGGAATGAAACTGATGAGGTAGATGATACCGAAGAAGGCAAAAGTAGTCGGGATTGAACGAAATATACTTTGTGCAACTAAAAGAATTATTACGCCAACAGTAAACTGGAAAAGTGCTGCACCGAGGGATACCCAGGGTAAGATTTCTAGCGGAAAAACAACTTTTTTTACGAGGTTTGGTTGTTCTAAGACCAATGTTGGCGCACGTGTCACGGTTTCAGCGAATAAGTTGAAAATGAGCAACCCTGTAAACAACTGGATCGCAAATTCAATTCCTCCACCCATCTCGCCAGCTGGCCATTTGAGTTTAAAGATGCCAACAAACACTGAGGTATATACCAAGAGCATCAGTATCGGTGTGATCAAGGACCAAGCGAGCCCAAGGATAGAGCCCCGATATCTGCTGAGAATTTCTCGACGGACTAATTGCCAGATGATCTCGCGGTGCCGAATTGGCAGTAAATAATTTTTTAATAGTTGCGAAGTAAGCACGCGAGCATTTTACCTTAGCCAATGATTTGATGGCGAAGTGTCGCTGACGCATTCCTGAGAATCAAAGCTTTCTAGCAATGCAATTGAGTCAACTTACCTTCCAAGGTGTGCATGTTAAACCATGGTTTGGGAAGCGACGAGTGCTCATGACTAAAAATGTCAAACTGCGCGTTCAGTTATCAAACGAAATATCGATCTGTGTGGTCTAGAATCCGATCAGTTAAGTAATCTTAGATTCCTTTAATAGAACGCTTTATTGGAGGGTGCTGTGCAGTTAGATCTTTTTCAGGGGTGAAGGTTTGTCGGGCCTTGCTATCATCTATGGCCGTAACTCTGAACCATTGTTCTACTTAGATCATCGGCTTTGCGGATTTTGTAAGGCGTTGATTGGATTCCCAAGCAGGGGGCTTACCCACGAAAAAGCGAGTTTGGGATCTAGAAACGAGCAGATGTAAGAGTGTGATATGAGGGGCGTGACTATATCAAAGATCTGTAATTCAGCGGTCCTTGCTAATCATCAGAATTGAAAGTCGGTATTGGTGGCAGTCGTCGCTGCGATAGTTTTGACAGAACACTAGTAGCGCCAATCAGCTCAGAGGTTTCTTCAGACGATTTTTGCACGGCCACCTGCGGCGACTGCAAATGGACATTCTTTCTGGGCTCAGATCGGAGAGAGTCTATCTCAGGCGGCTTGTTAATGATGAGTGGATCGGATTGGTTTTTGGAAAGTTCGTCTGAAACGACACCTATTTCTTCAAGTGCCTCTTCCAATTGCTTTGTTCGAGCGCGCAGGTCACTGAATTCCCTGAATAGCCGCAGTTCGTTATCAATGAACTGCTGCTCACGTCGTTCACTAGCAGAAATTGATTCACTGATTCGGGCATAAATTTCAAACAATGCGTTATCCACTTTGCTTTGGATTGACTGCGATCGCTCAGATGCTTGACTCTGGATTATGTCCATTTGCTGTAAGAGTGATTCGATTTCTACGTTGAATTTCGCATCACTCAGGGTTCCAAGTTGTTGATCGAAACGATCGAGTCGCCTAGCGAGCAGGGCCTCGATCTCTTTGATTTGGCCGTCTAATTTGGTCTGCTCTGACTCCATCGCTGCATAATCCTCAATGCGTCGAGCATTTTGCTGGACTTCCGAGAGATTACTCAGGCGAGCAAGCGCGTCGACGCGTTCGCTGATGCCATCGATTTTTTCATTTAACGACGCCTGTACCTGATCCACGTACAAGTCACCTAGTACTTCGCGTTCATCTCGCGTATTTCTCTGAGTTGGACGTTGGATCGTTAGTTGCGCTTGGGTCTCAAATGTCTCGATAGCCCCCAGTGCTGCTGCCTTGAGGAGAGCAAGAGCTCCAGCTTGCTCAATATATCCGTCATCGACCAGTTGTTGCAGGTAGTCTCGGAACGGAGCGATTTTTTTGGGGTTTTCAATGCCGAATTGATTCGCAGTTTGATAATTGAAGTCACCGGTTGTTTTAAAATAGCGCCTGTATTCTGGCCCTAGACCGATCTGTTGTTCGTAGCCAATGACTGGATTAAGAGGCAGCTCAAAGTAATCAGCAATTTGTCGAAAGTCGTCATTTGCCGAAGATTGAGTCGCAACTATCAGACCAAGGGAAAAATACAATAAGCACTGGCGGCTGAATCGAAAAAACATCGCATATCCGTTTTGTTAAACACCCACTAGTTGGAGTATCGGTAGTTTTAGGTAACGCTTGAGGTTGTGGCAGAACTTTTTCTATTTTAATCCGTCAGTAAAGCGCTTGAATTTCTGTTTCATTTCGAGATAGCACTGCGTCACGTTTGACCTTTTGCGTTGGCGTAAGGAGTCCGTTATCAGTTGAGCAAATTATTTCTTGGGTTACATACTTACGCACTCGTTCAGATTGATTGAGTTGTTCATTAACCTTCTGTACCGCCGAACTCAGGAGTGCGGCGCAGTTAGGCGCGAGTTTCGTTTCTTCTGTCGGTATCAAAACAGCACCCAACCAGGGCTTTCCATCCCCGAAAACAACAGCCTGTTCAATCTCGGGTTCCGATGACAGCATTGACTCGATTTTAGAGGGGGCGATATTTTCACCGCCAGAGGTCACGATCAGATCTTTTTTTCGGCCAATAATTCGAATAAATTGATCCGAGTCGATGCTGGCGAGATCTCCTGTATGAAGCCATCCGTCGATGATCGTTCCCGCTGTTGCTTTGGGATCCTCCCAATAACCATTCATAATCAAATCGCCACGAACGAGAAGTTCACCGTCATCGGCCAGTTTGATGTCAACACCATCGAACGTTCTACCAACGCTGTCGAGTTTTATGCAATCGGGACGATTCACGCTGATCAGAGGGCTAGCCTCTGTTTGTCCATACCCCTGAATAATTCCAACACCGAGGGCTGTAAAGAATTCGCCAACGACAGGGTTGAGGGCGGCGCCACCTGAGATGAAGTATCGAATCCGACCACCAAACCGAGCACGTACTTTTTTACGCACCAATTGGTCTAACACTCGATCGAGCAGACTTTCGCCAAGCGAAAGCGATTTTTTAGCGATACGCTTTTTGCCAAGGCTAAGTGTCTCATTAAACATCCACTGTTTGATTGGAGATGCGTTTTTTAGCTGCCCATTGATCCGTCCGTAGAGCAGATCATATAGGCGGGGGACGGCAGTGGCGACCGTTGGGCGAACTTCCGGTAGATATTGTTGTAATTTCTCAGGAGACTCGCAGAACCAAATTTCTGACCCCAGAGAAATTGGCATGTGTAATCCAGCGGTATGTTCGTATGCGTGAGCAAGTGGTAGGAACGATAAAAAGCGATCATTTTCACCAAAGTTAAATCGATTGAGGATAGCAACGGCTGCGTCGACATTTGCGCCGATCGAGCGGTGAGATAGCTTGGCCGCTTTTGCAAGCCCACTCGTTCCTGAGGTAAAGATCAGACAGCATGTGTCTGAAATGGCCGCTGGGTGGAGCTCCTCGCCCTGGGTCGTATCGTTATCGAGAAGATCGGTCCACGGCAAGAGGGTGATATTTTTGGTCAGGGGAGATATCAGATCATCAGGCGTCCGACTCCACACATGAGTCAAGGATGATGCATCAAGTCCTGCACTCATGGCGCGATCGGTCAGTTCTTGTGATGAAGCGATGAGAGCTTTAGGAGTCACCAGGTTAAAAATATGAGACAGATCAGTGGTTGTATGTGTGACGTAAGCAGGTACAACGAGCGCCCCGATGCCCATGACCGCAAGGTCGTAGATGGCCCACTCTGGACAATTTTCGGCAAGAATCATCACGCGGTCACCGGGTTCAATTCCTGCTCGTCGAAGCCCTATCATCGCTGAATGAACTCTTTGCGAGGCGGTAGTCCAAGAGATTTTAGTCCAGCCATCTGCGTCTCGAGACGCAAAGCACGTCTTGTCGCCATACCGAGCGGCCTGCTCAAAAAATCGAGCCGTGAGCGTGCTCATTCCAGAGGAATTCTCACGCCGACAGAGAGAATGTCAAATGTCGATTCCGCAGTAGCTTGTGCGAACACCCCTTCTGTAACCTCACGATTCAGATTCGTTTTATCTACCTGGATTCGCGTGTAGGCGAAATCCCATGTTGTTCCACTATCCGTTGTCTTCGAGATCCCGAAAGCGAGCCACGTTCGATCACCATCGGGAGTCGAGTAACTGCGATCGGTATCGTTAGTCGGTGTCGGATCGAGGTGGACTCCAGCTCTTGCTACGTAGCCGTTGCCATAGTCATGTTCGGCGCCAAGGGAGAATGCGGTCGTATCTGAATAGTTTTGCGCTGATTCACTCACTTGGCTACCCAATAATCCGCCCCAGTCAGTGGTCACTGCGAGTTTATCGTAGGAACTCCAACCGTAGCGTGTGACATCAAACATCAAATTAGTTGAATCTGAAATCGGAGCGATGAGAGATACGGATAACATGCTCGGAAGCTTGAGTTTACCACCTGCGTTGTAAGCCCCAGCTGCAATGGGTACCGCGCCAACTCCTGGCACCGGGAGACTGAAATCAGCAGAAATCGTATTGGTGCCTTTAATCTCGTGTTTGGTGCCCTTTTTATAGGCCACACCCAATACGCCTCCACTGTCGAGGTCAATCTGCATGCCTAGAGTGAGTCCAAATTCTGTGGAGTCACCCTTGAGTGTTGCGGTACTAGTTGAGGAGCCCCCGATCAATAAAGACGATACCAGCTTACCCTGTTCAATATCTGCTGTTTGGTAGACAAGGGACGCTCCGAGCCGAACGTCGTCACTCACTTGTTTGGCATACGCGAATGAATAGTCGACTGTCTTTAGTTTTGTCTTATATGAATCAAGTGCACCAATAAAGTTGTCATCATATTCATTTTTTGACCCGAATGGCGCACTGATTCCAAATCCAAACACCCCATTACCGATGGGCTGGGTATAGTAGACGTTAGGAATGGTCGAATTCTTGAGTGGTTCTTGCGCGCTAGTCGAAAGTGCTCCGATGGCCTGCGTTCCGGTCACGGTCTGGTCGGGCATTAGCAAATGGAAGCCACCTTCAAACTGTGACTGCATGCTGGCGATCCCGGCAGGGTTGAAATAGACACTAGATGCAGCATCGGTACGAGCCGCTGCCCCGGCAAAAGCGGCACCCTGCGAGACGATTGATTGCTCTTTTAGATAAAAGCCGGCGCTGTGACTCGTCGGAGCAAATCCGACTGCTATTGCTAACACTAGTAATTTTCGATTCATACTGTTCTCACTTTTTATTATTGTTGCGAGGTTAGCGCTAGATGTGGCCGAACGTCAACGGAGTGAGATAGATTAAGGAATTACATTCGGATTTTTTGCTATAACTTTGCTGAGTGTGCTGTCAGAACTTCTGGGTCGAGCATAGATTGAGCTTCCCTGAGTTTTCAAGAGGCTTCATTTCGACTGTGCGAACAGCACTAAAGCCGTCTGCGGTTACTGCCGTTGACTCGTAAGACAATGCCATATTCGATCATCCAAGTCTCACAAAATAGCAGAAGCCCAGCGGGTGGCATGACAATGCTCCACATCGGTTTTTTTGTTTTAACGTTTCCGACCGCATGAAGGGTTCACTAAATTGTTTTTGCAGTCCGTGCTATCGATCGACGCTAGTTGATCCTTGAAGAATTTTCCACCATTGGTAGCGTTAGCTGCTTAATCGAGATCATTGACAAGCTGGCTCACCGATTACGGATTGTATTTGTTCATGCATCTGCAGACGTATTTCGTCGACCAAGGCGAATACGCTGCCCTTGGATTATGGTGCAGTGTTTTCGTCTCAGGAGGCTTGCGAATCTTCGGGTACTGATAAGATCGCGAAAGAAGAGCGAGTGGAATCATTTATTTGTCTACGGCGACCTGCGTATCGGAATTAACGCTTAGTGAGGTCTTCGTTAAAGCAGTGCAACATCGATGGGCGGATTACCTCGATAACCCTGTGTTGCCAAAATCCGATGGAGGTTAATAAGAACTGATCAACCAGCATCGAGGTGCTCTACAGATTCTCTGGTGGGTTTTACCGGTTGCTTATTAAGACGCTTGGTGATGGTCTTTCATGTTCGAA
>Ga0209138_1001507_pt1 | contig 19845 bp, 17 predicted proteins | sample SaaInl3SG_22_DNA_FD_184645 | JGI IMG/M metagenome (GOLD analysis project Ga0209138, IMG submission 184645) | Marine microbial communities from expanding oxygen minimum zones in the Saanich Inlet - ESP_153SG_22_DNA (SPAdes) (version 2) | ecosystem: Environmental > Aquatic > Marine > Intertidal...
TATCACCACTTTTTACAACATATTGAAACCCAACAAAGTACTTCCAATATATCAGCCTGCACAAGTTAATTTTGAATTGGTAGACAGTACAATTCAACACAAAAAAAAGTATCATACCATTGCCAATTTTAAATTGATTAATCAAAATGGAGATACAATAACTCAAGAATTTTATAAAAATAAAATTTATGTGGCCGATTTCTTTTTTACAACCTGTCAAACCATTTGTCCCATTATGACAGACCATATGTATGAGATTCAAAAACAAACCATTTCTGATCCAGAAGTTTTGTTATTATCACATACGGTTACACCAGAAATTGATAGCGTTGCACAATTAAAACGCTACGCCAAAAAGAAATTGGTAAATTCGAGCAAATGGAATTTGGTTACTGGCGATAAAAAGCAAATTTATAGTCTTGCAAGAACGTCCTATTTAGCTGTAAAAACCAATGGGGATGGCGGCCCTTATGACATGATCCACACAGAAAATTTTATGCTTATTGACAAAAAAAAACAAATACGAGGATTTTATGATGGCACCGATCCAAAGGCCATCAAAAAACTTTTAGATGATATAAAAGTGTTAAAAGCAAGCTACAATAACTAATCTTTTTTTACTTTTGCTTCTTTAAAACGAATCTAAATAAGCATGAGCACAACCATTGCCGATTTAAAAAAAGGTGAACAAGGAGTTATTACTGATAGTTCTTCAAAAGACATCCCTCTTAAACTTTTGGAGATGGGTTGCTTGCCCGGTAATAAGGTAAAACTTCTTCAGCTGGCGCCATTTTCAGATCCTATGTACCTCAATATAAATGACAGCTATTTGGCCATTCGTAAAGAAACTGCAGCACTAATAATTATAGAAAAAACCAATGAGTAAACAATTAAATGTTGCACTTATTGGAAATCCAAATACAGGAAAAACTTCTGTATTCAATGCCCTTACTGGACTGAATCAAAAAGTGGGAAATTACCCTGGAATTACTGTCGATAAAAAACAGGGAGTTTGCAGATTGTCAAGAGGCGTTAAAGCACATGTTTTGGATCTTCCTGGAACCTACAGCTTAAATGCTTCTTCATTGGATGAAAATGTGGTAATTGAATTATTACTCAACAAAAATGACAAAGATTACCCCGATGTCGCAGTAATTGTAAGTGATGTAGAAAATTTAAAACGAAATCTCCTCCTTTTTACACAAGTAAAAGATTTGAAAATTCCAACCATACTCGTTATCAATATGAGTGATGTTATGGGTCGAAAAGGTATATCTTTAGAAATTGAAGTTTTAGAAAAACAATTGCACACCAAAATTGCTTTGGTTAGTACTCGAAAAAATACAGGGATAAAAGAATTAAAAATACTCATCGAAAACTACAAGAGTTTACCTACACAACAATGTTTAGACGCCTCCACTATTGATCCTGTTTATTTTGAGCGCCTAAAAATAGCATTCCCAAATCAAGATTTATACAAACTTTGGCTAGTTATTACTCAAGATGTAAATTTTGGCAAAATCACCCGACAAGAACCTGATGTTTCGAAGTTTAAAACAAAATCATTTTCAGAACTTAAAAGACTCCAACAAAAAGAAGCCATTAAGCGGTATCAATTCATAAATAATGTTCTCAAAGAAGGGCAAAATATTGACCGTTCAAAAGCACGTGATTTAAGAAGTAAATTCGACAGAGTTTTGACACACAAAATATGGGGATATGTCATTTTCTTTGTCATATTACTTACCATTTTTCAAGCCATTTATGATTGGGCAACCATCCCCATGGATTTGATTGATACTACCTTTGCAGGACTTGCAGAATGGATTAAAAATACTTTTCCAAACGGAGGAAAAGTTACCGATTTGTTTGCAGAAGGAATTGTATCGGGAATTGGTGGCATTGTGATTTTTATCCCACAAATTGCCTTTTTATTTCTATTCATTTCCATTTTAGAAGAAAGTGGATATATGAGTCGTGTTGTCTTTTTGATGGATCGTATAATGCGTCGATTTGGATTGAGTGGAAAGAGCTTGGTCCCATTAATTTCTGGAACAGCTTGTGCAATACCTGCTGTTATGGCCACCAGAAATATTGAAAACTGGAAAGAACGCCTTATTACTATTTTGGTTACACCATTTACAACCTGTTCTGCACGACTCCCAGTGTACCTTATAATTATTGCCTTGGTTATCCCAGAAGGCTATATTTTTGGGTTAAGCTACCAAGCATTAACCCTTATGTTGTTGTATCTTATTGGGTTTGGAATGGCTGTATTTTCAGCATATGTTTTAGACAGGATTATGAAAACAAATCGTAAAACCTTCTTTGTGGTTGAAATGCCAAACTATAAACTACCTCTGTTGAAAAATGTCCTCATTACAGTATTTGAAAAAACTAAAACTTTTGTTTTTGAGGCAGGTAAAATTATTTTGGCTATTTCTATAATTTTGTGGGTTTTAGCATCTTATGGACCTGGTCAACAATTTAAAAATGCCGAATCAATTGTAGCAAAAGAGTATGTCTACAGTTCAGAAACTGAATTAGAGGATAAAGTTGCTGCATACCGCTTGGAGCACTCATATATTGGAATTATTGGAAAAACAATTGAACCTGTTATTAAGCCTCTTGGTTACGATTGGAAAATTGGGATTGGGCTTGTCGCATCTTTTGCTGCAAGAGAAGTGTTTGTTGGGACTTTGGCCACCATTTATAGTGTTGGTAGCGCCAACGAAAATGAAAGTATTGATACCATAAAAACAAAAATGTCTAATGAAACCTACGCCGATGGCAGCAAGGTATTTACATTTGCTTCTGGTATTTCACTACTTCTTTTTTATGCTTTTGCCATGCAATGTATGAGTACGTTGGCCATTGTTAAAAGAGAAACAAAGAGTTGGAAATGGCCAATTTTACAACTCATTGGCATGAGTACAATAGCTTATCTCTGTGCGCTTATTGCCTTTCAAATTTTAAAATAATATTGTGAATTCAATTGTCGAAAGCGTTATTATTAGTGTGTTAGTTTTAGGGGCTATTCTTTTTCTTTTTCGAAAAAAATTAAGCTCAAAAAATCATGATAAAAATTGTGGCGGCGGAAACTGTAAGTGCTAGCCCAAGGCCACATCGAGTGTCATCATTACAATAAAACCTCCAATAAATCCAAGAGTGGCCACATCCGTATATTTATCTCGCTGTGTTTCTGGAATCACTTCTTCTACTACCACAAAAATCATTGCACCAGCGGCAAATGACAAAGCATAGGGCAAAATAGGAGTAAAGAATGTAACTGCCAAAGCACCTACGACAGCCGCAATAGGTTCCACAATAGCGGATAATTGACCGTACCAAAAACTTTTAAAACGACTTACACCTTGACGTCTAAGTGGCATTGAAACTGCAATTCCTTCTGGAAAGTTTTGAATTCCAATACCCAAAGCTAATGCTACTGCGCCACCAATTGTGGCTTCAGGAATTCCTGCTGCTACTCCGCCAAATAAAACCCCAACAGCCAACCCCTCTGGAATATTGTGCATAGTTATGGCCAATACCAAAAGGGTTGTTCTGTGCCATGGAGATTTCACTCCTTCTTTTTCATTTTCTTTAAAATTGATGTGTAAATGTGGAAGAACTTTATCCAAAGTAAACAGAAATAAAGCCCCTAGACCAAACCCAATCGCTGCTGGAATGACCTTTGTAAAGCCCTCTCCAGGGCTCATTTCTATTCCAGGCGCAAGCAAACTCCAAAAACTTGCAGCAACCATGACCCCTCCAGTAAATCCTAGCATACCATCAAGTAAACCTCTATTCATCTTTTTTAGAAAAAAAACAAGTGAAGCTCCCAATGCTGTTAAAATCCACGTAAAAAGAGAAGCATAAAGTGCCGCTAAAATTGGATCTATAGATTCAAAATATTGTGTAATTTCATCTAACATATTAATTGATTTTTACAAATAAATTATGGGTTACTTCTTTTGAGATAACCTTCAGTTCTTTATTAACTTCTATAGTCATAGATTCGTCAAAAGATTCTTTCGAAATGACTGTTATTGTTGTTCCCAAAGCGATATTGTGTTTATCTAAGTACTGTAAAAATTGAGCTGAAGAGTCCTTAACACCAATACAAATACAGCTTTTATTATTTTCAATTTTTGCTAATACTAATTTCTGAGTAGAAGGCATATTTCCATTACAGTCGGGAATGGGATCGCCATGAGGATCTTTTGTAGGATAATCTAATAATGCATCCAATTGACGCGTCAACTTTTTCGATTTGATATGCTCCAATTGTTCGGCTACTTCATGTACCTCATCCCAAGAAAAATTTAGTTTTTTAACCAAAAAAACCTCCCACAATCGGTGTTTTCTTATCACAGATACAGCTGCTAATCGCCCTTTTTCTGTCAAATGAACCCCTTTGTATTTTTGATAATCAACATGACCTTTTTCTGACAATTTTTTTATCATGTCAGTTGCAGAGGATGCTTTAGTTTGCATTTTTTTGGCAATGGCATTAGTACTTACCAGTGCATTATCGCGCATTGCTAAATGATAAATTGCTTTTAAATAATTCTCTTCAGATAAAGTTACCACAATTCGACTTATTTATGCAAATATAAATAAATTTTTAGTCTTGTCTAAATTTAAATTACCTTTGCAAAAACTCTAAGTATGTTACGTTTACTGAGTATTCTTCTTTTCAATGCCTCAGCTCTTTTTGGACAAGGCTATAGCATAAGCGGCACAGTAAGTTCCGAAAACAATCCTCTTCCATATGCTAATGTAATTATAAAAGGTACGAACAAAGGTGCAATAACAGACAAACAAGGGGTGTTCAAAATTAGTGGTCTAAATTCTAGCTTGTTCTCTATAGAAGCGTCGTATACAGGTTATAGGAGTGTAATTAAAGAGATAAATATTTCAAATAATAATATTGAAATCAACTTTAATTTGGAAGAATTATCGGTTCTTAACGAAGTTGTCATAACAGGCACGAGAACATTTAAGAGAAAAACTGACGCTCCAATAATTGTCAATATTTTGAACAGTAAAGCTTTAGAAAATGTACAGGCATGCAACTTGTCTGAAGGGTTAAAATTTCAACCGGGGTTAAGAGTTGAAACGGATTGTCAAACGTGTAATTACACACAGCTTCGAATGAATGGTCTGGGAGGTGGATATTCTCAAATCTTGATAAATGGCAGACCTATTTTTAGTCCACTTACAGGATTATATGGTTTAGAACAAATCCCTGTCAATATGATAGAGCGTATTGAAACAATTAGAGGTGGTGGGTCTACCTTGTATGGGTCTAGTGCTATTGGAGGAGTTGTCAATGTCATTACAAAAACCCCAAAAGAGAATAGTTTTAATATAAATTCCACCTATCAAAATATAAAAGGGTCTGCCGATGATTTTATCCTAAATGGAAATGGATCACTTGTTTCAAAAAATTTAACATCAGGTGTTTCGTTGTTTTTTAATCATCGAAATCGAGAATATTATGATGCTAATGGAGATCATTTTTCTGAACTCCCCAAACTAAAAAATACTGCTGTTGGTGCTAATGTGTTCTTATTGCCAAATAAAAATCAAAAACTAGAAGTAAATATCAGTAATTTTTACGAATATAGATATGGTGGAGAAATGGTTGAGAAACCCGCATATTTGACACAACAATCTGAAGAACGCACCCACCATGTTTTGATGGGGAGTTTAGATTATCAAATTAATTTTAATGATAAAGAAAGTTCATTAATTACATACCTTAGTGGCCAACGCACTAATAGAGATCATTACACTGGAATATTCCCCGAAGAGGATCTTGCTATTATAGAACACCTCAACAACCCTCCTTATGGTATTTCTAAAACTATAACAGTTCAAGGTGGAGTGCAATTAAATCAAAGATTCAGAAACTTTTTAAAAGGAAATAACGTCATTACATTTGGAAGCGAGTATGTAATGGACGATGTTTTGGATAACGTAAATGCTTACAACTACAAAATCGATCAAACTACCAAAACTTTTGCAACATTTTTACAAAGCGATTGGGAAATTACGCCAACCTTAAATCTATTGTCAGGAATAAGAGCAGACCATCACAATTTGGTGGATAAAATCATCTACAGTCCTAGAGTTTCAGTATTATACAAACTCCAATCAAATTTTCAATTTCGAACAACATGGAGTACTGGATTTCGAGCACCTCAGGCTTTTGACACCGATCTACATATTGCTTTTGCGGGGGGTGGGATTTCGAGGATTTCTTTATCAGAAAATCTAAAAGAAGAACGTTCCAATAGTTTTAGTGCGTCAATAAATTATAATCATCCCACAGAAAATTTCATTTTTGGGTTAACACTAGAAGGGTTTTATACTGCTTTAAAAGATGCTTTTTATCTTGAACCACTTGGTGAGGACAACTTTGGTGAACGCTTTGAAAAAAGAAATGGTAATACGGCTAGAGTTAAAGGGGTTACGCTAGAAATTAGAGCAAATTATAAAAAGAAAATACAACTTGAAACAGGATTTAATATACAAACGAGTGAGTATGACACTGCGGTTGGCATCATTGACGGCCTCCCTGCTGTAAAGGCGTTTTTAAGAACTCCAAACGAATATGGTTTTGCAACGCTCAACTTTATGCCCAATAAAAAATTTAATACTAGTATTAATTATGTTTATACTGGACCAATGAAACTTGCTCATTTTGCAGGGTCTCCAGAACAAGATACTGATGCTTTTGTTTCTTCTGATTCATTTTCTGAAGTTGGTTTTAAATCTAGCTATATATTTAGTCAAAAAAAAATAAATACAAATTTTGAGTTCTTTGGTGGGATAAAAAATATTTTTGATGCCTATCAGTCTGACTTTGATACTGGAAAAAATAGAGATAGTAACTATGTATACGGTCCAGCCAATCCAAGAACAATTTTTGTCGGTCTAAAAATAAGTTCCTTTTAAATTAAAACCCCAATTCTTTTTGAAGCTGTTCGTAAGCTTCTTGTGTTTTTCTAAATTTTTCTTCAGCACCTTTTTGATGTTCAGGTCCCAAATGCTGTACCTTGTCGGGGTGATACTTTTTAGCCATTCGCCTGTAGGCTTTTTTGATGTCTTGTGGAGTTGCGCCTTTTTCGAGTTCTAATATCTTATATGCATTATTACTAGCACTATAAAACATTGCTTTTATGCTCTCATAATCTTTATGATTTATTCGTAAATTATTGGCTATGCGCTCTATAACGGAAACTTCACTCGCCACAACATGGCCATCGGACTTGGCAATGCCAAACAAAAAATGAAGCAATTGCAATCGTGATGCATGATCCATCATTTGCTGAATTTGTAAACAAACTTGACGTAGCGATATATTGGACTGTTTGTATATTTTTTTAAATAATCTAAAGGCATGATTGGCACGATCTTTACCATACATTTGTACAAATTGACGGCGCACAAAATCCAATTCTCGCTGGTCTTGCTTACCATCTGCCTTGATGACTAATGAAGCCAAGATTAATAAACTCACCTCAAAATCGCCTGACTGTGTTTGTGGTGATCTCTTAGTATAGGTTTTTGATTTTGATGATGAACCATCGATTAGACTTCCCAAAGCCAATCCAAGAATAGCACCAATGGGCCCTCCAAAAGACCATCCCAGAGAAGCGCCTATCCATTTTGCAAAACTCATAATTCAAGTTAAAAATTCAATATTCAAACCTACGTAAATAAGTTTATTTTTTTAATTGAATTTAACATTTATATCTTATTTGAAGTCATATAATTTGAAATGCAATTACGTATCTTTGTGCTTTAATTATTAAAAATAAATTTATGTATCCAGCTGAGTTAGTAAAACCGATGCGTGAACACCTCACGCAAGTCGGATTTGAAGAGTTATATAGTGCTGAAGCCGTTGATATTGCTTTGGCAAAATCAGGAACTACACTTGTTGTTATCAATTCTGTATGCGGATGTGCAGCCGCCAATGCACGCCCAGGCGCCATACAAAGTTTAGAAAACGAAAAGCGCCCAACACAAACGGTTACTGTTTTTGCTGGTGTGGATAAAGAAGCTGTGGATAAAGTTCGCGAACATATGATTCCTTTCCCTCCAAGCTCCCCATGTATGGCGTTATTTAAGGATGGCGAGTTGGTGCACATGCTAGAACGCCACCACATTGAAGGACGCCCAGCAGAACTGATTGCAGAAAACCTAATGAACGCTTTTAACGAGTATTGTTAAATTAAAAAAGCCCTGAAATTTCAGGGCTTTTTTTTATGTTATTGTGTATTTTTTTTATTTGAAATATTGAATTTCAATCACATCTCCAGCATAAACGGCCCAGTTATTTGGACTATTCGAAATAGGAACTAGAGTTACTTTCGAATCAGCAATAGTATAATCCACACCAGAAATTAATTTAGCTCCATTTCTATAGACCCATACTTTATCATAGTTTGGTAATGGGATTTTAACACCAGTAAGGGCTGTAATTGCAGCACCGTTATAAGCACCGGCACTTGCAACGTCAAATTCCAATTCAGAGCCTGATGCAATACCATTTGCGGCGCTGGCTACTGCTGTAAAGACAGTATGGCCACTAACAATCAAATCGGATGCAAGAAGTTTTTTAACGTCTCCAGAATTTTCATCTCTTACAATTAATGCCCAACCTGTTCCGGTAGTACCAGCCTTTAATGTTGCCGAAGTGGCAGGGGCACCAGTAATTTGAAGTACATTATCAAAAGAAAATGCCTTGGCATTAAAATCAATATCGGTGTCATCTACTAGCTGTCCGCCAAGTTGCCATGTGGTTACTATACCTCCTGCTGGCGCAGTATTTGTCACTTGCGTCAAACCGTTTTGAACTTGTAGGTATTTTTTTGTTCCTTTATTGTCAATAACACGAATGGCACCACCTTGAACTGTAGCTCCTGGTGTTCCTGCAACAGTATTAGGGTTAGTTGCATCTTCCGTAAGTTCTACAGATTCAGTCACTTTACCAAGAGTAGCATCATCTTGCTTTGTTATGGTTGGGTCTGTGTTTTGCGCATAAATTGTTGATACGCATAAAAATGCAAATAATAGTATTAATGCATTTAAGTGTAGTTTTTGGGGTTTCATTTGTTTCATTGTAGTTATGTTTATTTAATTATTATATTTTAATTGAATTGGACGATTCTCACTTCATCGTCTTTGTAACATGCAGCGTCTTGCTCTATTTGTATGACCGTTGTGCTAATTGCTGTAAAATCTATTCGCACACCGTTTCTGTAAACATTTACTTTTTTAGGATCTGTGATGGCCATAGGGGTTTGAAACTGTACTTGCCCATCTTGAGCTAAGTGTAGTGCAACCTCTTCCTTTAAAAGAATTGCTGTCGCTGTTTTTCGTAGTGTCCCTGTTTGAGGATCAACCGTTACAATTTCTCGAGGCTGTAGGTCAACTTCTAGTCCAGTAATAGATAATGAATTTGTATCTGTGGTGCTTAGTGTTGTAGGTTCCGATAGTGGTCCCCCTAAAATTATTTCATTATTTTTTATTGATAACCCATTTGCAGCACCTAAAGATTGACGAACCCAAGCTGCGCCATCAAAAGTGTATATGTCGCCAGTGGCTTGATCAACATATATATCCCCTGCAATTGGTGAATTGGGGTTGTTAGTTGAAGGAGCGCCAATACCCGAAAAGGGTTCTGAATCACTACTAAGGCGTTCCCACTTTGTTCCCTTCCAATAATAATAGCCTGGTGTAATGTCTGAAACAGTAGAAGTATTGTAAACTAGTAAGCTCTCTATATTACCACTAATAATCGTTTGTGTGTCTGTAGAACTCATCAATGGAACTTGTGGGAGTAAAACCCCACGGTCTGTAGCAACCACTTCTAATTGTGAAGATGGGTTGGGCTGTGGTGTTCCGATTCCGACTTGGGCATTCAAAGTTGTAAAGGAGAAAAGACCAATTACTATGAAATAAATAAATTTTTGGAGCATAACATAACCATTTCAATAATACCGGTGCAATTAATGAAATATAATTCAATTAAACTATTGCCATGTAATAAACGGCCATCTGACGTAATATTCGGGAAAATTTGACTAAATAAAATTCAATAAATCCTCTATTTTAGATAGCAACTGAACCTCAATTTTGGAAGGTTTTAGACTAATCTTGTTGTGCTTAGCAATGAAAATGGTACTAAAACCTAGTTTTTCGGCTTCTATTATACGTTGTTCAACGCGTTGAACAGGGCGTATTTCGCCTGACAACCCTACTTCCCCAGCAAAGCAATAATCTTGGGTTAATGCATCATCATTGTTTGATGATAAAATAGCAGCCACGACTGCTAAATCAATAGCAGGGTCGTCTACTGAGATACCGCCAGTAATATTTAAAAACACATCTTTTGCTCCTAGTCTAAAGCCTGCGCGTTTTTCTAATACTGCCAATAACATATTTAAACGTTTAGCATTAAATCCTGTTGTACTGCGCTGAGGCGTTCCATATACTGCAGAGCTCACCAAAGCTTGAACTTCCACTAAAAGGGGGCGCATCCCCTCTAGGGTTACTGCTATGGCATTGCCTGAAAGTGTTTCGTCTTTCTTGGAAATTAAAATTTCTGAAGGGTTTTGAACTTCTCTAAGTCCACTTCCTTGCATTTCATAAATTCCTAATTCGTGTGTAGACCCAAAACGATTTTTGTGAGCTCGCAATATTCTAAATACATGATTTCTATCTCCTTCAAACTGTAAAACAGTGTCTACCATGTGTTCCAAGATTTTTGGCCCTGCAATACTACCATCTTTTGTAATATGACCAATTAGAATAATTGGGGTGGCAGTTTCTTTAGCAAATTTCATTAGCTCAGAAGTACATTGTTTAATTTGAGAAACACTTCCAGCAGAGGCATCTATAAAATCACTTTGTAGTGTTTGAATGGAATCAATCACAAGAATATCTGGCTCCAAACCTTCAATTTGCTTAAAAATATGTTGTGTTTTGGTTTCGGTCAAAATATAACATTGCTCGCCATTTGGATGTATACGCTCTGCACGGAGCTTGATTTGTTTTTGACTTTCTTCTCCAGAAACATAAAGTGTTTTGTAAGGCAATTTCAAAGATAATTGAAGCATGAGTGTACTTTTCCCGATGCCTGGCTCTCCCCCTAGTAGTATTAATGATCCAGGAACAATTCCTCCTCCTAAAACTCTATTGAGTTCATTGTCTGTGGTGTTTAGTCTTGGTGTTTTACTCGTATCAATTTCAGAAATTTTCAATGGCATAGATACTCTTTTTGCCGATGAGCCAGTTGAGGGTTTCCAATCGTTCTTGTTTGGTTTTTGAACAACTTCCTCTACTATAGTATTCCAAGATTTACAAGAGGTACATTGCCCCTGCCATTTGGGATACTGAGCACCGCAGTTCTGACAAAAAAATGTTGTTTTTATCTTTGCCATTAGTACCCAAATTCTGCTTTGATTTGATCTGCTTTATCTATTAAATCGTCTTTCGTAATGCCATCAATTTCCTGAAAAATATAGGCTTCTCTGTAGACTTTCATGGCTTTTTTTGGATTTCCAGTAGCTTCATAAAAACGACCCATATAATAATTATGGAGTACAGTGTCTGGGTAAGATTCTCGTGCCAATTTCCCTAAATCCTTGTAATACTCATAATCTTCATTTTTCTCTATTGCAGATGAAATAGCTCTAAAATCATTAAGTAAAATTTGTTTTTCTATTCCAAAAAGAGTTTCAATCATTGCATATTTTTCAACTAAGTAATCTACTGGCGAAGTGCTCAAGCTTAGTATATGGGTTTTATATTCTGATCTTGAAATTGGCTGATATAATAAAAAAATGTGCTCTATGGCCTTTGGTATAGAGGAATTGACAAGGCTGTAGTGATTTGCTCCTTCAAAGTTATCAAAATCATAAAATAGATTATCAGATTTTATTGCTTCCAATTTGACATTCAAGTCTGATATTTTTTTTCGATTGTCCCGTAAATCTTCAGTTGCTGTTGACATATAATAGAAGAGAGGAGATTTTAAGTCTGTTAAGCGTTTTGTAAGATTTGTATCCATGTAGGGCGACATCCTTGGACTTAGAGCAATGTAGGCTTGGAACAATGGTGTTTTTCGAAAACTAAAAAAATTGATAAAATTTGCAGATTCTCCATGGCCTATCGCAACTTTAAATTTTCCTATTCGGTAATTTTCCTCTAAGAAAGGTAGCAACTCTGCTGCTAAAAATTCATAAAATTCTGCACCCTCTTGAGTTGGAAAAAAAGTAGTATCGGAAATAACTAAGTCTTTTGTTCGTGTTTCATCCTGATTGATGCCTACCACTAATGCTTCAGGCATATCCTCCCAGTAGGAAGTGTAGTCTACGTTTCCTGCCACAACCTCAAAAAGAAAATCGCCGTCCAAAACAAGAACTAAAGGATAAAATTTTTCTTGATTTTCTTGGTAATTTCTTGGCAATTGTATTTTTAATTCTCGTGACCCTAACTGACCTGATTCGATATATTCGTATTGAGTTTGTGCAAATAAAGATGTTGTACAAAACATTGCAAAAAGGATTAATCGTCTCATTAAATTAGCTATTAATTTGAAATGCCAAGTTAATAAAATCAGTTAAAAAAAAGAAGTTAAACCAAAGTTTGTTTTGTGTATTACTTTGAATTTAACTTGTTAAAAAAGGGCAATAAAACAAGAGATATTCCTCCAAAAAAAATAATCATAATGGTTTGTGAAGTCCACATGATCCAACCAAAGGCAAGACTTGGTGTTTGGTCAATATGAAACAGAGAAAATGCAGCAAAAATAGCAATGGGATAGGATCCAATACCACCATTTGTCGTGGCAATACTAAAGCTTGCAGCAATGAATCCTACCAAAATAGCTGAAAATGGCAGGCCAGATGTGGCTTCTAATGATAATGAGGTGACATAGAACATTAGAACATACATTGTCCAAATAAAAAGAGTGTGACCAATGAAGGCCAATTTCTTTTTCATTTTGAATATACTAAACACCCCTTCAATAAAGCCTTTGACAAGCATTTTGAATTTTAATATTATAGGGTGAGTTGCTTTTTTGTATATGACACAAAAAGCAAAAAAGATTGATAGAAAAAGTGTAAATAATATTATTTGATTTTGAATATTTATGCCGTCAAACAAAAAATGATATATGACATCAAATTCTAGAAAAAAAGTAATGATGATTATTATAAGCATCACCAAAGTGTCTGCTATGCGTTCGGCTACAATAGTTCCAAAGCCTTTGTCAAAAGGTACTCCTTCATAATTTGCTAGAATTGTAGCACGGGTCACCTCTCCGGCTCTAGGAATGGTATAGTTGATAAGATAGGCCGAAAATACCGCCATAATACTATTAGGAAGATGGAGTGTATAGCCCATAGGTTCTATCATAAACTTCCAGCGATAGGCACGGGATATATGACTTAAAAATCCTAAACATACCCCTAGTGAGATCCAAAAATAATTGGCATTTTTAAAGTATACAAGAAGTGTTTCGATTGGTGTTTTTTGTAGTGAATACCATACCAAAATACCCCCCAACAACAGTGGTAAAGCAATTTTTAGAATAGATTTTATAGATGTGTTCAACAGGCTTATTTCAAAAGATTTGTAGCTTCATCAGGGAACACCAGAGATGGCCTAAATGCTTTGGCTTCCTGTTGAGTCATTACAGCATAAGTGATTAGAATTAGAATATCACCAATATTAACTTTATGTGCTGCAGCTCCGTTGAGTGTAATTTCGCCAGATTTTCTAGGTCCAGGAATAACATAAGTTTCTAGACGTTCACCATTGTTGTTATTGACAATTTGAATTTTTTCGCCTTGAATAATATTAGCCGCATCCATCAAATCCTCGTCGATAGTGATACTTCCAATATAATTTAAATCAGCGCCAGTAACTTTAACGCGATGGATTTTTGATTTTACAACGTGTATTTGCATCTTGCAAAGATAATTAATTTAATGCGATATTGTCAATCAACCGAACCTCTCTGACAAAGGCGGCTATAAAAGCGCGATACTTTATGTGGTTCAATTTTTTTTCCATGGGATGAAGGGTCGATTGATTTGAAATTTCAAAATATTCTAACGCTAAAATGGGGTCATTTTCAAACTGCTCTATCACATATGCTTTAATTTTAAAAGCATCTTCTGTGCCAAATTTTTCTTTTACAGTTTTTAGTGTTTTGAAAATTTTACCCGCATGTAAGCGCTCCTCTTTGGTGAGGTGTACGTTTCTAGAGCTCATTGCTAGGCCGCTTTTTTCTCTTGCAATGGGACAACCAACTATTTTTACAGGAAGTTTTGCAAGCTCTACCAACTTTCTGATGATCGCCAATTGCTGAAAATCCTTCTCTCCAAAATAAGCATTGTTGGGCTGAACAATTTCAAATAGGCGTTGAACAACTGTCCCAACACCGTCAAAATGACCAGGCCTAAATTTTCCTTCCATTTGATGTTCTAGTCCATCAAAATTATAAGATTTTTTAAAAATAGTACCTCCATAAATATCTTTTGGTTCAGGAGCATAAACTAAAATCTGGGTTGATGAAAGTGTTTTGAGTTTTTCTATATCTGCTTTTAAAGTTCTTGGATAGTTTTCTAAATCGTCGGTCCTATTAAATTGGGTGGGGTTAACAAAAATACTTACTACAACATTGTTGTTTTCTTTCAATGCCTTTTGGATTAAGGACAAATGCCCGCTGTGCAGAGCTCCCATTGTTGGAACCAGACCAAGTCGAAAACCCTCTTTTTTTAGGTGCACAAATGCAGAATTGAGCGCCTGTTTTGTTGTAAAAACTTTCATTATTTGAAAATTAACGTCTTGCAAACTTAAGCTATTAACGTTAATCTGCATAAAATTTTGTACTTTTGCATGATTTTTGTTGATAACAGTTTAAGAAGATGAATATATGAAAGACAAGAGAGTGTTGTACGTGTCATCAGAAGTAATTCCCTATTTGCCAGAAACAGAGATTTCTTCTATGTCCTTTGAAGCCCCAAGAATGGTAAACAAACAAGGAGGACAAATACGAATATTCATGCCTCGCTATGGCAACATAAACGAGCGACGTCATCAGCTTCACGAAGTTATTCGTTTGTCCGGAATAAACCTAGTTGTAAATGATCTAGATATGCCCCTTATCATAAAAGTTGCATCTATTCCAAAAGAACGAATACAAGTGTACTTTATTGATAATGAAGACTATTTTAAAAGAAAAGCTACTTTTACCGACGAAGATGGGAAGCTGTTTGAAGATAATGACGAACGTGCTATTTTCTTTGCTAAAGGAGTTATTGAAACCGTTAAAAAACTCAATTGGTCACCAGACATAATACATGTACACGGTTGGATGGCCTCATTATTTCCTTTGTATCTAAAAGAATACTACAAAGATGAGCCCCTTTTTAATGATAGTAAAATTGTTACGTCTGTTTACGCCCAAAGCTTTGATAATGAATTAAATAAAGAACTTAAAAACAAAGTCAAGTTCGACGAAATTAATGACAATCATCTTCAGAACCTTAATACCCCAAATTACATCAACCTAATGAAAACAGCTATAGATTTTTCAGATGGTATAATAATTGGATCCAAAGACATTCCAAAAGAGCTTGAGAAGTATATTGAAGATTTTAAAAAGCCTGTTTTAGAATATCAATATCCAGAAGAATTTGCTGAAGCATATACCAGTTTTTATACGTCCAAAATTTTAAGTTAGCTCTCCTATATTTTTATGAAACAGATGACACACAATCTATCCAAATTATTTAGCCTTTGTTTATTTTTATCCTTAATATTTGCTTGCGAAGAAGAATTTTCCGAATTAGGATCTAGTATTGTTGGCGATCCAAGTATCGAGATAAAAAACCATACCTACCCTGTAAAAACATATAACAAACGCATTACACCATTCCAATCAAATGGGCTTCCAAAAAATTTTCTAGGCTACCACAATGATCCCATATTTGGATCAACAAAAGTTCACTTTTTGGCACAGCTCACCCCAAAGAATTACAATGTAAGCTTTGGAGACGAACCAATCTTAGATTCGGTTGTACTGACCGTTCCCTATTCTGTTAAAAAAGTTGATGACGACTATTCTATTGATTCACTTTATGGCGAACACCCTGTAAAATTGTCAATTTACAAAAGTAATTTTTTGTTGCGTGATTTTGATCCTAATAGTGACTTAAATGAAAATCAACGTTATTTTTCAGATGGAAGTCTTTCTAGTACAGAACAACTCAACACTTCAGACCTAGAAGGTGAATTACTTTACACAACGACCAGTTTCTTTCCAAGTAATGAGGAAATTGTGCTCAAAAAAGAAAATGAAGAAGGTGAAATGGAAACCTCTGCAACCTTGACTCCTAGTTTTCGTGTAAAACTAGATCAAATTCCCTCATTACCAGAAAATTTCTGGGAAGATTTAATTATTGAAAAAGAAGGAGAAGACGAACTTTCTAATAGCAATAATTTTTATAACTACTTTAGAGGTCTGTATTTTAAAGTTGAAGCTATTGATCCAAATAATGGTCATTTGATACAACTAGATTTTTCGTCTGCAAATGCACATTTAAAATTACATTATAATTACCAAAACACCTCTTCAGACGGTGGCACAACTGCAAGAGAAAGCACCTATGATATGGGATTTAATGGTAACCGCATAAGTGTTTACGAAAATGATTTTGACGCTAACATACTTCAGATTATTGCAGATGCTAATGAGCAGGATGGAGACGAGCGTTTATATTTAAAAGGAGGAGAAGGATCTATGGCCATCATAGAGCTTTTCTCAGAAGATGAATCAGGAAACGATTTTGATGATTTTATGTCAGACTTTAGAGACAATAATGATGACGAAACTGTAATAAAAAGATTAATCAACGAAGCTTATTTAGAATTTTATATAGACGAATCGACCACAGGAACAAACTCAGATCATCCGAATCGTATTTTTGTTTATGATTTGAATAACAATGTTCCATTGGTTGACTACTTTTTGGATACAACAATAAATTCTGCAACATCTGACTCAAAATATACACATCTTGTTCCTGTTAGCACAGAAACTGATGATCAAGGCACAGAATTTAAAAAGTATAAAGTACGTTTAACGGGGCACCTAAATAATATTGTAACAAAAGATTCTACGAATGTAAAAATTGGTCTTATGGTTTCTTCAAATGTTGGCGCAGTCCAAATGCGAAAACTTAAACAATATGACGAAAATGTTGAGGTCATCCCTACAGGAAGTATTCTCTCTCCAAAGAGTGTAGTATTACATGGTAATAACTCTAGTGATCAGGCAAAAAAAGTTAAATTAAAGGTGTATTATACCGAAGCAACAAACTAAAATACATGTGTGGAATTGTAGGATATATTGGTCACAGAGATGCTCACTCCATTATCATAAAAGGCCTTCAACGCCTTGAGTATAGAGGTTATGATAGTGCAGGAATAGCACTTTTTGATGGAAAAGACATCAACGTAACAAAAACCAAAGGGAAAGTAGTTGACCTAGAAGACAAAATAAACTCCGAACAAAATAAAATTGGAACTATTGGGATTGGTCATACACGCTGGGCAACACATGGTGTGCCAAATGATATTAATTCACACCCACATTATTCAAATTCTGGGGATCTCGTTATTATACACAATGGGATCATTGAAAATTATGCTTCCATAAAAAAAGAGCTATCCAACAGAGGATACACATTTCAATCGGATACTGACACTGAAGTCTTAGTAAATCTCATTGAAGATGTTCAAAAAAATGGAAATTACAAACTTGGAAAAGCAGTTCAAATTGCACTCAATCAGGTTATTGGTGCCTATGCCATAGCTGTGTTTGATATTAAAAAACCTAACGAAATTGTAGCTGCACGATTAGGAAGCCCGCTAGCTGTAGGCGTTGGCGATAGGGAATTTTTTATTGCAAGTGACGCCTCACCATTTATTGAATATACAAACAATGCTATTTATTTAGAAGACGAAGAAATGGCTGTTATTCGTATACATAAAGACACTAAAATTCGAAAAATAAAGGACGACAAACTTGTTGATCCATATATCCAGACCCTTAAACTTAATATTGAGCAAATAGAAAAGGGAGGATATGAGCATTTTATGCTTAAAGAAATTTTTGAACAATCAAGCGCGATAAAAGACACCTACAGAGGGCGATTGAATGTCAATAAAGGCATTATCAAGATGGCTGGCGTAGATGACAATTTAGAGAAATTTCTTAATGCACAAAAAATCACCATTGTTGCTTGCGGTACTTCTTGGCATGCTGGATTGGTTGCAGAATATGTTTTTGAAGATTTAGCACGCATCCCTGTTGAAGTTGAATATGCTTCTGAATTTAGGTACAGAAATCCTGTAATATCTAACAAAGACATTGTAATTGCCATTTCGCAATCTGGAGAAACTGCAGATACATTGGCAGCCATCAAACTGGCTAAGGAAAAAGGTGTTTTTGTTTTTGGTATTTGTAATGTGGTGGGCTCCTCGATATCAAGAGAAACTCATGCGGGTGCATATACCCATGCTGGCCCAGAAATAGGCGTAGCTTCTACCAAAGCGTTTACTACACAAATTACATTGCTATCACTCATAGCACTGAGGCTTGCAAAAGCAAAAGGATCGATATCAAATTCTGATTTCAAGCGCTATCTGATAGAGCTCGAAACAATTCCAGAAAAAGTTGAAGAAGTCTTAAAATCTGATGCGTTAAGTAAACAAATTGCGAATATCTATAAAGATGTATCAAACTTTCTATACTTGGGAAGAGGATTCAACTTCCCAGTGGCTTTAGAAGGTGCTCTTAAGCTCAAAGAAATCTCATACATTCATGCCGAAGGTTATCCTGCTGCAGAAATGAAACATGGCCCGATTGCATTAATTGACGAAAACATGCCAATCGTAGTGATTGCTACAAAATATGGACATTACGAAAAAATTGTAAGTAACATTCAAGAAATTAAATCTAGAAAAGGAAAGATTATTGGTATTGTAACTAAAGGCGATACAGAAGTAAAAGCCATAGCCGACCATGTTATCGAAATTCCTGAAACTTCGGAGCTATTATCGCCACTTCTAACAACGATTCCATTGCAACTACTGTCTTATTACATTGCTGTTTTGTTAAACAAAAACGTTGATCAGCCTAGAAACTTAGCGAAATCTGTGACGGTAGAATAGTAAAAAAACTACGCCAGGATTTCTTTATCAAATTGCTAAATCAGAAAAAATTGTTCAAAATAATTGCAACTAATGTTATTACTAGCACTTAATTGTACATAAAAATATGAAATATTAAATTTATTGTATATATTTATTAATTATTAAATAAACAAAACTCAGCAAACCAAAAATTACTACAAATGAAAACATTTTTTAAAATTTTTACCTTACTGTTTAGTGTACTATCTTTTGCTCAGACAACCGTAACAGGAACTGTCAATGACGAAAGTGGATTGCCACTACCTGGAGCAAATATTATTGTTGTAGGCACATCATCTGGAGCCATTTCAGATTTTGATGGAAAATTCACACTTAAAGTAAGTCAAAATCCACCATTCACAATTCAAGTGAGTAGTATTGGTTTTGAAACTTCAACACAAGAAATTACCTCTAACAATCAAGACATTACAGTTGCTTTAGTAGAAGGTAGTGCTTTAGACGAAGTTGTGATTTCTGCTTCAAGAACTCCAGAGCGAATTTTTGAATCTCCAGTAACCGTAGAACGTTTCGGGATTAAAGAAATCAAAAATA
>Ga0209138_1001508_pt1 | contig 19843 bp, 31 predicted proteins | sample SaaInl3SG_22_DNA_FD_184645 | JGI IMG/M metagenome (GOLD analysis project Ga0209138, IMG submission 184645) | Marine microbial communities from expanding oxygen minimum zones in the Saanich Inlet - ESP_153SG_22_DNA (SPAdes) (version 2) | ecosystem: Environmental > Aquatic > Marine > Intertidal...
CAGTAAATGCTTCTGGCGCAACTTATGTAGGATGGAACTGGAAAGCCAACGGCTCTGGTGTATCCAACACAGATGGCTCTATCACTTCAACAGTGAGTGCGAATACGGAGTCTGGGTTTAGTATTGTTAGTTATACTGGTACTGGAAGTGACGTTCTGATTGGACACGGCTTAGACCAAAAGCCACAAATGATTATCACCAAGAACAGGGACGGTGCATACAGTTGGACTGTTACTCACTTCCAGATGAATGGTGGTTCTGCTCCTGCTGATAACGGGCGTATGTACCTTAACTCAACAGGTGGATATGGTGTTGGATCAGGTCTGTACGACTATGCTGAATTTACAGACACAGTGTATTCAATCAATGGCGGTGACCATAACCTTAACTTCTCTGGTGAGGATTACATCGCCTACTGCTTCCACTCAGTCGATGGATTCAGCAAGTTTGGCTCATACACTGGCAACGGTAGTGCAGATGGCCCATTTGTGTACACAGGGTTTAGACCTGCTTGGGTGCTTATCATGTGTTCATCAGCAAGTGCAAATCACCCATTAGCTGACAATGCTAGGGATACTTACAATCCCGCAGGAACATCTCTATTCCCAGAAACAACTGATGGGGATAATTCCAAATCAGGCAGAGAAATAGATTTTTTATCTAACGGATTTAAGATCAGAAACGGAAACGGTGAGAAGAATAGTTCAGGTGCAACTTATATTTATGCCGCCTTTGCCGAAAACCCATTCAAGTATTCAAATGCGAGGTAACAAATTATGTACACCTACTTAGGTAAAGTCATCAAGCAAGGCAGGGCGTGGACAGACGCTGAAGGCGTACAGCATCCTGCACAGTGGAATCGTTGGACAGATGAGGAGAAGGCCGCTAAGGGTCTGGTGTGGAATCAGGACTTACAGCCTGTACCGTTCGACAATCGCTTCTACTGGAGTGCAGGAGTTCCAAAGGCACTGGATGATGTCAACGCAGTAGACGAGGATGGCAATCCTGTACTGGATGCAGACGGTGTGCAGATCGTCACCAAAGGACTCAAGAGCAATGCCATCGCACAAGTCAAAGCAACAGCGGGTGGACTCCTACAACCAACTGATTGGATGGTTACGAGAAAGGCAGAGACGGGAACGGAAGTACCAAGTGCCGTTGGAGATTACAGAACGGATGTCAGAACTGCGTCAGAGGCTATCGAGACTGCCATAGCAGGGGTCACTACCCTAGAAGCATTTATGGCTCTGTATGACGCTCCTGTGGACGCTGACGGTATGCCAACAGGTAATGCTCCTATTAACGACTGGCCTGATACGATCTAAGGACGAGGTGTGAAAGAGATGGCAACAGAAAGCACGAAAACTTTAGTAGATGGTTTAAGTGTAGTCACTGTAGTAGGAACGATTGGTGAACTGTTGCCTCCGATGGCGGCGTTGTTTACATTAATATGGACAGCAATAAGGATCTACGAGACAAAGACAGTACAGAGGTTATTGGGCAAGGATAGCCCTGATGATAGCTGAACTCGCCGCCGCTAATGCGGCCTTTGGCGTTATTAAAGAAACCATCGCCAACGGCAAAGAACTGTATGAAGCAGGACAGGCACTAGCAGACTACTTTGGCCTCAAGGCTGAGATACAAAAGAAAGCACATGAACACGGATATAAGTCTGACCTTGAAGCGTTCATGGCAACAGAGCAACTTAAAGAATACGAGGAGGCTCTGAAGCAAATGATGATCTGGCAAGGGCGAGCCGGGTTATGGACAGATTGGTTAGACTACCAAAGGAAGATGAAGGAAAGCCGTGAAGCCGCAGAAAAAGCTGAGAAAGCCAAAAAAGCTAAACGTAAAAAACAAATTGTTGATATTTGTATTAGCATCGGTTTGGGCGTTAGCGTTCTCTCAGCCATTGGCTTGGTAATATACATCTTCTACTGGCTCAGTAAACAGTAGGTCACCTATGTGGTTATTATTTGCAATCCTAATTCAGTCTGACGGCTACGCTGTCTATCCTCAAGGGCCATTTGCAACAATGGACGAGTGCTTTGAAGCCCGTGAGTATTTCATGGCAACAGCACCACAGCCTAAGATGAACTATGAAGCAGTGTGTGTACAAACGGACGTAACAGGAAATGCCTCATGATTGGGTTAGTCACAGCTATCACGAACTTGGCAGGTACATGGGTCAGTGCCAAGGCGGAATCAACCAAGGCCACCGCAGAGGCCAAAGCCACAGCACTGAAAACAGCGGCACAGTCCACAGCGGATTGGGAACGCATCATGGCAGAAGCGTCAAAGAACTCGTGGAAAGACGAGTGGTTAACGATAGTGTTCAGCATACCTCTGATCCTTGTCTTTATACCAAGCATGGTAGAGCATATCCAATCAGGGTTCACAGCATTGGCAACTTTGCCGACTTGGTATCATGAGATTCTCATGGTAATTGTACTAGCCTCCTTTGGTGTCAAAGCCGGTAAAGGAGTTATGGAGATGATAAAGAAATGATGTATGGTAAAAAGAAGCCTACAGCGAAGAAAGCATTTAAGACTTGTGCAGGTTGTAAGTCTAAAGCTAAGTGTAAAGCCGCAGGTAAGTGTTTAGGTAAGAAGTAATGGCTACGCCTACAAACAAGGCATTGTACAACCGTGTAAAGGCTGAGGCTAAGAAAAAGTATAAGGTCTGGCCTTCTGCGTATGCTAGTGGATGGCTCACTAAGGAGTATAAGAAACGTGGCGGGAAGTACAAGTAAGCCTAAAGGTGGTCTGACCAAATGGTTCAAGGAAGACTGGCGTGACCTCAAGACTGGTAAAGAGTGTGGTCGCAAGTCAGCCAAAGGTAAAAGCAAAAGACCTTATCCTTCTTGTCGTCCTAAAGCAGTAGCACAGAAGATGACAGCGGCAGAGAAGAAGTCAAGCACAACACGTAAGACTGGACCCGCAAAGATCAAACATAAAGTAACAGCATCAGGCAAACGGAGAAAGACCAATGCCAAGTAAGAAAGACTCAAGACTTGAGAGAGCAGGTGTTAGTGGTTACAACAAACCAAAGCGTACACCTAACCACCCAAAGAAGTCACACGTTGTGGTGGCTAAACAAGGTGACCAAGTTAAGACTATTCGGTTTGGCGAGCAAGGTGCTAAGACTGCAGGCAAGCCTAAAGCAGGTGAGAGTGATCGCATGAAGAAGAAACGTGCATCATTTAAAGCTCGTCATGGACGCAACATCAGTAAAGGTAAAATGTCAGCGGCTTATTGGGCTGATAAAGTTAAGTGGTAGGGGTTGACAAAGTAGCAAAAGTATGCTATAATATTAATCTCTTAAGTAGGAAACGCAAATGACGTATCTTGAAATAGTAAATAATGTTCTTAGACGCTTAAGAGAGCGAGAGGTCTCTACAGTAAACGAGACAGCATACAGTAAACTTATTGGTGACTTTGTTAATGATGCCAAGGAAGAAGTTGAAAACGCTTGGGATTGGTCTCATTTAAGAACTACTATAACTGCTACAACTACAGCAGATTCTTTTGCGTATGTGTTGACAGACTCTGGCACACGTATGAAAGTCTTAAATGTTGTGAATGATACAACAAATAACTTTATGCGTTACATGAACGCTGACGTAATGACAAGAAACTATTTAAATATTTCTAGCGTTCAGTCAGGTTCTCCCCTGTATTATAGTTTCAATGGTGTTGATATTAATGGCGACACTATTGCAGAAGTCTATCCTAAGCCAGACGGTGAGTACCAATTACGTTTCAACCTTGTAATACGTCCCACTGTTGTTACTAATGATACTGATATTATCTATGCTCCTGATCGTCCGATTATGTTCTTAGCGTATGCCAAGGCTGTCGAAGAACGAGGCGAAGACGGAGGCATGGCAGGAATGTCAGCATACAACACAGCTAATCGTGCCTTAAACGATGCTTTGTCCTTTGATCAAGCTAAGCATCCTGAAGAGTTAATCTGGACGACTCCATGACAAAACCATTACAGTCTTCAAGTATTGCCGCACCGGGATTTTTTGGTCTTAACACTCAAGAGTCTGGCATTACTTTGGACTCTGGCTTTGCCCTGCAAGCAACCAACTGCGTGATTGATAAGTTTGGACGCTTAGGTGCTAGAAAGGGTTGGCAGTTTCTTGCTGAGTCTACCGGAGTAGACCTTAAGGGTATGCATCGGTTTGTTGATATTGATGCAACTGAATACTTTGGTGCATGGTCTGATACTGGTTTTTACATCTACTCAGGTGGTACACTGTCTGCTGTTACATACTCAGGTAGTCAGACAATTACTGAAGGTAACTGGCAAGCTGTTACATTAAACGATGCGGCATACTTGTTCCAAGCAGGGTACGAACCATTATTCTTTGACACAGTTTCTGGTGAAGTCAAAGACATGAGCGATGCGTTAAGTACTGCAACTGTAACCATTACATCACAGTCTACTACCGCAACTGTTACGCACACAAGTCATGGGTTTACATCAGGCAACCCTGTTACAATTAGTGGGGCGAATGAAGCTGTATTTAATGGTACGTTTACTATTACCGTAACAGACACCAATACATATACGTATACAATGCCAAACTCTAATTCTAACAATCCTGCTACAGGAACAATTACAGCGGCTTGGTATCACGACACACCTCCCGAAGCCAACGTAGCACTATCAGCGTATGGTCGAGTATGGGCGGCTAGCACAGCAACAAACAAGACAACTTTGTATTGGTCTAACTTGCTTGATGGTACAGACTGGGATGGAGGTACGGCGGGTAGTTTAGATATTTCAAGTATCCTTGTGTACGGTAACGATGAGATCATCGGCTTAGGTGCACACAATGGTTTCTTGATTGTCTTCTGTAAGTCAAACATTATTATCTTTGGTGATAGCGATACAGCACAGACCTACCTTGACCCTACAACATTACAACTTGTAGAAGTTATCTCAGGTGTAGGTTGTATTGCTCGTGACTCTATTGTAAACACAGGCGGTGATATTCTTTTCTTATCGGAGTCAGGCTTGCGTAGCCTTGGACGAGTCATTCAAGAAAAGTCCACACCAATGCGTGAGTTGTCTAAGAACGTGCGTGATGATCTTGTACAGTTCTTAGAATCTGAGGTTAACTCAAACATCAAAGCAGTGTACTCAGAGCGTTATGCTTTTTATCTTCTGGCGTTCCCATCAACAAACAAAGTGTACTGCTTTGATATGCGAGGGCCGCTACAAGATGGCTCTGCCCGTGTGACTGTTTGGGATAATATGAACTTTACGTCATGGCTTGCGTTTGATGGCACAGTATACATGACTCATGAAGATGGTCTTGCTCAGTATTTCGGACACCAAGACAACGGTAGTCAGTATCGTATGACCTACTTTACAAACTACTTTGATCTTGGAGATGCGTCTATTAGTAAGATACTCAAGCGTCTGAGTATTACAGTGATTGGCGCAATTGGTCAGAACTTTGTTGTCAAGTCTGGATTTGATTACAGTGACATCTACCAGTCTTACTCGTTGGATGTACGTCAAGGTACAATCTATGAGTATGGTGCTAACGCCCCGTCTGAGACAATTGGTAAGTATGGTTTAACTACAGCAACGCCATCAGTTAGTCAGACATCAACAACCGTTACCAATGAAGATACCACACCAGATGAACACTATACGGTTGACTTTCAGCTAACACAAGATGCTGTGTACAATGTACCGTTATTGGTGTACTTAGATGCAGATGGTTATTACTATCATCAAGATGACGGTAGCCGTACAGAAACAACACTGTATGTAAAAGCTGTAGACTTTGCCTCTGAATACTCTGGTGGTGTCTTAGTCGATACCATTCGTATTGCCGCATCAGGTTCAGGTAACGTCATGCAGTTAGGGTTTGAAGCAGATGTCAATGGCGGTGCTTTATCAATACAAAAGATGGACATCTATGTTAAACAGGGCAGGATTCTATAATGAGTAACTATACTAAATCAACAAACTTTGCAAGCAAAGATACTCTGCAAACTAGCGAACCGCTTAAGGTTATCAAAGGTACAGAGATTGATGATGAGTTTAACAACATACAAACTGCAATCAACTCTAAAGCAGACATTGCATCTCCTGCATTTTCAGGTACACCTACGGCTCCTACGAAAGCGGCAGGTACAGCAGATACCTCTATTGCAACGACAGCCTTTGTTGCTAACTCATTTGCACCCCTAGCGTCTCCTGATTTAACAGGTAATCCTACAGCACCTACACAAGCAACGGCTGATGACTCAACTAAGATTGCTACCACTGCTTATGTTAAGCAAGAGATTGATGTTATTCCTGTGCTTGGCTATGCCTCTGAAGAAACTGCAGGAACAGTCAGAGCATACTTAGATGGTACTGATCTTTACATCTACACGCAGGACGCATAGTTGTGATTAGCTTCAACGGCGGTAGTCTGATTGGGTGGCAGGATAACTTCTACTTTAATGGTACTCGTGTTGAGCGTGTGTACTTTAATGATACGCAAGTGTATGGGCCTAATGCATCGTTCAGTACAATTTTTGGGTTTGGTCTAGCCCCTGACTCTTCTAACTTTGAAAACTCAACTGTACCGCAGTTACGAACTACTTATGCAGATGCCTTTACAAGTCAGTCGTACACACAGGGGCCGGGAAAAGATACTGTGTATCGTGTTGTGTTAGCTCGTGGTTATCGTCTAGTAACATCTGATGGCACGTTTACTGAAGGTCAGTCTGTTAACTTATATGAAGGACACTCTGTCACAGGTGCAAACACTTCTCACAATGGTGGTACTTCTTGCTCACTGCAACGTGCAGGTGATATTTGATCAAAACACCAGTAGCAATACAACCTGCATACACGATTTACTTTGAACGGTTTGCAGATAGAACTTGGACTCACGCAGATGTACACAAGTGGACACCAAGTATTAAGAAAGAATTTAAACAAGTACATGGACTTTTACAGATGATGCATGGACAACCGTTTTTTTGTTTGACTGACAACCCCAAGTTGGAGAAGTTTGTTCAGTCTCTTGGTTATAAATATGTACAAACATTGTCATGTGATGATGGAATAGATAGACCTATGTGGAGATATACAAATGGGTAGCATAGTAAGTGGACTGTTCGGCAAGGGTGGTTCTGGTACCGCAGGAGAAGCCGTAGCACGAGCTAGAGAACTTGCTCCAGGGGCTAGGTTTAATCCTTATGCTGTTCGTACAGCAACGGGAACAACAGGGTACACAGGAGATGGTCAGTTTTACTCAGAACTGTCTCAACCTTACCAAGAGCTTTTAGGTACCACTTTAGGAGGTGCTCAAAATCTGTTTGGTCAGTTTGGACAATTTGATCCAAACCAACGTGCTGCTGAAATCTACGGTGAGCAAGCGGCACTGTTACAACCTGCTTTTGAACAACAAGCCACAGCACTACAAAGCAGACTGTTTGGTGGGGGTAGGTTAGGTTTACGCCTGGCAGGTGAATCACAAGGACTAGGCGCAGGTTCTGGCATGGTACAGCCTGATGCACTTGGACTTGGACGACAGCAGCAACAAACACTTGCACAGGTAGCAGCAGGCGCACGTCAGCAAGCATTTGGTGAACAAGCACAACTAGGGCAAATGGCGGCACAAGCGTTGCAGTCAGGTATGGGTATTAGTGGCCTTGAGCAATCACTCATGGGTATGGGCCTCAATGCAGAGCAAGCTCGTGCGGCTGCGGCATTGGGTGCGGCTCAAATGGAACTTCAGCCTTATGGTATGAAAGCGCAGATTGAACAAGATCAACGTGGTCAGAATGCAGGATTCTTTGGTGGTCTTCTTGGTTCAGCCGCTCAAGGATATGGCACTTATGCAGGACTTGCGGCGGCAGCAGGCCCTGCGGCAATGGCTTCAGATGTTCGTCTAAAGGATAACATGAACCATGTAGACACACTTCCTAACGGTATTAAGCTCTACACTTGGGAATGGAAAGAAGAGCGTAACGAACCAACATTTGGTGTTCTTGCTCAGGAAGTACGGCAAGTGATTCCTGAAGCTGTTGTTGAGCATCCAGATGGCTACTTAATGGTTGACTACAGCCATCCTGAATTAAAAGGAGTTCACTAATGGCTAAGCCAGATTCAGTATACTCTTTGTTTGGACTCAAAGATCCACAACAGACTGCTAGAGAATATTATAAACAAGCATTTTCTTATGATCCTGGCCGTGATCCATACGCACAAGCGGGTGCAGGTTTTGGTAAATTATTTACTGCTTTCTTAGGTGTTCCTGACGCAATTGGAGAGCAAGCTAAGTTACAAGAGATTGCCCAAGAGTATCAACCTGGGAATCTTCAGAACATGGCTGAGACGTACACTCGTCTTCAGGAAGCTGGAGCACCTGCTGAAACACTTAGTCAATTATCAGCAGATATTACTTCTGCTTCAACGGCATTTAATGAACGTGTTCAAGAAAAACGTGCTAGAAGTGCTGCGGTTGATTTTATCAAAGGTGTCGATCCTAAGTTAGCAGGATTAGTAGAAGTTAACGCTTTAGATGTTGCAGATGCTCTTAAAGCAAATAGAGAATCACGTAAACTTGAATCGGACATTGCTTATCGAGACAAGCAGAAAGAAAAACTATCAGCAGAAATTACAAAACTAAACAATCCTGCTACATTATCTCAGAAAGATTTGTTTTCTTTAGCTAAAGACTTTACGCCTGACTCTGTAAAAGCAGCAACAAAAGCAAATGATGTATCTCTTCTTGATCCTATCACAGATCCTAAAGAGGCTTCATACATTAAAGTAGATGAGCAAATAGGTGTAGACCGAAATGGTCAACCAATTATGAAAACATATTTGGTAGATAAAACCCAAGTAGGTGCTATCACTGGTAATGCTCCTGTTGTTGATTTAAAAGCCTTACAATCAGGAAAGCCAACACCTGCTGCAAACGTGATTGCACCAGGCGAAACTCCACCTCCAGCGACTACGCCTGAAGTGCAGGGAGAACTACCTGGTATTCCTGGATTGAGTCCTGAAAAGAACATTGAAATGCGTGAGCAAGCAATGGCAGAAACAATGGGCGCACAGCTTCTTGTGGATGATATATTCTCACCTGGTTTTGAAGAAATTGCAGGTGCGCCTCAAGTGGGTACACGTCTAGCTGCTCGTTTCTTTGACACACCACTTGCGCCTATGGCACAAAGAATGGAATCAGGTGCAATCACTCGTGCGATTCAAGTGGCTGGTGATCTTGGTGTCAACCCAACAGATAAAGACTTTGAAGTGTCTTTAAAAGCTGCTCCAGGCCCTAATGACGGCCCACTTGCATGGCGTGATTGGATTAGTAAACAATACATCCCGAAATTAAAATCAGCACTTGCGTCTAAGTATGGAGCAAACAATCCTCGTGTAATTGCTATTCAGCAACAATTGGACAAGAGTGTTGAAGAAGCTTCAGCTACACAGTTTGAAGAAAGAACAACATCTACAGGTGTTCCATACAAAGTTAAGAAGAGGTAATCATGCCGTTTGAATATGAAATTAACGGGCAAGTTATCACAACAGAAACAGAGCTTTCTGAAGATGATATTAATGAGATTGCCGCAAGCATTCAGCCAATACCTGTAGACACTGCTGACTTATCAGGCGCAGAAGACTTTGGCTTTATCCCGCCTACGCAAGAAGAACTTGAAGGTACTATTGCGTTTAGGCGTGGAGCACAAGAAGGGTTTACACGTCTTGGTGAAGGTATTCAACAGATTGGATACGGCATCGGTGAAAAACTTGGTGTGGTGTCTCCACAAGAACGTGAAGCACTCAATCGTCAAATTGCTAAAGAACGTGTTCAATATCTGGCTCAGCCTTTAAGTCAAACAGGATGGGGTAAAACAGGAGAACTATATGGTGAAGCCGTTCCTGCTGTTGTTGTACCTGGAGGTGTTGCAGGAGGGTTGGTACGTAAAACATTAACATCTGGTCTTGCTGGTGGAATCACTGCAGGTGTGCTACCGACAGCATCAGGTGATTTGATGGATGCTGAACGTGCTGCAAACATTGCATTAGGGACAACACTTGGGGCGGGAACAACAGGTGTTTTACATGTTGTACCACGGGCAGTGAAAGCGGCTGGTGATTTCTTAAAACCTGCAAAGGGTAAAGTACAGCAAATTGTAGGACGTGAAGACATTGATACAGGTGTGCAAAACATTGCTGATGAATATGGCATTCAGTTAACACCTGGAGAGGCTTCAGGATTGCAGGAAGTGTTAGCGGCTGAAGAAGGCTTGCGTACAATGACTCCTGAAGCAGCAACACAACTTGGGCGTTTTATTCGTGGACGTATGGGTAAGATTGACATGCGTGTCAACGAACTCTTAGAGGACATTATTAGTAATGAGCCTGTTGTTGCTGAGCGTATTGTCCAAGGGTACAACAATCTCTCACGCACAAAACTAAAAGATAATGTTGTAGATGGATTGTTTGATCTAAGAGTAGCAGATCCTAAAACAGGACGTGCAATCAATTTAGGGCCGATGGCTGATCAATACTTCAATAAGATGAAACGCACTCAAGGATGGGCAACACAACTAGAAGGTGTTCCTGATAAGAGTGCTTTACAGTTTGATATGTTTAAACGCTTCTTAGATGAAGAGCAGGACAAGTTGTTCAAAGCCGGTAAAACACAAGCGTCTCGTAACATTCAATTGTACAAAGATAAGATGGTGGAACAGCTTGATTATCTTGTTCCTGATTATGCGAATACACGTAGTTTAGCAGGACTATCTATTACACGTTCTAATTTACAGAAAGAACTTGATCAGATTCCTACTAAACAAAAAGCAATTGCCGCTACAGGTGAAACAATTGAAGTGACAGATCCTATTGAATTCTTCAAGAAGACAATGAAGAAAGATAGTGATTTTGAAACACTAAAGCGTAAACTGTCAGCATCTCCAAACGCTGTAGAAAAACTGACTAAATTGCGTACACTGTTAGCAGCGATTGAGAAAAGCCCTATGCAACGTATGGTGTCTGCAACAGGTGAGACACTACCTGAAACAGGTGGTGGTGGATCACTTGGTGGTCAAGCAGGTGCTGCTACATATTCAGCATTGAATTTCTTCCAGCGTAAACGTTCAGAAGAGATGATTGATTACATCACCAATGAAAACTGGGGTGCTGATCTACTTGATAGTGTTGATCCTACAATGCTTGAGAAAGGCGGTGTAGCAGCCTATGAGCAATTGTCACGCATCCTGTCACGTACAGCAGCATTAGCCACTGTACCAGAGCCTCAAACACCTGAACTTATGGGTACAGAGCCTGATATAACAATCACCTACCCACAATAAAAAAAGCCCCTCACTTGGAGGGGCGTAATCACCGGAGAGTGAAACTATTCAAAGATGTTGTGGACATCTCCCCACATAATTTTAAATAAAGGGATGTTCACAACCCAACCATCAAAGAAAAATACTTCTGCTTCATCAATGTCAGTGTCTTCAGTCCATCCCAGGATAGGCTGGCTTTCAACAGTTTCTATTGACAAGCCAAAGACATTATGAAACCTACAACTAAAAGCTGTTCCTATCTTCATACTGCCCATCCCCAATCATCACCTTCCAAGCCGTGTGCGTTATAATCTGTCACACGCTTCTCAAAGAAGTTACTCATACTACTACCTCCAAGAATCTCCTCCATCCACGGTAGAGGATTCTCCTTAACCTTCCAGTTTGTCTTGAGACCAAGTTGCAGTAGTCGTCTGTCTGCGAGATAACGAATGTACTGCTTAACGTCCGTTGACGACAAACCTTCCAGACTGCCCATCTCATACGCCAAGTCAATAACCTTGTCTTCAAGTTTGACTGCAGTGCGAAACATCTCGTAGATATCTTTCTTAAAATCATCATTCACAACTCTTGGATGTTCTTCACAGAACGCCCTAAACAATTTAGCCATGCCTTCAGCATGCTGACTCTCATCACGTACAGACCATTCTACAACAGTACACATACCCGGCATCTTACCGTAGCGTTGGTAATTGAGCAGCATAGCGAACGCACTAAACAATGACATACCTTCATTCAGCACTGATCTAGCGATAGCTAGTGCTGTACCCTGGTGCGAATGTACGTCAATATCGGACATGAACTCCAGTTTTGCAGACATTTGATGATATTCTAAGAATGTGGTGAATTCTTCTTCAGGTAGTCCAAGAGTATCATTAAGGAGGGCATATGCACGTTGATGGATGAACTCTCGACTAGCAAAGGCTGTGAGCATCGCCCTGATCTCATTGTTCTTAAACTTGGGTATATAATACTCCAGGTAGTTTGTCCCGACTGCCACGTCTGTCTGTGTGAACAACCGCAGAATCTGAGTGATGTGATTCTTTTCAGCCTTTGATAGCTTGTCTGATTTCCAGTGGTTAACATCTGTCTGTAGTTCTAGCTCATCTTCAATCCAATGTATGCGCTCATGTTCTGTTGCATATGTAACAGCCCAAGGATAATTGAATGGTTTATAACTTTTGCTCTGTTCCAGCAAGCTCATATAATTGTTTCTCCAGTGTGTCCAGTTTGTTGGACAGTTCTATGATTGTGTCGTATGCGTCATTTAATAATTGTTTATTGAAAGGGTCTACGTCTTTGACCAGTTCAATTCTTTCGAGTATCTTGTTGCTCACGTACCCTAATCTCCAGTTCTAGTCCGATGATCTTAGCGTGTTGCTTACGTGCCTTCTCCCAGTTCCTGTTGCACTGAGCCTTCAATAATTTTAGCCACGCCTTCTTTAGTTTCGTTCCTAAACTCATAGTCGTTGTTCTCCTTATCTAGTGCCATCTCAAGCAAACGTGTAAGCCCCACCTCAATCAACAGACGTGTCGCTTCTACGTCTGTTTCAATCTCTAAGTTGGCAGAGCCGTCTTCATTCTCTTCCAATCGTTTGACTTGAATTATTCCAGTTTGCATATTCTTTCCTTTGCATAGGTATACTATGCTATCCGTTTGTAGCTTTTAAGCTACAATTTAGACACTATATTATCCCTGGCAGCTTACACAGACTTCATCATCTTCAAAGTCCTTCAGTGCATTACGGTCTACCTTAGTCCCAACCTTCTCCGCTGTAACACCTGCAGTCGTGCGTAGATAATATAATCCCTTAAGCCCTTCCTTCCACGCCTTGAGGTGTACTTGATTGACAATAGCCTTGTCAGTACCTGATGGGAAGAACACGTTAACACTCTGCCCCTGACATATAAACTCTTGTCTTTTGGCGGAGTGTTCGACAACCCACCCCTGATCGAGTTCAAATGCTGTCTTAAATGTAGCCTTCTCGTCATCGGATAACCACTCCAAGTGCTGTACAGAGCCTTCATTCTCAAGAATACTTTGCCATACCTTCTTGGTGTTCTGGTTATACTCATCTAGAAGTTCCTCAAGGTACGGATTACGAACAGTATGACTCCCGGCACGAGTACGATGGACAAAGCAGTTGCTAATACGTGGTTCAATGCTAGCAGAGCACCCACATAGGATACTAGAATTAGCGTTAGGAGCAACAGCCAACAGATGCATATTTCTAACACCATGACCCACCCCATCAGGACATTCAGAACGCTCCACAGCGAGCGAGTAGGTGGCCTCAAGAGACTGGGCTTTGATGTCTTTGAAGATTGCATAGTTCTCACTCGCCGCTTGCCAACTCTCCCATGCTATGCCTTTGCTTTGGAGGTATCCGTGGAACCCCATTGCTCCAAGACCGACTGAACGTTCTCTGTATGCTGAGTATACAGCTTTTCCAAGTTCTTCTGGTGCGTGGTCAATAAAGAATTGAAGCACGTTGTCCAGGAATCTGATAAGGTCTCCAACCATTCCGCTTGCTTTCCAGTCGTCCCATTTTTCAAGATTGACGCTGGAGAGGCAGCAGACGGCTGTGCGTTCTTCATCTGTAGCGAGATGGATTTCGTTGCAGAGGTTAGAGCCATTAATTGACAATCCAAGCTTTCTTTGAGCTTCCGGTAAGCCTCTTCTGGCTGTGTCGATAAAGTTAAGGTAAGGACTGCCAGTTCTGAAGCGAGCTTCAAGGATTCGTTGCCATAGTCTGCGAGCCTCGACTGTATCTCTGACAATTCCTGTATTCGGGTCTGTAAGATTGAATGTTGATCCATTGATCACGGCCTCCATAAATTCATCTGTGATGTTCACAGCGTTAAATAAATTAAAGCACTTACGATTGATGTCTCCACCTGTAGGCACTTTAAACGAAATAAATTCTTCAATGTCTGGATGACTCACATCCATGTAGGCAGCATAACTACCCTTTCTTGTCTTTCCTTGTTTGTACGCTGTCATCTGAGCGTCCACTACTTTCAGGAACGGGATCGGGCCTGGTGCTTTGTCGCTGATCCCTCTCACGTCTGACCAATGCCCACCCACACCGCCGCCCTTTACGGAAAGCCATGCTACTTCACCATTATGTTCAATAAGGCTATCAAGATTGTCCCCCACGTAAGTAAGGAAACAACTAATAGGCAAGCCACTAATCTTTCCATCCGGTTTTGGGGCATTACTGAGGACAGGACTCGCAAACATGAACCAACCTTTTGAAGCATAGTCATAAATCCTTTGTGCTAAATCAAAGTCGTCATAGCAGTATGCAACTGCAGCACGTGCGAATGCCTCTTGTGGGCTTGTCTCATCCTCAAGCATATAGTAGTCACGCATGAGCGTAATTGCTTGTTCACTGAGGCGAGAGTCCCGTTCATAGTCAATCGTTATCCCAAGGTGTTGAGTCATCAAATTCTCCGATAAGGTCTTGATAATTGTTTTCTATAAGATCAGAAAATCTATTTACTATGTCTTCTGATGTTATTTCAAGACGTTCCACCAACAGTGTCTCGTCTAATTGCATCAGTCTTTCTTTGAGTTCTTCAATCGTGATCATTTCCGATGCGAACCTACTATTTTACACGATTGAGATGAGTTTGTCAAGATAATGTCTCGCTTTTTTCAAATCTTCAACACCACCCTTGTCTTCCCATCTTGCCATGTATTTGATTACATTACCCCAGATGTAGCCCTTGAATGCCTCCTCAGACATCCAGGACTCCATTGCTTCCCAAGGCTGCACAGACTTAGAGGTGTAATGATTACCTCCAACTTGTACATCATTAGCCATGTTCTTTTCCCTTATAATAAACACCAAGCTCACCTGGAAGATCGAGGGTGTATCCCCACGATGCTTCTATCTGCTTGACAACATCATCAATCACTTCACTCCAATGTACCGCTTCATCATATTCACACTTAATAATTTGTTCCTTACCATGACCACGTAATTCAAATGTCATGTAAATCTTGTCTTCATCATCAAATGGATTCATTTCTTTCGTTCCTCTTTTGTCTTAACATCATGACAGGTTTTACACAACACCTGCAGATTATCTGCCTCACAGAACAAACGTTCTACAAACTTAGGCAGATCAGAATACTTTGTTAACGTCCCTGCGGGTGTGATGTGATCAATATTAATCGCTGTAGATTTATACAGCTTTTTACACTGAGCACATTCATACACCCACTTGGTACGTTTATCCTTCCCTGAATAAGGCTTCCTTGCCTTGTCCATCACTTGGTAACGGACAGGGTATTTAGTCCAGGCACGTCTGAGGGCCGAACGTATGAAACTAAAATACCTTGCCGTTGTCCAAGTGTTTCCTGCTTTGTTTTTAACTCCACGAGTCACGTTGTCACCTCAACAGGTGGTGTGAACGTATCGTTAACACTTCTGAGCATATACAATAATCGGCCATTCTCCATAGCCCTATCATATCCTAAATGCTCAACAATCACTTCCCACATTTCCGTTGGTGTTTTACCTTCAAGCAGCTTCTCAGCTTTTTTAGGGCCGATACCATACACACCTTTGATGTTGTCTACAGCATCGCCAACAAGGAATTGCTTATAGAAGTTGAAGTCGGCTGTTTCTTGATCAATGTAATAAAGATTGTCCTTAACAAAGTTGTAGTGCCAGCCAACAACTTGATCCAGGTCTTTATCAAGAGAAACGATGACACCTTCCCCATCTAGCTCTGTTGCTTCAATAGCAATGGCATCATCTGCTTCCATACCTTCCCAAATAACAGCGTCCCAAGAATAGACGAGATAGTCCCTAATCAGCTTATAGTGCTTAGGCTTTTCTGCGTCTTTTCTGTTCCCCTTGTATGGGGCTGTTACGGCAATATCATTTCTGAAATTGCCTTTGCCAGTGAGGTGTAATGACCATCGCTGACAGTGTGGCAAATCTATCATTACCAAATCTTCCAAGAAATGAGCAATGGTACGTATTGCCATATCCTCGCTGTCGTTGTTTGTGGCAAAGCCAAAACGATAAACAAGGATATCTGCATCAATGATCGCTACACTATAAGACATTACAGAGCGTCTTCTTCTGTCGTGTCTGTCTCGTCTGTCGTGTCCATTTCTGGAGGTGCGACAAGCTCTGTGACAACAATCTTCTTGATCGTTGCAAAGCGTCCATACTTGCAATCATACGATCCAAGCAGAATAGATGCTTTAGTGCCCCAGCCTACCTTGCTACCAGGAATCTCAACACCATTCTCATCAACCACCTCAATCGGGATATTAGATTTAGGTGTTAATACCATGCCGTACTCATCAGACTTGTGAGCCTTTGGCGGGTTTTTGAGGCCAAGTGAATTAATTGCATTCACAGCAGCTTCATTGAGATTGGTGAGTGTCACCTTGTACTTGCCATCAGGATATTGAGAAGCTTGTGGGCTTCCTTCCTCATCCTTCTTGTCCAAGTAGCCCCACATGAGGGTAGCGTTAAACTTTACTTGATTAGACATACTCATTCTCCTGTTGGTGAGTAGATAATATTATAACACATTTAGTGTGTGCCATACCAATTATTTCCTATTTTTGCTTCAGCGTCAACAGGACACCGAAACCCCAACGTCAGACCAGCTTGTCTGGCTGACTGCACCATGATGTTTGCAATTTGCTCAGCATGTTGAGCAGACGCTTCCATCTGGATTTCATCATGTACGAACGCAACCTGTCGTACATCTAATTTGTTTTGCTTGAGAGCCTTGTGTGCTTCAACACACCATTGCTTTGCAATGATAGCTCCACATCCCTGTAGCAAACTGTTTAAGGCTGCATGTTCAGATCGGACAATGATACGTCTGCCATCTAAGCCTGGTACATATCCTTTCTCAGCAACCTTCCTTACTTTCTCCATAAGACGTGATAGTGCTGGAGTGTTTGCATAAAAGCGTTGCAGGATTTCACTTCCTTCTCTTGCGCCACCATCAACAATGCTACCAATCTTGGCCGGGCCAGCCCCATAAAGCGTTGCATATATCAGTGTCTTGGCCTGTGGCCTTGAGATACCTGCAGCATCAGCATTCTTCTGATGGATGTCTCCATTCAATAATTCTTCTTGCCATTCTGGGTCTTGCATATAATGCGCCAGACAACGTAGTTCGATACCAGACAAATCAGTACCAACGAGAACATTACCCTTGTCCACTGTCCACAAACTACGGCATTCAACACCGTAGGGTTTGTTAACACTAGGCACTTGTCCCAAGTTTGGACTGTGATGTGTCATGCGTCCGGTCACAGCACCATTACTAATAACACCGCCATGCACACGTCCTGTATCAGTATGTGCATGCTTGAGCCAGGAGTCTAACAATCCAACACGTTTCTGTATCATCAAGTATTCTGCAATGAGCTTTGCTTCAGGAATCTGTACATCTTCTAATGTTGTCTCATCGACAACAACAGATCCTTTCTCTGTATGTTTCTGTGGTTTCCATCCAAGTTGCTGTAGACGATGTGCAATCTGCTTACGGCTGCCTGGATTGAACACTGTCACTTTGTCTTTTAGTCGCTTGCCTGTCTTCTCAGACCAACGCTCTTCAACAATCGGTTGAAACACGTCTTGCATCTGCTCTTCAATAACAGACATTCTATCTGATAATTGAGCATATAATACTTGAGCTTGAGGAACATCCAGCTTAAAACCATTTCGCTCTTGTTTAGCCATCTCAATCGCTGTCTTATGCTCCAAAGTAAGACTTTTTTCTGCATTGCCCCACTGTTTGAATTCTTGCTGAAGCAGTCGAAACAAAGAAGTTGTAACTCTAACGTCCTTCTGACAGTAAAGCACCATCTCTTCAGACAATCCACCATCGTAGTCCTCAAAGTCGAGTTTGTTTTCACCAAGACGTTCACCCCAGGCACGTAGGCTATGACCGCCTTGTAACGTAGGATCAAGCAGCCTAGACATGATGAGAGTGTCTATAGCTTTGCTTGGCATGATTTTGATATTCCACAAGATACGCAACCAATATGCGTCAAAGGAAATACCATTATGCATAATAATTTTATCATGTCTGTCAATCAATTCTTGCAAGCCTTCGGGCGAGGTGAATATGTACATCTCGCCTGTGTTGACATCTTGGCAACAGCAACACCAAATCACTGTCTGTTTGCTGTCTGTTTCAATGTCAAGCGTCAACACTGATAAAGTCCACCTTGTTTAAAGGAATCTGAAAGAAGTATTCATCTTTATACATGTATTTGTTTGGCACTTCAACAGGTGTCAAGTCTTTTACGTCAAAACACCAGAATGTAGCAGCATGCGTCATCGGCAGATTCCAAATAAAGAATTGTGTCTTTCCATCAAAGAACTTCTCTTTACGTGTTGGAAGTTGTACAGAGTCGTATGGAAATGTATCTTCCTTCCATACACGCTTCACTTCACATTCGACATGGAATTCGTAGTCATCCAGGGGCATGTATGCGATCAGGTCTTGTGCATAGCGATCAGGATGTTCAACAACATCATATCCCTTAGCCTTCAACACCCTTGTTGTCACTTCCCTAGCTGCCTTGTCATACTTCTCAAACAATTCACGATCAAAGCGTTTACGTTCACTCATATCAGTTCTGCTCTCCCTGAACGTGCTGCATATAATGCTTTCTTCTGCATCTCCTGCTCCTTATTTTTCCATTTGTTTGGATCAGAACGCTTGTCTTTGAGCATCATTTCGTAATACTGCAACACTGTTCCTTCATCCATCGCTTTTGCTAATGTCTTAGGAGTATACCATGACCAGTCAATTTGTCCTAATGGACGCATCTTTGGTTTGTTCGCAGCGATGATAAACTGTTCATCAATAATCAAACCTGAACGTGTTTCCTTGTACGTATGCTCTGTCGTTAAGAATTTCTCAATGGTTACCCAGCGATAATAAAATTTATAGTTTGAAATATAACCTGACATGAGATTGCCTCTTATGAACGGGTTCTAAAAAATCCATCGTATTGTGGAAAGTCTTTCATAAATTTCTTAGCGTAAAACGAACGCCAATTATGACTGAACTTAAACTTACTACCCTTCTCATGTACATCTGTTTCCCAACGAATACGTTCAATGACAGCCTGTGCAGAATAATTCTTGTTAAATCGTGCAGCCTCCAAAGCAAACTTCACAAACATTGGATAGATGTGTGGATTGTCTGCTAAATGCTTTTCAAAATCAGCTTGTGTAACCATTACAAATCTTCCTCTTCTTCAACTTCAGTCATTCTACCAGTGTGCAAGCTGTAAAGCAATGCACATGCTTTCCCTGTAATCCCTGCAAATCTGTTCTTCAGGACACGTACATATGTTGTGTTGCGTTCACGTACATCATCAGCTTGTCCATTACGCTCAAGTCCTATCACCATGTCTGAAAGCTGAGCAATACTACCACTGCCACGTAATTGTGCTAGGCTTGTTGCAGCCCCTTCCTCATGTCCTTTGG
>Ga0209138_1001509_pt1 | contig 19839 bp, 14 predicted proteins | sample SaaInl3SG_22_DNA_FD_184645 | JGI IMG/M metagenome (GOLD analysis project Ga0209138, IMG submission 184645) | Marine microbial communities from expanding oxygen minimum zones in the Saanich Inlet - ESP_153SG_22_DNA (SPAdes) (version 2) | ecosystem: Environmental > Aquatic > Marine > Intertidal...
TAACTCTTGATAAGTATTCTAAGATATCAATTTTTGTTGATTTTGCTGATGCTACTGGTCTAGTACAAACTCATTTTTTAGATAATGTAACTGGCGGTTTAGATGGTGGATTAGTACCAAATCCGATTACAGAGTTAACAGTTGATTTTGAAACTGGTGAATCGGATTTTGTTGCATTTGGTATGGATTTTGGAGAAATAGATAATCCAGATACAAATGGAAACTCTAGTGCTAGAATAGCTCAAGTTGCAGACATTAACATCGGAAATTACTCTAATATCCAGTATAGTATTCCAGCAGGAATAGACTTAAGTTCAGGAGATAGAGCTTTTACAATGTTATTCAAAGGACCAAGAGCAATACCTGTTAATCTTAAATTAGAAGGCGGTACTGCTGTAGAAAAAATTGCTAACTATTCCGGAAGCGGAGATTGGGAAACGCTAACATTTGATTTTTCTGATAACACCACTACTGACAAAAATAATATTGTACTATTCTTTGATATAGAAGCAGCACCAAGCGTTGATGGAGTTGATGATATATTCTTTTTCGATGATTTTACTTTAGGACAAGCACCAGATATTGGTTCAATTGAAGCATGTGAAGGCGGAGAATTAGTAAATGATTTTGAAACTTCGGATGCTTCAATTTTTAATAACTTTGGTGGTGGTGAAGGCACGATTGTAGATAATACAGACACTTCTGTTAACAGTAGTGCTAAAATAGCACAGTATGTAAAGAATGCTGGACAGATATTTGGTGGAATTACCATCGCTTTGGACAGTAATATTGATTTAGCTAATGGTACATTTACTATAGACGTAAAATCATCATCAGTAAGACAATTATTGTTCAAGCTAGAAGGTTTAAACCAACAAGATATTTTACCAACATCAGGTACAGGCTGGGAAACATTATCTTATGACTTTTCAGCTCAAGCGGGAGAAGTTACGGGTATTACCTTGATAATGGATAATGGTACTGCAGGAGATGGTAGTTCTGATTGGACCATTCAGTTTGATAATATTAGATTGTGCGATAATGGTGGTGGTGGAGGTCCCTCTTCACAATCTCAATTTTGTGATACAGAAGTATTTCATTTGGATATACCTGCAGAAGTAGCATCAGCAATTGATTTAACAATTGTTAATACCGGATTCAATACAATGAAGCTTACAGGAAAAGCTGATGATATCACTTTCTTAGCTGTTATAGGTGCACCACTCACCAGTGGAGCAACTACATCACCACTTGATACATCCGTTCCAGGAGAGGCTAGCGTTGTTTTAACTTGGGATACTCCTCCAACAGGAGATGTTACTTTTGAATTTATCCAATGGAAAAAAACAAGTACAGGTGATGCCACTTGGCAAATAAATAATGCAACAACTCCATTTGATGGTGTTTGTGTAGTTATACCAGATGAAGATAATGTTGCCCTTAGTGATTTACAAGTAGATGGAACAACTATAGCTGGTTTTTCAGGATCAACCGTAAGTTATGATGTAGAAGTTAACGAAGGTGATGCTATACCTGTAGTTTCTGCTACTGCTGCTTTTGGTACTGTTGGTACAATTACCCAAGCTACTGCATTACCTGGGACAGCAACTTTTGATGTCACTTCTCAAAGCACTAATTTTGTTGAAACTTATACTGTAAATTTCGTTTTTGTAGGTCCACAGACTGCTGCCCCAACACCACCAGTGTTACAGCCGTCTGATGTAGTATCTATATATAGTGATGCTTATGCAGAAATACCTGGTATAAACTATGATGCCGGTTGGTGTGAAGGAACAGGAGCTGTAACAGAGGTATCTTTCAGTGTACCATCTTCAGACCCTACTACAAACTTAGTTACTAATGGAGATTTCCAAACCGGAGTAGCAACTCCTTGGTATGGTACTGGAGCCAATCCTGTGGATTTGGGAGGTGGAAACTTTTTTAATGAAGTAAATGTAACGGCAGTGGGTAATCCATTTGATGTGAATTTGAGTCAACAAATCTTGTTAAATAATGGCTATACTTACACCTTAACTTTTGATGCATTTACAGATAACACAACTGGTTCAAGAACTATGATTGCTGGTCTCGGTCAAACAGCATCTCCATTTGGTTCGTTAACAGAAACAGTTAATTTAACATCAGTACTCCAAACTTTTACATATACCTTCACCATTAATTATGGTGATAGTGTTACCGATAGAGTTATTTTTGATATGGGTGCAGACACAGGTTTTGTTTTTATAGATAACGTATCTGTTCAAGAGGTTTCAACAACTGATAGTGCATTTGCTTACAATGGAAAACCATGTCAGGGAATTACCTTTAATGAAAACCCTCAAAACACATCTGGGTTAGAATCTGGTGCAAGATTAAACGGAACAATAAATTTTCACGTAGATCTTTACATAGAAACAGGTACTAACTTGGTAGGTAAAGTTTTTAATGTTAAAGTGATACATCCAGCAGGAGCAGGAGAAACAGAATTCCCGATTGATATAAACTCATTGTCACCTGCGCCTGTTCCAGGCACATGGTATTCTTACGATACAACTGTAACACTTCTAGATCCAACTATAAGAGAAGTAGGAGTTACAAGTAATTTAAACAATGAAGTATGGTACGATAATTTATACCTATATAGAGCAGGAGCATTAGGTGTTAATGATTTTGATTTAAATGATTTGAATGTATCACCAAACCCAACTAAAGGTGTTTGGAATATTAACTCGTCAAACTCAACTATTGACAATGTTGTAGTATATGACTTACTTGGAAAAAGAGTTTTAAATCTTAGTCCTAATAGTCAGCAAGTAACAATTGATGGTTCAGGACTTAAAACAGGTATATATTTAGCTAGATTGTCTTCTAATGGATTGACAAAAACAATCAAATTAGTTAAAAATTAATACATATTAGCTTTAATCTTATAAAAGCCACACTATATTAGTGTGGCTTTTTAATTCAATACTATGGTAACCTTAAAAGAACTTGCAAAATTATTAAATGTTTCTATCTCTACAGTTTCTAAAGCGTTGAGTGATAGTAACGAAATTGGCGAGTCTACAAAAAACAGAGTCAATGAGCTTGCAAAGGAGCTTAATTACAAACCTAATAGAATTGCACAACAACTTAAGTCTAGTAAGACAATGGTTGTAGGTGTCGTTGTGCCAAGTCTAATGAATCCTTTTTTTGCAGAAGTTGTACATGGTATAGAAACTACTTTAGATAATCACAATTACGATATGACAGTTTGCATATCTAATGAGAGTTTAGAAAAAGAACAACGAAGTTTTGATTTATTATCTACAGGAAGTGTAGATGGTTTTATTGTTGCAGTAGCAAGAGAAACACAAACTAAGCATAGTATCAACCATTTTAATAGAGTTGGTAAAAATACGCCTATAGTAATGTTTGATAGAGTTATTAATGACGTAGAATGTACTAAGGTTGTTGTAGACGATTTTCAATCAGTTTATGATGCTACTAAATATTTAATCCAAGAAGAGCACCGAAAAAAAATCCTTCTAATAAGTAATATTGAAGAGTTGAGTGTGGGTAAGTACCGTATCAATGGGTACAATAAAGCGATCGAGGAATCTGGCTTAAGTCCAAATATTTTAAAACTAGGAAGAGAAAAAAATCCCAGAACATTTATTTATAATTACCTAAATAAAAATCCTGAAATAGATGCTATTCTTTCCATAGATCACATAACAGGTGTTATGGCTTTAAATAAGTCTAAATTAGTTGGTAAACGTATCCCTGAAGATATTTCTGTTATTGGTTTTGGCTATGAAGATGCTAAGTATGTTTCTAGTCCAAAGATATCAGTAATAGATCAAAAAGCCTTTGAGATAGGTCAAAATTCAGCTGAGTTACTATTAAACCATTTAGGATCTGTAGATAAGATACCTCATAAAACTATAATGGTAAAAAGCGAGCTAATCTTTAATGATACAACACAAAAAAAAGCCTAGATTAACTCCAGATTTTTAGTTGTTTAATTAAATCTTATCAGTTAGTTGTCGTGCTAATATTTGTTAGTATTTTAATCACAGCACCTTTATTTTGTTTGACATATTGTGCGTTGATTTTTCCTTGAAGACTACGATCGTCTTTAGAATCAATAAGAGATTTCATTATTATGCTTAATTCTTTTTGATTGGTAACACTAGTTACACCATTTAAATGAACAAGCCTTTTTGCTTCTGGAAATTTTTGGTAATTCTTTCCAATAATTATTGGAATTCCAAAAACGGCAGGTTCTAAAATATTATGAAGTCCAGTAGCTCCTGCTGCACCGCCGACATAGGCAATATCTGCATAACTGTAAACACGTCCCAAATAACCTATGGTATCTAATATAAAGACATTAAACTCTGAAAGATTTTTACCCTCCATATCAGAAAAACAAACTGTTTTAGCTTTTAATCTTTTTGTAATGGTGTCAATATAGCTTGGTTTGATATTGTGTGGTGCAATTATGTATTTTGTATCAGTGTTGTTTGAATTTATAAAAGGAATAAAAAGAGCATCATCTGCAGGCCAAGAACTACCAAAAACTACGGTAGTTTTATTGTCAATAAACGCTTCGATAAAAGATATGGTATTATCTGCCTTAAGTTGCTGATTTACGCGATCAAATCGTGTGTCTCCAGAAACAGAAACAGAATCATAACCAATATTCTCTACAAGGGTTTTAGAGTTTTTATTTTGAGTAAAAATATGGTTAAAAGAGAATAGTGCCTTTCGCATTAAACCACCATACCATTTAAAATAAGATTGGGTTGGTCTAAATGTTGCAGAAATCAGAAGCGATTTTATCTGTCTTCTTTTTGCTTCCAAAAGAATATTTGGCCATATTTCATACTTGACAAAAAGAATTAATTCTGGATGAACAATATCTAAAAATCGATTAGCATTATTAAGTGTGTCTAAGGGTAAATAGACAACAACATCAGCGTCTTTAGTATTTTTTTTAACCTCATATCCTGATGGAGAGAAGAATGAAACAACAATCTTATAATTTGGATATTCTGTTTTTAATTCTTGTAATACAGGTAGACCTTGTTCAAATTCTCCAAGTGAAGCAGCATGCATCCAAATAGTTTTATCTGAAGGTGAAATGTTATTTTTTAGTATGTCTAATGTATTTCTCCTACCAATAACACCAAGTTTTATTTTTGTATTAAAAAAGGAAATAACCTTTATAATTAGGCTGGTCATATAAATCCCTATGGTGTAAAGTAATCTCAAGACATCTGATTTATGCTAAAATACGTTTCTTTGAATGAATTACATTGACGAGCGGCAACATTTTCGTACTTTCGTTATACTTAAAGTACTTAAAATACGACTCTAAATGAAAAAAATTCAAATGGTCGACCTTAGAGGTCAATATGAGAAAATTAAAGATGTGGTTAATCCTTCTATGAACGATATTATAGAAAACGCTGCTTTTATAAATGGCCCTAAAGTTCATGAATTTCAAAAAAATCTGGAGGATTATCTTGATGTTAAACATGTAATCCCATGTGCTAATGGAACGGATGCATTACAAATAGCCATGATGGGATTGGGATTAGAGCAAGGAGATGAAGTAATTACTGCAGATTTTACTTTTGCTGCCACAGTAGAAGTTATTGCCCTATTAAAGTTAACGCCAGTTTTGGTAGACGTTGATCCAGTTACATTTAATATAGATGTCGATGCTGTTAGAAAAGCAATTACTCCAAAAACCAAAGCTATTGTGCCTGTGCATTTATTTGGTTTAGCAGCAAATATGGATGAGCTTATGGACTTAGCCAAAGAACATAATCTTTATGTTATTGAAGATAATGCGCAAGGAATCGGAGGTAATTATACCTATAAAGATGGTTCTAAAACAAAAACTGGTGTTATTGGCCATGTAGCTTCAACATCTTTTTTTCCATCTAAAAATTTAGGCTGTTACGGCGATGGTGGTGCTATTTTTACAAATGATGACGATTTAGCGCATACCATTAGAGGTATAGTTAATCACGGAATGTACAAACGTTACCATCATGATGTGGTTGGTGTAAATTCTAGATTAGATTCGTTACAAGCAGCAGTGTTAGATGCTAAATTACCACATTTAGACAGTTATAATAGTGCACGTCGAAATACCGCGAGAAAATATAATGAAGCGTTTAAAAATCATCCTAAAATTGTCACACCAACGGGTCTAACCACTTGCGATGGTATTTGCGACACATGCGATTGCCATGTGTTTCACCAATATACGTTAAACTTAAAAGGAATTGATAGAGATGCTCTCGTTGCTCATTTAAACGAAAACAATATTCCTTGTGGTGTGTATTATCCAATTCCGCTACATAAACAAAAAGCGTATTTGGATGAGAGGTATAATGAAGCAGATTTTAAAGTAACTAATGCTTTAGTACAATCGGTAATTTCATTGCCAATGCATACAGAATTAGATGATGAGCAGATCAATTTTATTACTGATACAGTTTTAGATTTCATAGACAAAAACTAACCTTGTAATATGAAAGTTTTAGTTACAGGTGGACTTGGTTATATTGGTTCTCATACGGCAGTTGAGCTTCAAAATAAAGGATATAATGTTGTTATAATAGATGATTTATCTAATTCTTCAAAAGACGTACTAAACGGAATCAAGAACATAACAAAAATTACACCTGAATTTGAGGAAATTGATTTAAAAGAAAAATCTAAAGTTCAAGATTTTTTTAATCGTCATAAAGATATAGTTGGAGTCATTCATTTTGCAGCAAGCAAAGCGGTAGGTGAAAGCGTTAATCAACCACTAATGTATTATGAAAATAACATTAGTACTCTAATTTATGTTCTTCAGGAAATGAAAAAACTAAATAAGCAAAACTTTATTTTTAGTTCGTCATGTACTGTATATGGACAAGCGGATAAATTACCTATAAATGAAGATGCACCTATAAAAATCGTAGAATCACCTTATGGAAATACCAAACAGATTGGGGAAGAAATTATAAAAGATTTATGCAAAGTAAGTAGTTTAAAGGCAGTTGCTTTACGTTACTTTAATCCAGTCGGAGCACATTCTACTGCTGAAATTGGCGAGCTCCCACTGGGAGTTCCACAGAATTTAGTACCTTATATTACGCAAACAGGAATAGGACTTAGGGAAAAACTTTCTGTTTTTGGTGATGATTACCCTACTGAAGACGGAACTTGCATTAGAGATTATATCCATGTAGTAGATTTAGCAAAAGCTCACGTGGTTGCACTACAGCGTTTATTAGAAGAAAAGAGTACTTCTAACTTTGAGGTCTTTAATTTAGGTACTGGTAAAGGAAGTTCAGTACTTGATGTTATAGAATCTTTCGAGCGTGTCTCTAATACTAAATTGAATTATAAAATTGCAAAGAGAAGAGAAGGTGATGTTGTTGCAGCATATGCAGATACAACAAAAGCAAATAATGAGTTAGACTGGAAAGCGGAATTAACTCTAGATGACGCTATGTTATCGGCTTGGGAATGGGAACAAAAAATAAGAAATTAAATACATTAATATGAAAAATGCTTTAAAATTTATAGCCTTGTTTTTTACAATGCTAGCTGCCGGTCAAAACACCTATTTACATTGCGGTAAACTTATTGACACAAAATCAGGTAAAGTGCTCAGTAATAAAACAGTTATCGTATCTGGAAAAGAAATAGTTTCGATTTCAGATGGATTTTTAAACCCAAAAAACTCAGAGGATAAAATCATTGATTTAAAGTCCAAAACAGTAATGCCCGGTTTAATAGATATGCATGTACATATTGAGTCCGAAACTAATCCGAAAAAATATCTTGAGGCTTATACTTTAAACGATGCAGATGTAGCCTACAATTCATTACACTATGCAAAAGTGACTTTAATGAATGGTTTTACAACTGTTAGAGATTTAGGAGGTTCTGGCGTAAACGTGTCTTTACGTAATGCTATAAACCAAGGTAAGGTAGTTGGACCAAGAATTTTTACAGCAGAAAAAGCTTTAGCAACAACAGGTGGTCATGCAGACCCAACCAACGGGGCAAAGCGAAGTTTGATTGGTAACCCTGGGCCAAAAGAAGGTGTTGTTAATGGCGTCGAAGATGCCAAAAAAGCGGTACGCCAGCGCTATAAAAACGGTGCAGATTTAATAAAAATTACAGCTACAGGAGGAGTTTTAAGTGTGGCTAAAAGTGGTCAAAATCCTCAATTCTCAATTGAAGAAATAAAAGCCATTTGCGAAACCGCGAAGGATTATGGTTTTCACGTAGCGGCACATGCCCACGGAGATGAAGGTATGCAACGCGCCATTAAAGGTGGTGTAAAAACCATTGAACATGGTACATTGATGAGTGCTGAAACAATGGAAATGATGAAACAATACGATGTGTATTTAGTCCCTACAATAAGTGCTGGTAAGTTTGTGTCCGAAAAAGCAAAAATTAAAGGCTATTATCCTGAAATTATTGTACCAAAAGCTTTAGATATTGGCCCAAAAATACAAGACATGTTTAGTCGTGCTTATAAGGCAGGTGTAGGTATCGCATTTGGTACGGATGCAGCTGTTTTTTATCATGGAGATAATGGTAGGAGTTTGGGTATATGGTAGAAGCTGGAATGCCAGCTATGGAATCTTTGCAAAGTGCAACAGTGACTAATGCCATGATTTTAAAAATGGAAAATCAATTAGGGCATATAAAACAAGGTTTTCTTGCAGATATTATTGCGGTTAATGATGACCCCACTGAAAACATTTCTACAATGGAAAATGTGGTTTTTGTAATGAAAGAGGGCAAGGTCTATAAAAATTAAAATAAATGATAAAAAAACTATTCGCTTTTACAATACTTCTTGTTTATTTTAACATGAATGCCCAAAAATCATGGATTAATAATTATTCTACAAAGTGGGAAAATGATGATAAAGGGACTAAATTATTAGCGGATAATGATAATTGGTTACCTATAACCTTTAAGTTAGATTACTATCCTGTTAATCTTAAGCCTAATAAAGAGAATGGGACTTATGTCGTTGTACCTCCTAGGACGAAAGGCTTTGAAGTCGTTAGATTTGATAAAATTGATAAACTAAAATCATGGAAATTTAATAAAGGAAAGACAAGAACGTTTTTAGGAGATTTAACAGACACAGACTATGATGAAGAATATATATATGACTTACCTTATGAGAAGGGAAAATCTTTTAAAATTGGTCAAGGATATGACGGTAAAATTTCTCATCAAAACATATTTGCACTTGATTTTGATATGCCCGTAAACACTAAATTATTGGCGTGTAGAGGAGGTATAGTAGTTGAGGTAGTCAAAAATAATTCTAAACGATGTGAGAAGCCCGAATGTGCAGAGTTTAATAATCTTATTAAAATCCTACACAATGATGGTACAATAATGCAATACTTACACTTAAGACAGAACGGAGTTCGAGTCCGTGTAGGTCAAAAAGTTAAAAAAGGTGATCATATTGGTTATAGTGGAAATGTGGGTTGGAGCACTGCACCTCATTTACATATAGATTTATATCTTACGGATAAGAATAACAAATACAAAACTTTAAAAACGAAATTTAAAATTAATCAAAATGAAATTTCGGAAGAACTTAAAAAAGGTGTTACATATAAAAAAGGATACTAGTTATTGGTATCCTTTTTCTTTTTTAGTAAAAAATTACTAAAAATAAGTATTACCATTCCAGTAGTTACCGCTAAATCGGCGACGTTAAATATTCCAGTTTTAAATATGCCACCAAGGTTGATGTAGAAAAAATCAGTTACGGAACCAAATGCAAATCTGTCAAAGACGTTGGCAATGCCTCCGCCAACGATACAGCTAAAAGCAATTAAGCTCAAGCGGTCTAGTGTTTTGGTTTTAACGATATAATAAACGACATAACCAAGAACTAAAAGCGGTAAAAGTTTAAGAAATATAAAGTGCAGTGTCGGATTCATATCGCTACCCATACCCAAAAAGGCACCTTCATTTTCAACATATTGCATTATAAACTTGTCTCCAATAATTTCTTTGGTCTCCCCATATATAAAATTGGCGCGTACCCAAACTTTAGATATTTGGTCAATTGCAATATTGAAAATTATGATGAGGGTAATAAATAGATTTCTATTCAAAGTAAATTGATTTAGGCGTTAGTTTCAAAAGTTGCAGATGCTGTTTCTGCTTCTCGATTAATTTTTTTTACTAATCCTTGAAGTACTTTTCCTGGACCAACTTCAGTAAAATGGGTTGCGCCATCTTCTAGCATTTGTTGTACAGATTGTGTCCAGCGAACAGGAGCAGTTAATTGAGAAATTAAATTGGCTTTAATCTCATTTTCATCTGTAATAGCAGATGCGGTGACATTTTGATATATTGGACAGTTTGGTTTACTAAAGGTTGTATTTTCAATAGCAGCCGCTAATTCTTCGCGAGCTGGCTCCATCATAGGCGAGTGAAAAGCACCACCAACAGGTAATACCAAAGCACGTCTTGCGCCAGCCTCCTTTAAAGCTTCACACGCTCTATTTACAGCTTCAATTTCTCCTGAAATCACCAATTGTCCTGGACAATTATAATTTGCTGCGACTACAACACCATTGGTTTTAGCACATATGTTTTCAACTACCGCATCATCTAAACCCAAAACAGCAGCCATGGTACTTGGTTGTAGTTCGCAAGCTTTTTGCATGGCTTGCGCACGTTGCGAGACCAGTTTTAATCCGTCTTCAAAAGTTAAAGCACCAGCAGCAACTAATGCAGAAAATTCTCCAAGTGAATGTCCTGCAACCATATCAGCTTGGAAATTGTCACCAAGTGTTTTTGCTAAAATTACAGAGTGTAAAAATATAGCTGGTTGTGTCACTTTAGTTTCTTTTAAGTCTTCGGCAGAACCTTCAAACATAATGTCTGTAATCGAGAAACCAAGTATAGTATTTGCTTTTTCAAACAATTCTTGTGCTAGAGGTGAGTTTTCATAAAGATCTAAGCCCATTCCTGAGAATTGCGCACCTTGACCAGGGAATATATATGCATTCATATGTTTCAAATTTTAAAGCCCAAAAATACTAATAATATTAAACTTACAGCGAAGAAGTTGCGGCTTCTGCACAACGCTCACCATCCATAGCCGCAGAAACGATACCGCCAGCGTAACCACCACCTTCACCACAGGGGAACAGATTGCTAATTTCTGGATGTTCTAAGGTTTCGGTTCTTGGAATATTTACAGGTGATGATGTACGAGATTCTACACCAATAATATTGGCTTCTTCTGTATAAAAACCCTTCATTTTTTGTCCAAACGCTGTAAACCCTTTTCGTAAGGAGCTACCAATTAATTTTGGAAACAATGAGTGCAAAGGGGATGATTTTAACCCTGGTTGATAAGAGGTGTTATTAAGACTTGAAGAGAAATTACCTTCTACAAAATCAGTTAAACGCTGGGCCGGTGCCATTTGTGTTCGTCCACCTGCTGTAAATGCCAAGCGTTCTAAGTTTTTTTGATATTCAAGGGCTTTCAAAGCACCAAAATGTTCGTATTTGTGTAAATCTTTATCCGCATTAATTTCTGTAACAATACCAGAATTTGCAAACTTATTATTTCGTTTTGAAGGTGACATCCCATTGACGACAACTTCACCATTTGCAGTTGCTGCTGGTACAATAAAGCCGCCAGGACACATACAAAATGAATACACACCTCTATCATTAATCTGTTGCACTAAGCTGTACGCTGCTGCAGGTAATAGTTCGTCGCGTGGTTGGCCTTTACAATGGTATTGAATACCGTCAATAATTTCTTGTGGATGTTCAACACGAACACCCATCGCAAATGATTTTGCTTTTAAGGCAATCTTTTTATCATTCAATAAATAGAAAATATCTCGTGCCGAATGTCCTGTGGCTAAAATGACTTTCTCAACAGGAAGTTCATTGCCGTTTTGTAATTGGACAGCGGTAATTTTATTGGTTTTGATAGTAAAATCTGTAACTCGAGTTTCAAAATGAACTTCGCCACCATATTTTAATATATTTTCTCTGATGTTCTGAACAACTTTTGGCAATTTATTGGTCCCAATATGTGGATGTGCATCAATTAATATTTGTTCTGTTGCACCATGATAGACTAGGTTTTCGAAAATACGACGCACATCACCGCGCTTTAAACTTCGGGTGTACAATTTACCATCACTGTAGGTGCCAGCGCCACCTTCGCCAAAACAGTAATTAGAATCTTCATTAACTATATGGTCTTGGTTAATGGCTTTTAAATCCCGACGACGGTCTTGTACATTTTTACCACGTTCTAAAACGATAGGTTTAAAACCGAGCTCAATACATCGTAATGCGGCCCACATGCCTGCTGGTCCAAATCCAATAATATGAATAGGTTTTGCCTTGGACACATCTTTATAATCAAAATGATATGCAGAATTTTCTGGAACGGGCTCGTTGATGTAAACCTCTACTTTATAATTAAACATGATGTTTCGTTTACGTGCATCGATAGATTTTCTGAGAATTTTTATTCCGGAAATTTCAGAAGCTTGTATCCCTAAATCGTAGGCTGCTTTGTTAAGTAGTCCGTCAGGTTGGCCTTCTTGATATAAGTTAATACGTAGTTGTAATGATGAAATCATTCTACAAAGCTAATTAAAAGAAAACACCTTAGTTAAATTAATAACTAAGGTGATTTATTTTTTTTCAAATACGTTTTAATCTTCTAAACCAATCCGTTTAATATTGTCCTTATAAACACGATCTATTAAAATGTGTCTAGGGTCAATTGCAGCTTTCGCAGGTAATGAATCTAATTCAATAGTCATGATGGATTGATCTTTGTTGAATTTTAAGCGTTTTTGCTGGTAAAGTTGTTCTTCATCATCATCCATAAAGAAACCAACATCAATCCAATCGTTCATAGAAACACGAGTCTCATTTCCTAAACTGTCGGATTTAATTTTATAGGTTTCAATATCTAACTTTACTTGATATTTGCCATTGTCAAGTTTCTTATATGTCGCTTCTTTAAGACGATTGTCATAAAGCGTTATTTCTTTAAACCAATCTTTTATAATATAACTCAAAGAGTCAGGAACTTGAGGTTCTAAATGACGTAGAAAATCATGCGTACTTGGATAAGGTGGCGCATTGTAACGGTATTCTTCTAAAAAGTTTTTCATTGCGGTATTCACTTTATCTTCTCCTATATAATCTTGAAGTGCATACATTATAGCCCCACCTTTACCATAATGTATATAAGCCTGATCTTCTACTTTGTAAAGCGGTAATTCTTTAATACGTTCACTACTTCGGCCTGATAAATACCTATCATGGTCATACTTTAAAAACTTACGCATTTTCATAGGATTTTCGGCAATATTCTTCATCGTTACATTTGCAGAGTATTGAGAAAAACTTTCACTTAACATCGTACCACCTTGCATATCGGCACCGATAAGTTGGTGCGCCCACCACTGATGTCCCATCTCGTGCGCTATAACAAAATCGATAACGTTATTATCGGTTTCATCTTCTAGGTTAGTAATAAAACCAAAAGATTCAGCATATGGCATTGTGCCAGGAAATGCCTGAGCAAAATTAGCATATCTAGGAAACTCAATTATTCTTGCTTGTTTATGATAGTAAGGGCCAAAGTTGTTAGTATAATATTTTAATGAACGCTCAACGGCATCTAACATCATATCTATGTTTATAGTATGCTTTTCATCATGATATATTTCAATATCAATACCATTCCATTTACGCGTCGCAATTTCATATTTGGCTGACATAAATGAATAGAAATTTAATGATGGCGTATCTGTTTTGTAATGAAAATATGTTCGTCCATTCTCTTCCCATTTTTTTAATAATGAGCCAGGAGCAATAGCGGTTTGGCTATTTATGGTAGAGATTACAGTTTCGACATTTATAAAATCGCCTTGTTTCCCGGATAAATAATTACCCATATGTAAGTCTGTAACTCCTGGTGTTAACTTGGGAGTTCTTTCTTTTTCAGGAAGATCATATTTTTTACGTGTATTTTTATCACTAATCTCGTAACCACTATTGTAACCAATTGTTGGTAAAAAAGCGCCATTATTAAAGAAGCTTCCATTCTTAACGACAATAGTATTGCCACGACCGTTTCCAAAACCTTTTGTAATGTATTTGCTATCCAAGGTTACCATCATTTTTTCTCCAGGTTGAAGCGCAGGCGAAAGCTTATAAATAGTGAATAAATACGTATCGTCTTTAAAAACAGCTTTAGCGTTAGGAATTTTTAAATTAGTGTTCCAATCGCGATTGTTATAAATATGAATAGAATCTATAGGCTCGTTAGTGGCATTTATCATTTCTAACTCAGCTTTGATATGAATATCCCTTTTATTGGGAAAAATATCAATAAAATATTTTGTATCAGTGACTTTAGGGGTCTCCATACCTCTAAACTTGCTGTACTTTTTTTCATAATCAGCAGCAAGTGGTTCTCTGGTGTCTCCAGAATCGTAAGTGTTTAATATTTGTGTGTTATAATATACAAAAGCAGCCACCCCTATCCATGCAATAGCTGTTCCAATAATAAGTCCTCTATAACTTTTAGGAACTTCCTTGCGAGCTGTTTTAATGCGACTAAGAAGTGAACTTTCTGCGCCCCTATTCCATAGTGCGCCAGCAATTAATAATCCTAAAATGGTAAATAATACCCAATAAAGATTAAACCAAAGTGCCCCAGTTACTCCAGGACCAAAACCATTCATGTCTGAGTAAAATGTAGACGGACTGCCACCAACATCTAACATGTTAGTGCTAATGTCCATAACGTTAAGAATAATTTCCCAAACTAGTAGGATAAGTATAGCAATAAAATATCCAATGTATTTATTACTTGCTAAAACTTGAACTAAAATAGTAATACCACCAAAAATGAAGAATAATGGAAGGTTATCATAAAAGAAATCTATTAAATACACATCTAACTCTATACGTGTATAACCATTAAGAAGTTGATAAATTATCCCTATACCAATAAAGAAGAGATTAAGAATAGTAGCGATACTGACTAGTGATAATGCCTTCGCAGTCATTGAAATAAATGAAGTGTGAGCTGTAGCATCAATAACTTCATTGATTTTGTAGTCTCTATCTCGCCAAATTAATTCTCCACTAAAGAATACTACAATAATTAGGATAAAAATATCAGTATTATCTTTTATAGAATCAATAAGTTTATAAGTAACCGGATACGATTGCAGGCCAAAATATTCAAAACCACCAGAAAGATCTGCTACCAGAATGATAATACAGAATAAGAATAATATCTTAAATGTAACACTCTTAATAATACTTAAAAAGTTGGTATAGAAAAAGCTTTTGAATTGTTGCCAATTTGTTGCACCTGTAAATGAAGGGTTTAGTTTTGGTAATGCAAAAATAGTTTCGACTTTTGAAGCCTTTATTTTTTCTTGTTTAACTTTTTTATTCTTCTGTTTAAAAGAAAAACTAAAATAGGATAGTACTAGAATAATAAGGCCAACAGTAACCCAAATCAAGCGATTTATAAATAATAAGCCAGAAAACCCAGGACTGATAGAATTTTTTTCAACAGGTGTATAGTATTTGGTTTCTATTTGATAAGTATTGATACCAAACATATCTGTCAAAGCAGCAATAGTTTCGTTATCGACATCCGAAGAAAAAGAACCTGCAATAATGTAGGCTACAATAATCACTAAGCCGCCAACAAAAGAAATTACTGTGCTTTTCCATTTGTTAGCCATAGCAAAAATCACTGTGCCCGCTAAAAACATATTCGGTAATACGAATAGCAAATAGTTGTTAAGAAACATTTCAAAATTAAAAGCTCCAAAACGTTCTGGGTCAATCCAATCGAAAACAGAATTGAGTGAAGTTCCTAATAACATACCTATAAAAACCCCAACTAATGGCAAAGTAGATATAAAAAGTGCACCTAAAAAGCGACCGAAAAAATAGCCAGGTTTGCTTAATGGTGTTGTAAAGAGTATTTCGTTAAACTCGTTATTATGGTCTCTTAAAGCAGCATTATTAAAAAATGCAGCAGCCATTAATAAACTAAAAATGCTGAATATAGTAACGTGAATGGTAAGTGTATATGGTGAGTTTCTGTAAACATTACCAATTGCTCCACCCACTTGTACGTTGTCGCTTACTGTAGCAAAAAACTCCAATAAGCCTAAAATGAACATGAAAATATACACCATAGGTTGCTTGAGTGTATACTTTAATTCTGAAAGAAAAAATGTCTTAAACATAATAAATACAATTAGTGAAGATTAGACGAGTACGTTAGATGTATTAATTTTCGAAAAGAATACATCCTCCAAGTTTGGAGTCACTTTTTCAAAACCATTCTGAGGATGGTCTTCACTAAATACGTGTATGAGCGGCAGTCCACCAACCATTTTATTCGAAATTATTTTGTAATCAGAAGCATATTTTTCAAGGTCTTCTCTATTGACTATTTTTTGATAGACTTTTCCATTTAACTCCTCTGTAGCATCTTTTGGAGAACCGTGATATACAATTTCACCAAAGTTCATAATGGCCATTTTTGTACAAAGCTCGTGAACATCTTCAACGATATGAGTAGATAAAATAACAATAACTTCTTTTCCAACATCTGCCAATAGGTTGTAAAAACGGTTTCGTTCTCCAGGATCTAATCCTGCTGTAGGTTCGTCAACAATGATAAGTTTAGGATTTCCAATTAAGGCCTGTGCAATGCCAACACGTTGTTTCATGCCTCCAGAAAAACCTTTTACTGATTTATTGCGTTTGTCGTATAAATTGACTTTATCTAATAAATAATTAACTAAGAGTTTTCGTTCTTTACTATTTGTAATGCCTTTTAAAACAGCAATGTGATTTAATAATTGCTCCGCAGTTATACGCGGATATACCCCAAATTCCTGAGGTAAGTAGCCTAATACTTTTCTTAATTCTGCAGGTTGTTTTAATATATCAATATCATCTAATGTTGCTGTTCCAGAATCTGCTTCCTGTAGTGTTGCCAGTGTTCGCATTAGTGATGATTTTCCTGCGCCATTTGGACCAAGAAGGCCAAACATTCCATTTTCTAATTCTAAACTTACATTATCAAGAGCTTTAACTCCGTTAGCATATGTTTTTGATAAATTGGAAATTTTTAGTGTACTCATTGGTTAGAATTTTTTGATTGATAGTTTTTAGTAAGACGACTATTTACAGAAACCGTTACATTAAAATTTAGGTATAATGTATTTTATCCTATGCAGGTCTCTACTAATAATGACGTAAATTAATGAAAAAAGGTTGCCTGAGTCCTTAAGTTTTAACTATCTTCTAGTATAGGTTATAAATGAAAATGCATGCGCATGTTTCTCATCAGCTTCATGCATTATGCGATTGGTTTCTTCCCATTTATCAATATCAATTTCAGGAAAGAAGGTGTCGGCATTTTCGAAAGAGGCATGTACTCTGGTGATTTCTAAGGTGTCTGCAAGCGACATTGCTTGTTTGTAAATTTCTCCGCCACCAATAATAAAGGGATTGTTGTCATTTTTAGCAGCATCAATAGCATCTGTAAGTGAATTGACAACAATTACACCATCTGGTGCTTTATAATTTTCTTGACGTGTAATAACAATATGTGTTCTGTTTGGCAGGGGTTTTGGGAAACTCTCAAATGTCTTTCTTCCCATGATGATATGATGTCCATTAGTTAACTTCTTGAAACGTTTTAGGTCATCACTTAAATGCCAAATAAGATCATTATCCTTACCTATAGCATTATTTTCGCCAGCGGCAACAATAATGGTGAGTTCAGAGGTTTTTTTTTCTATAGTTGTGGCTGGTGCTTTAGCTTCATTATAGGCCTGAGTTTGAGCAATTTTAGATTCTTCTTTTAAGAAGTTATTTTTTAATTTATCTATACGTTGTTGTTGCTTGTCTACGAGTTTATCAAGCTGCTGTTTCTCCCAATCTTTACCCATGAATTTATTGGTAATAAATACATTTATAAAATGATAAATAAATAAAAAGAACCAAGCAAGTATAGCGTAAACAAACCAATTAATACCTGCTATAGTAAAATCTTCACCTATGCCTAATATAGTATTTGCTATAATTAAGAATACAGCGCCAATAAGAAAAACCACAAAGTGTATGTAAAGCCTTTTCTTTTGTTTAATGCGTTTTTGAGCATTTTCAATTAGTTCTAATTGGTCTTTGTCTATTGTTGATGTCTGTTTTTTTTTTCCGAACATGAACTGTTTTTTTATAAAGATAATAATTCTTAAACAGCAACAGCACCTTTAATATGTGGATGTGGATTGTAATCTACTAATGTGAAATCCTCGAATTTAAAATCAAAGATATCTTTCACTTCTGGGTTTAAAATCATTTTTGGTAATGGTCTTATGTCTCTAGATAACTGCAATTCTAATTGTTCCATATGATTGTTATAGATGTGAGCATCACCAAATGTATGAATAAAATCACCTGGTTGATAGCCGCATACTTGTGCCATCATCATTGTAAATAATGCGTAAGAGGCAATATTAAATGGTACACCTAGAAAGATATCTGCACTACGCTGATAGAGTTGACACGATAATTTTCCGTCTGCCACATAAAATTGAAAGAATGCATGGCACGGTGGAAGAGCCGCTTTACCATTAGCCACGTTTTCGGAAAAGGATTTAGAAGTGTCTGGTAATACGGAAGGATTCCATGCAGAAACCATCATTCGACGACTATTAGGGTTTGTTTTTAGTGTCTCAATTACATCTTTAATTTGGTCAATTTCATCATTATTCCAGTTGCGCCATTGGTGTCCATAAACTGGCCCTAAATCACCATTTTCATCTGCCCATTCGTTCCAAATACGAACGCCGTTTTCTGTTAGGTAATTGATGTTTGTATCCCCTTTTAAAAACCAGAGTAATTCATAAATTATAGATTTAAGGTGTAGTTTTTTTGTGGTCACCATTGGGAAACCTTCACTCAAATCAAATCGCATTTGGTAACCAAAAACACTTTTGGTTCCTGTTCCTGTTCTGTCACCTTTTTGGTTGCCTTCAGCTAAAACATGTTTTACTAAGTCGTGGTATTGCCTCATTGTTTCGTCATCATTTTAATGGAGTTAAAAATAAAAAAAAGCCTTAAAGGATAAAGTTTAAGACTTTTAATGATATAAAAAGTTATTAACTAAACTAGCCAATAATCATTCCTGCAATAGTAGCTGAAATTAGAGAGGCGATTGTTCCTCCAATAAGAGCTTTTATTCCAAATTTAGAAAGTTGCTTTCGTTGCCCTGGTGCTAAAGAACCTATGCCTCCAATTTGGATGCCAATAGAGGCAAAATTAGCGAACCCACAAAGCATGTAGGTGGCCATGATTACAGATTTTTGATACTTTAAATGTGTTACACTAGTGACATCTTTTAAGTCTGCTAATTGAATGTAACCAACAAATTCACTGGCTGCTAATTTTATTCCTAATAATTGCCCCATAAGCGCCATATCTTCTTGAGCTATACCGATTAACCACATTAATGGCGCAAAGGTATATCCTAAAATTAATTCTAATGATAAGGATTGGTATGGCGTGTTTGCGACTACCCATTCATTAAGCGATGTTAAATCGCCAATACCACCAAGAATTCCGTTAATCATAGCAATAAATGCAACAAAAACCAAAAGCATTGCGCCGACATTTACGGCTAACTTTAAACCTTCTGTAGTCCCATTAGCAATAGACTCTAAAATATTAGAACCTATTTTT